>Ga0114931_10002093_pt1 | contig 25463 bp, 22 predicted proteins | sample 2SBtaG_FD_89579 | JGI IMG/M metagenome (GOLD analysis project Ga0114931, IMG submission 89579) | Deep subsurface microbial communities from Kolumbo volcano to uncover new lineages of life (NeLLi) - 2SBTROV14_V59a metaG | ecosystem: Environmental > Aquatic > Marine > Volcanic | place: Kolumbo... | reverse complement strand
CGCTGATCCAGCGCGAGCTCGACGCCCATAGCGCCCAGCTCGACGAATTGACCCAGCGGGTGGTCGAGGCCGGCCTGGCGACCTGGGCCGGCGGCGACGGTGGCATGCTGATCGTGCGCGGCCAGGCCAATCTCCTGAACGACGTCACCGCGACCAGCGATCTCGAGCGCATCCGCCATCTGTTCGACATGCTGGAGGCCAAGCGCGATCTGATGCAGCTTCTCGAACTCACCCACGGGGCCGAGGGCGTGAAGATCTTCATCGGCGCCGAAAGCGCGCTGTTCGGCCTCGCCGGCTGCGCCATGGTGCTGGCGCCGATGGAAGGCGAGGGATCGCGCTTCATCGGCGCCATCGGCGTCATCGGCCCGACCCATATCAACTACGCCCGGATCATCCCGATGGTCGATTACACGGCCAAGGTGGTGACCCGGCTCTTGACCTGACACTCGACTCGACGCCCGACCGGGCAAGCCCCGTTTCATGCCCCTCCGTTCCATGCCAAGCGAGATCATGACATGACCGACCCGACCACGCCGACGCCCGAGGAAGAGACCGCCGCCGCCCCCGAGGACGCCGAGGAGGCGGCGATCGAGGCCGAACCCCGCGAGCCCGACGCCGAGACGGCCGCGCCCGAAGGCCCGGCGGCCGAAATGGCGGCGCTCCAGGACAAGCTCATGCGCGCCGTCGCCGAGACCGAGAACCTGCGCCGCCGCGCCGCCCGCGAGCGCGAGGACATCGCCAAATACGCCATCACCGGCTTCGCGCGCGACCTATTGCCGGTGGTCGACAATCTGCGCCGGGCGCTCGACAGCGTGCCCGAGGCGGCGCGCCGGGACGAGAGCCTGGCCGGCCTGATCGAGGGTATCGAGATGACCGAACGCGAAATCCTGGCCGCCTTCGAGCGCCACGGCATCCGTCGCATCGACCCGCTCGGCGAGAAGTTCGATCACAATCTCCATCAGGCCATGTTCGAGGTTCCCGGCGCCGACGCGCCCGACGGTACCGTCGTCCAGGTCGCCCAGGTCGGCTATACCATTGCCGACCGTCTGCTGCGTCCGGCCATGGTCGGCGTGGCGAAAAGCGCCAAGCCGGCGGCAAGCGAACACATCGACGCCAAGGTTTGAGCCGAAGGTCCGACCCCGGCCCGCCGCCGGCCGCCTCGCCCGGGTGGGGTTGCGGCGTTCGCGGGCGGTGCCTATATAATCCGGCGTCCCCCCGATCGCGGGGGGCGCATCGACGACAGGTTTTTTCGATCGAGGGGATGGTGGCGGTGCCGTTCGTGGCCGCCGATATCCGCCGCAAGGACGCAAGGGGATATTCATGAGCAAGGTAATCGGCATCGATCTCGGCACGACCAACAGTTGTGTCGCCGTGATGGAGGGCAAGGCCGCCCGCGTGATCGAGAACGCCGAGGGCGCGAGCACGACGCCCTCGATGGTCGCCTTCACCGAGGATGGCGAACGTCTCGTCGGCCAGCCGGCCAAGCGCCAGGCGGTGACCAATCCGGAAAACACGCTGTTCGCGATCAAGCGCCTGATCGGACGACGCCACGGTGACGCGGTGGTCGAGAGGGACAAGGCGTTGGTGCCTTACAAGATCGTCAAGGGCGACAACGGCGACGCCTGGATCGAGGCCCGGGGCAAGAAGATGAGCCCCAGCGAGCTGTCCGGCTTCATCCTGCAGAAGATGAAGGAGACGGCTGAATCCTTCCTCGGCGAGCCGGTCACCCAGGCGGTCGTCACGGTGCCCGCCTATTTCAACGATTCACAGCGTCAGGCGACCAAGGACGCGGGCAAGATCGCCGGCCTCGAAGTGCTGCGCATCATCAACGAGCCGACGGCGGCGGCGCTCGCTTATGGCCTGGAGAAAAAGAGCGGCGGCACGGTCGCGGTCTATGACCTCGGCGGCGGCACCTTCGATATTTCGATCCTCGAGATCGGCGACGGCGTGTTCGAGGTCCGCTCGACCAACGGCGATACCTTCCTCGGCGGCGAGGACTTCGACAAGCGCATCATCGACTATCTCGCCGACGAGTTCAAAAAGGAACAGGGCATCGACCTGCGCGCCGACAAGCTCGCCCTCCAGCGCCTCAAGGAGGGGGCGGAGAAGGCCAAGATCGAGCTGTCCAGCACCATGCAGACCGAGATCAATCTGCCCTTCATCACCGCCGACGCCTCGGGTCCCAAGCACTTGGCCATCAAGCTGACCCGGGCCAAGCTCGAAGCCCTGGTCGACGATCTCGTGCAGCGCACTGTCGAGCCCTGCCGCCAGGCGCTCAAGGATGCCGGGCTGTCGGCCGGCGAGGTCGAGGAAGTGATCCTGGTCGGCGGCATGACGCGCATGCCCAAGGTCATCGAGACGGTCAAGAATTTCTTCGGTCGCGAGCCGCACAAGGGCGTCAATCCCGACGAGGTGGTGGCGGTCGGCGCCGCCATCCAGGGCGCCGTGCTGACCGGCGAGGTCAAGGACGTGCTGTTGCTCGACGTCACCCCCTTGAGCCTCGGCATCGAGACCCTGGGCGGCGTCTTCACCAAGCTGATCGACCGCAACACCACCATCCCGACCCGCAAGAGCCAGGTCTTCTCGACCGCCGAGGACAACCAGACCGCAGTCACCATCCGCGTCTTCCAGGGCGAGCGCGAGATGGCCGCCGACAACAAGGTCCTCGGCCAGTTCGATCTGGTCGGTATTCCACCGGCGCCGCGCGGCATGCCGCAGATCGAGGTCGCCTTCGACATCGACGCCAACGGTATCGTCAACGTTTCGGCCAAGGACAAGGCGACCGGCAAGGAACAGCAGATCCGCATCCAGGCCTCGGGCGGGCTGTCCGACAGCGAAATCGAGCGCATGGTCAAGGAAGCCGAGCAGCACGCCGATGAAGACAAGCAGCGCCGCGCCCTGGTCGAGGCCCGCAACCAGGCGGAGGGTCTGATCCACGCGACCGAGAAGAACCTGACCGAATTCGGCGACAAGATCGAGGCCGACATCCGCGCGTCGATCGAGGCCGACGTCGCCGCCTTGCGCGCCGCGCTCGAAGCCGATGATGCCGACGCCATCAAGGCCAAGACCGAGGTCCTGACCCAGTCGGCGATGAAGCTCGGCGAGGCCATGTACAAGGCCCAGGCCGAGGCCGGGGAGGGCGCGACCGCGAGCGGCGACGACGGCGCGGAAAACGCCGGCGGCTCGACCGAGGGTGGCGACGAAACCGTTGTCGACGCCGACTTCGAGGAGGTCGACGACGACAAGAAGAGTAAATCGGCTTAAATCGCGACAGCGCGGGCGAGGGCGGGATCAAGGCCACCTCTGGTTAAGGGGTGGCCGTTTCCCGAAGCGGGATGGCGAAACGCGATTATTACGAGACCCTGGGTGTTTCCCGGGAGGCCGGCGCGGACGACCTGAAACGGGCGTACCGAAAGCTGGCGATGAAGTATCATCCCGACCGCAATCCCGACGACCAGGACGCCGAAAAACGGTTCAAGGAGGTCTAGGAAGCCTACGAGATTCTCAAGGACGGTACCAAGCGCGGCGCTTATGACCGCTTCGGCCACGCCGCCTTCGAGCAGGGCGGCGGCGGTGGCGGCGGCTTCGACTTCTCCTCCAGTTTCGCCGACGTCTTCGACGATTTGTTCGGCGACTTCATGGGGGGGCGTCGCGGTGGTGGCGGGAGCGGTCCCCAGGCTGCCTCGCGCGGCGCCGATCTGCGCTACAATCTCGAAATTACGCTCGAAGAGGCCTTCAACGGCACCCGCGCCAAGATCAGGGTGCCGACCATGGCCCCCTGCGACGCCTGCAAGGGTAGCGGCGCCCACGGCAACACCCGGCCGGCGACCTGCTCGACCTGCGGCGGCAACGGCAAGGTGCGTGCCCAGCAGGGCTTTTTCACTATCGAGCGTACCTGTCCCACATGCCAGGGGCTCGGCCGGGTGATCAAGGACCCGTGCCGGAGCTGTCGCGGCAGCGGCCGCGTCCACCGCGAGAAGACCCTCAGCGTCAATATCCCGCGCGGGGTCGAGGAAGGCACCCGCATCCGCCTCGCCGGCGAGGGCGAGGCCGGGGTGCGTGGGGCGCCGCCGGGCGATCTCTACATCTTTCTCGCCATCAAGGCGCATCGCTTCTTCCAGCGCGACGGCATGAACATCTATTGCCGGGTGCCGATCCCGATGACGGTCGCCGCCCTCGGCGGCGCCATAGAGGTGCCCAGCGTCGATGCCGGCCGCGCCCGGGTGACGATCCCGGCCGGCACCCAGTCGGGCCACCAGTTCCGCCTCAAGGGCAAGGGCATGGTGGCCATGCGCGGCAGCCAGCGCGGCGACATGTATATCCAAGCGGTGGTCGAGACGCCGGTTAATCTGAACAAGAAACAACGCGACATCCTGCGCGATTTCGAGCGCGCCGGCGGCAAGGATACCAACCCGCAATCGGAAGGCTTCTTCGCCAAGGTCAAGGAGTTGTGGGAGGATCTTCGCGAATAGGTTTGGCGCGAGCAAGCTAGAGCGCAATCCGAACAGGTGGAATCGCCCGGATTGCGCCAGCCCGCAAGCGCGGGCCGCCGTTCCCGCGGCGGGAGCCTGCGTGGCGATTGAACGCAGGGCGCCTTTACCGCGTAAGGGGGGCCGGAAATGCTCCAGGCGCGAGCAGTATCGTCGCCGAGGCCAAGGGGGAGGACCAATGAAGATCGGGATTGTCGGCTGCGCCGGGCGCATGGGGCGGATGCTCGCCGCCCAGGTCCAGGAGACCGAGGGCTGCGACCTCGCCGGCGGGAGCGAGGCGCCGGGCCATCCGGCGATCGGCGCCGATCTCGGCGAGATCGCCGGCTTGGGCGCGCTCGGTATCGCCGTCGTCGACGATCCCGGCGCGCTGTTCGCCGCCGTCGACGCGGTGCTCGATTTCACCACCCCCGAGGCGACCCTGGCCCATGCCGCGCTGGCCGCCGAGACCGCCACCGTCCATGTCATCGGCACCACCGGGCTCGACGACGCGGCGGTCGCGGCCTTGCGCGATCACGGCCGCCGCGCGACCATTGTTCAGGCGCCGAACATGAGCCTCGCCGTCAATCTTCTACTGCGTTTGACCGAGCGGGTGGCGGCGGCGCTCGACGATGATTACGACATCGAAATCGCCGAGGTCCACCACCGCCACAAGGTCGACGCCCCCTCGGGCACCGCGCTGGCCCTGGGCCGGGCCGCCGCCAAGGGGCGTGGCGTCGCGCTCGAAGCCCGCGCCGCGCGCGGCCGCGACGGCATCACCGGGCCGCGGCGGCGCGGCGACATCGGCTTCGGCGTGCTGCGCGGCGGCGACATCGTCGGCGAACACAAGGTGATGTTCGCCGCCGACGGCGAACGCCTCGAACTCACCCATGTCGCGACCAGCCGCCGCATCTACGCGCGCGGCGCCGTGCGCGCGGCGCTGTGGGCCGGCCAGCAATCGCCCGGCCTCTACGACATGGCCGACGTCCTCGGCCTCGGCGATTAGAATATTTTTCGCTCACCTTTACCCGGTAAAGGCGAGCCGCGTTCAATCGCCACGCGGGCTATCGCCGCGCGAGCGGCGGCCCGCGCTCGCGGGCTGGCGTAATCCGAGCGGTTCCACCTAGTCGGATTGCGCTTTAGCAGGCCAGAAAAGGCTCGGCGGGGGCGCGGCGCAGCCTGGTCAAGGCCTTGGTCAGGGCGCGGGCGAGATCGTGGCGCTCGGCGGCGGTTAGGAAGGCGCCGATCGCCAGCCGGCGGCCGTGCGAGGTCAAAATCAGCGGGCTGTCGTGTTGGGGCGGATCGTCGATCTGGACCCGCAGCCAATAGGGCTGAAAGCACCACTCGCGCATCCTCCCCGAGGGCTGGATGCGGCGCACCACCAGCGCCTCGGGCGAGAGCCGGACCACCTCGGTCAGCCGGCCGGCGCGGTAGCTGAGTTTGAAGGCTCCCCAGACCAGCAGGATTTCGAGACCGAAAAAGCCGAATACCGGCCAAGCCCCGGCGAGATAAAAGCCGGTCCCGAGCGCGCAGCAGGCGAGCGCGAAGAAAGCGATCAAAACAAGGAACCCGCCCCGGGACAGGGACCGGTTCGGGATCAGCACCGCATCGAACAGGAGCGGCGTCTTCCGGGCGTCGTTCGGTGCGTTCGACATTACGACGAATAAGGTTTGGGCGCCGCGCCGGTCGGGTCAAGGGGGTGGGGGTCACGGGTCGTCGGCATTGGCGATCTCGATCAGGTTGCCGTCGGGGTCGCGGATATAGACCGACGCGATCGGCCCCGACGCGCCCGTGCGCGCGACCGGCCCGACCTCGATCGTTACACCCTTGGTCGTCAGCTCGGCGATGACCGCGTCGAGCGGCGTCGAGGCGATCAGGCAGAGATCGATCGCTCCCGGGGTCGGCCTGGCCGCCTTGGGCTCGTATTCGCGGCCGGCCTGGTGCAGGTTGATCTTTTGCGCGCCGAAGCGCAGCGCCCAGCGGCCCTCGCCGAAGCGGGTTACCGTCATGCCCAATACCCGGGTATAGAAATCGGCCGTGACCGCGAGGTCGCGGGCGGTCGGCACGAGATGATCGATACGCGCGATGATCATTGGCGGACTCGGCTCTCGCGAGGGGCCTTTGCGGGCGCGGCCCCGGCGGCTATCCTGGTCCGATGAAACGCGCGCAAATCGACGAATTCTTCCGCCGCCTGGCCGAGGTCAACCCGGCCCCGGAAACCGAGCTCGAGTATCGCGACCCCTATACCCTGCTGGTCGCCGTGGTGCTGTCGGCGCAGGCCACCGACGTTTCGGTCAACAAGGCGACCGAGCCCTTGTTCAAGGTCGCCGCCACGCCCGAGGCCATGCTCGCCCTCGGCGAGGACGGCTTGCGCGACACCATCAAGACCATCGGCCTCTACAATGCCAAGGCGCGCAACGTCATCGCCCTGAGCCGCATGCTGATCGAGCGTCATGGCGGCAAGGTGCCGGCCGACCGGGCGGCGTTGGAGGCCCTGCCCGGGGTCGGGCGCAAGACCGCGAGCGTGGTTCTCAACGCCGCTTTCGACCAACACACCATCGCCGTCGATACCCATGTCTTCCGGGTCGCCAACCGAACCGGCCTGGCCCCCGGCAAGACCCCGCGCGCGGTCGAGGACAAGCTGATCAAGGTGGTGCCGCCGACGTGGCGCAAGCACGCCCATCACTGGCTGATCCTCCACGGCCGCTATGTCTGCAAGGCGCGCAAGCCCGACTGCCCGGCCTGCGTGGTGCGCGATCTCTGCGCCTATAAGGCCAAGACCACCGCCGATCAGCCGGCCACCCCATCGCCGCGCAAGAGCCCGCGAAAACAGCGCCGCGCCTCGGTCCCGCGCGCTACGCCGCGCAGCTCGAAATAGGTCACCCGGGGCGGCCGTCCGTCGCCGTCGGGATAGAGATAGAGATCGAGCACGCAGCCTTCGCCCCGATATTGCCAGACCTGCGCCGGCGGTTCCTTGCGGCGCAGCCCCGGCGGCCCCAGCAGGGCTTCGATGGCGGCGCCATCGCGATCCATGACCTGGCCCGGATCGTCGTCGATCGGCGGCGCGGTGGCCACGGGTTCGGGCGCCGGCGTCGAGGCGGTCACGGCGGGCGCGGGCGGCGGCCGCGAGGCGCGCGGCGCCGGCGTGGATGTCGCCACGACCGGCGCGATCACGGCGGCGGTCGGTGGGGTCGGCGGCGGGATCGGGCGGGCGGCGGCGCAAGCGGCCAGCGTCAAGGCGACCATGCCGAGGACCGCGGCCCTCCTCATGCCGGTTTTTCCGCCGTCGTCCCCGCGCCCGCGCCCATGGCGTGATAGAGGTGCACGGTGGCGGCGGCGGCGAGGATCGGCGCGACCAGATTAACCACCGGCAGCCAGAGGATGAAGGTGGCGATCAGGCCGGCGGTCATCAGCCGACCGCGATGGCGCCGGCGCAGCGCCCGCATGGCGCGAGCCGAGACGCGGCGCAGCGCCACCATCTCGAAATATTCGCGGCCGAGGAGATAGCCGTTGATGGCGAAGAACACGGCGACGCCGACCATCGGGATGAGATAGATCGGGATCGCCACCAGGTTGATCAGCACCATGGCGACGAAGAAGCGCACCGTCGCCATCACCGTTTCGGCGATCCCCGCCGCGCGCGGCGCCGGCAGGCCGGGGTAGTGGCGCGCCTCGATCGCGGCGACCACGCGCTCGAGATAGAAGCTGGTGTAGAACTGCACGATCGCCGCGAACAACAGCCACAGCACGACCAGAAAGATGAAGCCGCCGATCATCGCGACCAGGGTGTTGACGATCCAGGCGAGGCCGCTGGCCAGCCAAGCGAAGGGGATGAAGTCGAAGGTGGCGGTCGGATCGTAGCTCGAGACCGCCTCGATCAGGCCCCAGGCCAAGAGGCCGAAGGTGATCGCTGTCCACAGCGCGACTCGCCAGATGACGCCGCGAATGCGCGGATCGCCGAGCTGGCCGAAGGCGGCGAGATAAGCGGAAATCATCCGGGCGGGCTCCGTCGCGGCGTCCGATGACGGGGCTAGCGCGGATCGATGGGAAGCCGCCCGGCGATGCCGAGGGCGTCTTCCAGCAACGCCGCCGCCGCCAGCAGCGCCGCCTCGCTCCGGGGCGGGGCGACAAGCTGCAAGCCCACCGGCAGGCCGCCGGCGGTGAAGCCGCAAGGGAGCGAGATCGCCGGACACGAGGTGAGGGTGATGGCCGAGGTGATCGCCAGCCAATCGACGTAGTTGTCGAAGGTCTCGCCCGCGACCTCGGCGACGTAGCGCTGCTCGACGTCGAACGGCGGCACGATCGCCGCCGGGCAGGCGAGCAGGTCGTGATCGGCGAAGAACGCGACCAGGCGATGATAAAGCGCGCCGCGCGCCCGCTCGGCGGCGCCGATTTCGTCGGCGGTCAAGGCCAGGCCCTTCTCGATGTTCCAGATGATCTCGGGCTTGAACTTGTCGCGGTGTTCGGCCAACAGGGGCGCCATTCCGGCCGCGAAACCGGCCGCGCGCAGGGTCTGGAAGGTCTCGCGGGCGCCGCCGAAATCGGGGCACGCGGCCTCGACCGTGGCGCCCATGTCGGCGAAGCGGGCCGCCGCTTGTTCGCAGATCGCGGCGACCTCGCGGTCGACCGGCACGATGCCGAGGTCGGGGGTGAAGCCGATCCGGCGCGGCGGTGTCGGCGCGTCGACGGCGGCGATAAACGGTTCGGCTGGCGCTTCGAGGCTGCGCGGGTCCTCGCGGTGCTGGCCGCGCATGGCGTCGAGCATCAGCGCCGCATCGCCCACCGTCCGACCCATCGGCCCGTGGACCGGAAGCAGGCCGAAGGGCAGCGGGTTGGGACCCTCGGCGACGCGGCCGGGGCTCGGGCGCAGACCGACCACCGAGCAGAAGCTGGCCGGCGTGCGCAAGCTGCCGCCGAGATCGGAGCCGGTGGCGAGCCAGGCCTCGCCGGTAGCCAGCGCCACCGCCGAGCCGCCCGACGAGCCGCCGCAGGTCAGGCGCCGGTCCCAGGGGTTGAGGGTCTTGCCGAAGACCTCGTTGAAGGTGTTGGCGCCGGCCCCGAACTCGGGCGTGTTCGACTTGGCGATAACGATGCCGCCGCGCGCCTCCAGGATTTCGACCATGACGTTCGAGCGCTCGGGCACGTGATCGGCGTAGATCGGCGAGCCCCAGGTGGTGCGCACCCCGGCCACCGCGTCGAGGTCCTTGACCACGAAAGGCAGGCCGGCCAACGGCCCGCGCGCCTCGGGTCGGCGCGTGGCCAGGCGTTTGGCGTGGTCGCGGGCGCGATCGAGGCAGAGCGTCGGCAGGGCGTTGACGGCGCCGTCAACGGCCGCGATCCGCGCCGCCGCCGCGTCGACCAGCTCGGCCGGGCTCACAGCGCCCCGCTTCAGGAGAGAGACCGCCTCGCGCGCGGTCAGTCGGATCGGATCGGTCATCGCATCCTCATTTCGGCAGCGTGAGTATCGCCCATGCTCCGATCCTTGTCGAGCATGGCCCGGGTGGGGTTTGCCCCCGAGAGACACGCCCCAAGACGCGCCTTGTCGCGCGGGGGGCGGCGACTATACTGCGCCGCGTCTTGTCGGATGGATGAGGGAGTGGTGAATGACGGCGATCGCGCATGACGTGGTGGGCATCGGCAACGCCATGGTCGATGTCCTGGTTCACGCCGATGACGGCTTCCTCGCCGGGCAAGGGTTGGCCAAGGGGGCGATGGCCCTGATCGACGCCGGCCGCGCCGAGGCGCTTTACGGCGAAATGGGTCCAGGGGTCGAGATTTCGGGCGGCTCGGCCGCCAACACCGTCGCCGGCATCGCCGCGTTCGGCGGCCGGGGCGCCTTCGTCGGCAAGGTCAGCGACGATCAGTTGGGCCGCGTCTTCGGCCATGACGTGCGCGCCCTGGGGGTGCATTTCGACACCCCCCATTCGGTCGGCGGCGCCCCCACGGCGCGCTGCCTGGTGGTGGTCACCGCCGACGGCCAGCGGACCATGAGCACCTTTCTCGGCGCCTGCATCGAGCTCGGCCCCGACGATATCGACGAAGCGGTGATCGCCGCGTCCCGGGTTACCTATCTCGAAGGCTATCTCTGGGACCCGCCGGGGGCCAAGGCGGCCTTCCGCAAGGCCTACGAGATCGCCCACGGCCACGACCGCCAAGTCGCGCTCAGCCTGTCCGATCCGTTCTGCGTCGATCGCCATCGCGACGAGTTCCTCGATCTGGTCGGCGACCACGTCGACATCCTGTTCGCCAACGAGGCCGAGATCGTCTCGCTCTACCAGGTCGCGGACTTCGACGAGGCCCTGCAACGGGTGCGCGGCCATTGCCGGATCGCGGCGCTCACTCGCGGCGCGCACGGCTCGGTGGTGGTCGCCGGCGACGAGGTCCATGTGGTGCCGGCCCATCCGGTCGCGCGCGTCGTCGATACCACCGGGGCCGGCGATCTCTACGCCGCCGGCTTTCTCCATGGCCTGACCCAGGGTTGGGACCTGGCCCGCTGCGCCCGTCTCGGCGGCCTGGCCGCTTCCGAGGCGATCGCCCATATCGGCGCCCGCCCGCAAGCCGACCTCGCCGCCTTGGCGGTCGAACACGGCCTCGGGTAGGGCGTGGGGCATCCCGCTCAAGCGGCGGCTTCGTCCTCGGCCATCCAGCGCCGGGCGACCGCGCCGAGGGCGTCGAGCGCGTCGCGCAGCTCGGCCCCGCGCGTGGTCAGGCCATAGCTGACCCGGGGCGGCACGGTGGGAACGTAGTCGCGATAGACCAAGCCGCCGGCCTCCAGCATGCGCAGGCGCTGGGTCAGCATCTTGGCCGAAATCCCCGTCACCCTTTTCTTGAGGGCGCCGAAGCGTTGTGGCCCCTGGCTGTGCAGAATCCACAAAATATAAGTGGTCCACGGCCCCATCACCAGTTTGAGCACGCGGTCCATCGGGCATTCGCCCTGCGTCATCATGGTCGCTCCGGTCGTCGAAATGGACAGTTACCAAACGGTACCTACTAGACATTCGTAAGTCAATGGCCTATCTCGTTTCGAACATCACCCCCCACGACAGCCCCCAGGGAGGAAACCGCGCCGATGTCCGGAATCGAATTCATCACCGCCGAGGTCTGCCCCTTCGCCCAGCGCACCCATCTGGCGCTCAAGGAGAAGGGCTTGGAGTACACCCATCGCGAGGTCGATCTCGCCGACAAGCCGGCTTGGTTCGAGAAAGTCTCGCCCTACAGCAAGGTGCCGGTGCTCAAGCACGGCGACGTGGTGGTCTATGAATCGGCGATCATCAACGAATACATCGACGAAGTCTGGCCGACCCCGGCGCTGATGCCGGCCGAGCCGGCGCGCCGCGCTCTGGCCCGCATCTGGATCGACTTCGCCAATTCGCGCCTCGTGGGCGCGTTTTACAAGGCCCTGTCGGCGCCCGACGCCGATGCCCGCGCCGAAGCGGCGAGCGCGTTGACCAAGGCGCTCGACCTCATCGAGGACGAAGGGCTCGCCCGGCTCGGCGCCGGTCCCTACTGGCTCGGGTCCGAGGTATCGCTGGTCGATCTCGCCTTCTATCCTCATTTCGAGCGCCTGCCGGCGCTGGCGCATTACCGGGGCGTCGACATCCCGGCCCGCTGCACCCGCCTCAAGACCTGGCTGGCGGCCATGGGCGAGCGCCCGAGCGTCGTCGCCACCCGCCACGACGAAGCGTATTACATCGCCTCCTACCGGCGCTACGCCGACGCCGCCTGAACCGCCGTCCCCCTCGAATACGTACTCCAGAGGAGCCGTCGATGCCCCATGTCCTGGTTCTGTATTACAGCATGTATGGCCATGTCGAGACCCTGGCCCAAGCGATCGAGGAGGGCGCGCGCGGGGTCGCGGGCGCCGAGGTCACGCTGAAACGCGTGCCCGAGACCATGACGGAAGAGGCGGCGCGGGCGGCCGGCGCCAAGCTCGACCAAGTGGTGCCCGAGGCCAGCCCCGGCGAGCTCGGTGATTACGACGCCATCATCTTCGGCACCCCCACCCGGTTCGGCAACATGGCCGGGCAGATGCGCACCTTCCTCGACCAGACCGGCGGCCTGTGGATGAAGGGCGCGCTGGTCGGCAAGGTCGGCAGCGTGTTCGCCAGCACCGCCACCCAGCACGGCGGCCAGGAGACGACCATCACCTCGTTCCACACCACCCTGCTGCACCACGGTATGGTGGTCGTCGGCGTGCCCTACTCGGCCCAGGAACTCATGATGATCGATGCGGTTTCGGGCGGCACGCCCTATGGGGCGACCACCATCGCCGATGGTGATGGCAGTCGCCAACCGAGTGACAACGAGCTCGCCATCGCTCGTTTCCAGGGCCGTCACGTCACCGAGATCGCGGCCAAGCTCGCGACGTGAGGCGCGGCCCTCACATAATCCGGTAGCACGAATGTATTACGAGCCCGACCGCGACGCCCACGGCCTGCCGCGGGACCCCTTCAAGAGCCTGGTCGTGCCGCGGCCGATCGGCTGGATTTCGACGCTCGGCCGCGACGGCGTGGTCAACCTCGCGCCCTACAGCTTCTTTAACGGCGTCTCGACCAACCCGACCATGGTGATGTTCTGCCCCGGCGGCGTCCGGCCCGGCGGCGGGGTCAAGGATTCGCGCCGCAACGCCGAGGAGAGCGGCGAGTTCGTGGTCAATATCGTCGGCGAGGCCCAGCGCGAGGCCATGAACCTTACCTCGGCCGACGTCGGCCCCGAGGTCGACGAGTTCACCCTCGCCGGGCTCGAGGCCTTGCCCTCGCGCCGGGTGCGGCCGCCGCGCGTCGCCGGCGCTCCGGCCCATCTCGAATGCACCTATTTCAAGACCGTCGAGCTGCCCGCCGACGATCCCGCGTCGACCAACGCCATCGTCATCGGCCGCGTGGTCGGCATTCACATCGACGAGACGATCCTGAGTGACGGGCTGATCGACATGGCCCGCTTCCGCCCCGTCGCCCGGCTCGGCTACATGGATTACAGCGTGGTCGACAACGTGTTCACCATGCTCCGCCCGGAATAACCCATGAACACGGCGCCGTTGCCCACCTTGTTCGTCTCGCACGGGCCGCCCACCTTGATCATCGAGCGCTGTCCGGCGAGCGATTATCTGCGCCGGCTCGGCGCCGAGATCGACCGGCCGCGCGCGATCCTCTGCGTCTCGGCCCATTGGCTGACGTCCGAGCCGGCGGTGAGCCTCGCCGCTCGCCCCGAAACCATCCATGATTTCCACGGCTTCCCCGAGGCGCTCTATCGCCTGCGCTACCCGGTCCCGGGCGCGCCCGATCTCGCCCGCCGGGCGGCGGCGCTGCTCGGTGACGCCGGCATCGCTTGCGCCCGCGATCCGGCCCGGGGCCTCGATCACGGCGCCTGGGCGCCGCTGATGATGGCCTATCCCGACGCCGACATCCCCGTGACCCAGCTTTCGCCGCGCGCCGATGGCGATCCCGGCCGCCATTACGCCATCGGTCAGGCGCTGGCGCCGCTCGCGACCGAGGGCGTGCTGGTGTTGGCCAGCGGCAACGCCACCCATAATCTCGCCGAGCGCGGTCCCCGCGACGGCCCGCCGCTGACCTGGGCCAGGTCCTTCGACGACTGGCTGGAGGACGCCGTCGCGGCGGGGCGGGTCGACGATCTGCTCGCCTATCAAGAGCGCGCGCCCGAAGCCGCGCGCAATCACCCGACCGCCGATCATTACGTCCCCCTTCTTGTCGCCCTCGGCGCCGCCGGGCCAGACGCGCGCGGCCGCCGGGTCCACGCTAGCTTCCTTCATGGCAGCCTGAGCATGGCGGCTTTCGCTTTTACCCGACCCTGATCAGGGAAATCTTCGATCGCTATCGCTTGGCGGGGTTGACCCGCCTTCGCCGCTGCCGCATCTTGCCGGCGCCCGGGCCGTTCGGCTGCGTTCCAGGCATCGTGTAACCCGCGGAAAGTCAGGTGGAATCATGCGTATCGGGGTGCCCAAGGAGATCAAGACCCACGAGTATCGGGTCGGGCTCACGCCGTCGAGCGTGCGCGAAATCGTTCACAACGGCCACGCGGTGGCGGTCGAGACCAACGCCGGCCACGCCATCGGCCTCGACGACGATCAATATGTCGCCGCCGGCGCCACCATCCTGGAAAACGCCGAGGCGGTCTTCGCCGGCGCCGACATGATCGTCAAGGTCAAGGAGCCGCAACCGGTCGAATGCCGTATGCTGCGCGAGGGCCAGGTGCTGTTCACCTATCTCCATCTGGCGCCCGATCCCGAGCAGACCAAATTGCTGATCGCCTCGGGCGCGATCGCCATCGCCTACGAGACCGTCACCGACGATCATGGCGCGCTGCCGTTGCTGGCGCCGATGAGCGAGGTCGCCGGGCGGATGAGCATCCAGGCCGGCGCCCATTGCCTCGAGCTCGAGCAGGGCGGCCGCGGCACGCTGCTCGGCGGCGTGCCCGGGGTCGCGCCGGGAAAGGTGGCGGTGATCGGCGGCGGCGTGGTCGGCACCAATGCGGCGCGGATGGCGATGGGTCTCGAGGCCGACGTCACCGTGATCGACCGATCGGTGCGGCGCTTGGCCGAGCTCGACACCCTGTTCGGGCCGCGTCTCAACACCATCTACTCGACCGTCGAGGCGATCGAGCGCTATGTCCTCGACGCGGATGTCGTCGTCGGCGCGGTGCTGGTGCCGGGGGCCGAGGCGCCCAAGCTGGTCAGCCGCCAGATGATCGCCGACATGCGGCGCGGCGCGGTGGTGGTCGACGTGGCCATCGACCAGGGTGGCTGTTTCGAGACCAGCCACGCCACCACCCACGCCGATCCGACCTATGTCGTCGACGGCGTGGTCCATTACTGCGTCGCCAACATGCCCGGCGCGGTGGCGCGGACCTCGACCTTCGCCCTCAACAACGCCACCCTGCCCTTCGCCGTGGCGCTGGCCAACAAGGGCTACCGCCAGGCGCTGGCCGACGATGCGCATCTGCTCAACGGCCTCAACGTCCATCGCGGCCAAGTGACCTACGAAGCCGTCGCCCGCGACCTCGGCCTCGACTACATCCCCGCCGCCGAGGCCATCGCCGGCTAAGGGCGGCGGCGGCGCCTAGGGCGCGATCCGAATAGGCGGAACCGCCCGGATCGCGCCAGTCCGCAAGCGCGGTCCGCCGCTCGCGCGGCGCGAGCCCGCGTGGCGATTGAACGCCGCTCGCCTATACAGCGTGAAGGTGAGCGGAAAATGCTCTAATCGCCGCGAAAGACGCGTGATAGCAGGCCCTCGCGGCCGTTTTCGGCGTCGGGATCGTCGCGCCGGGTGTTGGCGATGGCGCGCTCGTTGAGGGTCTCGTAATCTAGCTTGGGGTACGGCATCACCGGCTCTTCTTCGGCCGCGTCGCCGCCGTTGGCGGTCCGGTCGGCGGGATCGCGCGATCCGGGCCCATCGCCGAGGCGATCGACCAGGGTTTCGATCGCCGTCCGGATCGGTTTCAGTCCGTGATCGAGATCGTCGCGGCCGATGCCGCCATGGGCCGCCGGGTCCTGGCGGCGGGCCAGGGTCTCGACGGCGTTGGCCAGGGCCATGAGGTTGCGTTGCTGGCGCCGTTCGTTGGAGACCAGGCGCTCGGCCAGTCCCAATAACGCCTGGTCGCGGCGATCGACCTCGCCGAAGCGTTCGACCAGGCGGGTGAGCTTGTGGTCGGTGTCGTGAAAACCGTCGAGGCGCTCGACCAGCGCCGTCACCGCTTGGTCGCGATCGGCGCTTTCGGCCAGGCGCCGGTTGAGAACCGCCACCGCTTCGCCGAGCCCGGTCTGGTCGGGGGGGAGCTGGAGAGAACTCCCGGTGCTCGCCGCCGGGTCCGGGCGCGGTGGCGCCGTCCCCGTCCCGAGTTCCTCGTTGGCGATCGTGATCAGGGCGTTGGTGACCCACTCGCCGATCGTCATACGTCGCCGCGCCGCCGCCTTCGCGGCCTTCGAGCGGGCTTCCTGGCTGATCCCCCGAACAGACCACGGGGCGCGTTGTTTTTTCATATGGTAAACAATGTCTTAATACCAAGCCTTACAGATACACGAAAATACCGTGTAGGGCAACAGTATGACAGCGGTTTACCGCTCTAGCCGTCACACATGGCCGCTCCGCGACCAGTGTCCCGGGCGTCGCCGAACAATTCGTTAACCATGTACCCCGCCGCGTGGGATATCACGCGTCGGCGGCGGCGAAGGCGGCGAGATTGAGAATGTCGGAGACCGCCGCGCCCAGATGGACGATTTGGACCGACTTCTCGAGGCCCATAAGCAGCGGCCCGATGGCGGTGCCGCCGCCGAGCTTCTGGACCAGCTTAGCGGAGATATTGGCGGCGTGCAGGCCGGGCATGATGAGTACATTGGCCGGCCCCGACAAACGGCAGAACGGGAACAATGCTTGCAATTCGGGATCGAGCGCGATGTCGGCCGACATCTCGCCGTCGTATTCGAAATCGACCTTGCGCCCGTCCAGCACCGCCACCGCTTCGCGGACTCGCGCGCCTTCCTCCGCCTTGGGGTAGCCGAATGTCGAGTACGACAGCAACGCCACCCTCGGCTCGTGCCCCATCTGGCGGGCGCGGGCGGCGCTCTGGATGGCGATATCGGCCAGCATCTCGGGCGTCGGCGTGGGGTTGACGGTGGTGTCGGCGACGAACACCACGCGCTCGCGCGCCAGCAGCACGGTCAGTCCGAACAGACGCTGCCCTGGCCGGGTGTCGAGCACCCGCAGCACCTTCTCCAGCGCGCCCCAATAGCTGCGGGTGATGCCGGTGACCATGGCGTCGGCGTCGCCGCAGGCGACCATACAGGCGGCGAAGACGTTGCGGTCGTGGTTGACCCAGCGCTGGCAATCGCGTTGCAACGGCCCCGTGCGTTGCAGGCGCTGGTAGACCAGATCGATGTAGCGCCGGGTATGGGGGCTCACGCGCGCGTTGATGGTCTCGAAGCGGGCCAGGCCGCCGAGGCCGATCGCCTCCATGGTCGCGGCGATGCGCTCGGGATCGCCGACCAGCACCGGCTCGCCATAGCCGTTGGATCGCCACTGGGCGGCGGCGCGGATGACCTTTTCCTCCTCGCCTTCGGCGAAGACCACCCGTTTTGGCCGCGCCCGCGCCTTCTCGAAGATCATGTGCAGGCTCGACGCCGCCGGGTCGAGCCGGGCCGAGAGCTCGCTTCGGTAGGCTTCCATGTCGACGATCGGGCGGCGGGCGACGCCGCTGTCGATCGCCGCCTGGGCCACCGCCGGCGGCACCCGCGAAATCAGGCGCCGGTCGAAGGGCGTCGGCAGGATGTATTCGGGGCCGTATTGCAGCCGGGTGCCGGCATAGGCCGCCGCCACCTCGTCGGGCACGTCCTCGCGCGCCAAGGCGGCGATGGCCTCGGCGGCGGCGATCTTCATGGCGTCGTTGATGGTCGTCGCCTGAACGTCGAGCGCGCCCCTGAAGATGTAGGGGAAGCCGAGCACGTTGTTGACCTGGTTGGGGTAATCCGAGCGCCCGGTGGCCATGATCGCGTCGTCGCGCACCGCCGCCACTTCCTCGGCGGTGATCTCGGGATCGGGGTTGGCCATGGCGAAGATGATCGGGTGGGCCGCCATCGAGGCCGCCATCTCGGGCGTCACCGCGCCCTTGACCGAGAGCCCCAGGAACACGTCGGCGCCGGCGAGCGCCTCGGCGAGCGTACGCGCCTTGGTCTCGATGGCGTGAGCCGACTTCCACTGGTTCATGCCCTGCTTGCGGCCGCGATAAATCACCCCCCGGCTGTCGCAGAGGATGACGTTCTGGTGGCTCATCCCCATGCTTTTGAGCAACTCGACGCAGGCGATGCCGGCGGCCCCGGCGCCGTTGACCACCAGCCGGGTGTCGGCCAGCCGCCGGTCGGTCAGGTCGAGGGCGTTGATCAGGGCGGCGGCGACGATGATCGCGGTGCCGTGCTGGTCGTCGTGAAAGACCGGGATGTCGAGCAACTCGCGCAGGCGCTGCTCGATGACGAAACAGCCCGGCGCCTTGATGTCCTCGAGATTGATGCCGCCGAACGGCTTGCCCAGGAAGCGCACGCAGTTGACGAACTCATCGACATCCTCGGTGTCGATCTCGAGGTCGATCGCGTCGATGTCGGTAAAGCATTTGAACAGCGCCGACTTGCCCTCCATCACCGGCTTGGCGGCGAGGGCGCCGAGATTGCCGAGACCGAGGACGGCGGTGCCGTTGGAGATCACCGCCACGGCGTTGCCCTTGATGGTGTAGTCGTAGGCGGCCGAGGGATCGTCGCGGATCGCCAGGCAGGGCACCGCCACCCCGGGCGAATAGGCGAGCGAGAGATCGCGCTGGGTAGCCAGCGGCTTGGTGGGGACGATCTGAAGCTTGCCCGGTCGGCCCGAGGCGTGGAACCTCAGCGCTTCCGCGTCGGTAACGTGACCGTCGTGCTGGCCGTCGTCGCTCATGCTCGAAACTCCCCGATAATCGCTATCTCGGCCATGCTCCCGCGCCGGGCTCTTCGCCGAGCCCACGCGACCGCCATCATCTTGTCCACCATCATCTTGTATAAGGAGGGCCATCGCCGCCGTCAAAGGCGATGGCGCTCGGGCTACCACTGGCTGCGCCACGGGCCGCGATGTGCTAGCCTCGGCGCCGCCACCTTCACTCCAACCGCAGCCGCATCGTTGCCCGTCATGAGCCGCAAGCCGCCCGCCCCGGCCGCCGCCAAGGCGACGCCGATGATGGCCCAATACCTGGAGATCAAGGCCGCCCATCCGGATTGCCTGCTGTTCTACCGGATGGGCGATTTCTACGAGCTGTTCTTCGACGACGCGGTCGCCGCCGCCGAGGCGCTCGACATCACCCTGACCCAGCGCGGCAAGCACGATGGTCGGGACGTGCGCATGTGCGGGGTGCCGGTGCGGGCCGCCGACGCCTATCTGTCGCGGCTCATCCGCAAGGGCTTCAAGGTCGCCGTCTGCGAACAGACCGAGGACCCGGCCGCGGCCCGCAAGCGCGGCGGCAAGGCGCTGGTCAGGCGCGCCGCCGTGCGCGTCGTCACCCCGGGCACCCTGACCGAGGACACCCTGCTCGACGCCCGCCGCCACAACTATTTGGCCGCCGTGGGCCGCGCCGGCCAAGCGCTGGCGCTGGCTTGGCTCGATATCTCGACCGGCGACTTCACGGTCGCGCCGGTGGCCACGGCCGATCTCGGCGCCGATCTCACCCGGCTCGATCCCGGTGAAATCCTGGTGCCCGACAGCCTTCTCGCCGACGGCGATCTGGCCGCCGCCCTGGCCGACTGGTCGGCGGCGATCACCCCGCGCCCGGCGTCGCGGTTCGACAGCACCATGGCCGGCCGCCGCCTGGAAACGGTCTTCGCGGTCGCCACCACCGAGGCCTTCGGCGCCTTCGACCGGGCCGAGCTCGGCGCCTGCGGGGCGCTGATCGATTATGTCGAACTGACCCAGAAGGGGCGCCTGCCACGCTTGTCGCCGCCGCGCCGCCAGCCGCGCGGGGCGGTGCTGGCGATGGACGCGGCCACCCGGCGCAACCTGGAACTCGTCCAAACCCTTTCCGGCGGGCGCGCCGGCAGTTTGCTAGCGGCGATCGATCTTACCGTGACCGGCGCCGGCGGTCGCCTGCTCGGTGCCCGGCTGGCGGCGCCGCTGACCGATCCGACGGCCATCAACCGGCGCCTCGACACGGTCGCCTATCTGGTCGACGACGGTCGCTTGCGCGACGACCTGCGCGCCATCCTGCGTCATATCCCCGACGTCGAGCGGGCGCTGTCGCGGCTCAGCCTCGGTCGTGGTGGACCGCGCGATCTCGCCGCCGTTCGCGATGCCCTCGACCAGGCGGCTGGCCTCCGTGGCGCGCTCGGGGCGGCGGCTCCCGGTCCGCCGCCCGAGCTGCTGGCCGCGGCGGCGGCGTCGCTCGCCGGCCATGACCAACTGGTCGATCGCCTGCGCCGGGCGCTGGCGCCCGATCCGCCGCCGCTGGCTCGCGACGGCGGCTTCATCGCCAAGGGATTCGCGCCCGAGCTCGACGAACTGGTGGTTCTGCGCGACGAAAGCCGCCGCCTGATCGCCGGCTTGCAGGCGCGTTATCGGGTCGACACCGGCATCAACGCCCTCAAGGTCCGCCACAACGTGCTCGGTTATTTCGTCGAGGTGCCGCCGGGCCACGCCGACAAGCTCGGCGAGCCGTTCATCCATCGCCAGACCCTGGCCGGCGCGGTGCGCTTCACCACCGTCGAGCTGGGCGATCTCGAAAGCCGCATCACCACCGCCGCCGAGCGCGCGCTGGCGGTCGAGATCGCGCTCTTTCACGACCTCCTCGCGGCCCTGTTGGAGCGGGCCGAGACGATCGCCGCCGCCGCCCGGGCGCTGGCCGAGATCGACCTCGCCGCCGGCCTCGCCGAGCTCGCGGTCACGCGCGGCTACACCCGGCCCAGGGTCGACGATGGCGTCGCCTTCGCCGTGCGCGGCGGCCGTCACCCGGTGGTCGAGACCCTGGCGGCGGCCGAGGCCGGCTTCGTCGCCAATGATTGCGACCTCGGTCCCGAGCGCCGCCTGTGGCTGGTGACCGGCCCCAACATGGCCGGCAAGAGCACCTTTCTACGCCAGAACGCGCTGATCGCGATCCTGGCCCAGATGGGCGGCTTCGTGCCCGCCGACGAAGCCCATATCGGCGTCGTCGACCGCCTGTTCAGCCGCGTCGGCGCCGCCGACGATCTCGCCCGGGGGCGTTCGACCTTCATGGTCGAGATGGTCGAGACCGCCGCCATTCTCAACCAGGCCGGACCGCGCTCGCTGGTCATCCTCGACGAGATCGGTCGCGGCACGGCGACCTTCGACGGGCTCTCGATCGCCTGGGCGACGGTCGAGCATCTGCACGAAGTCAACCGCGGCCGGGCCTTGTTCGCCACCCATTACCACGAGCTCACGGCGCTGGCCGCCAAGCTGCCGGCGCTCGCCTGCCACGCCATGCGGGTCAAGGAATGGAAGGGCGGGATCGTTTTTCTCTACGAGGTCGCGGCCGGCGCCGCCGATCGTTCCTACGGCATTCACGTCGCCCGCCTGGCCGGATTGCCGGCGGCGGTCGTCGCCCGCGCCGAGGAGGTATTGGCGACGCTTGAGCGCGGCGAGCAGGGCGGCGATCTGGCGCGCTTGGCCGACGATCTGCCGCTGTTCTCGGCGGCGCCGCGCCCGGCCGCGCCCGAGCGCGGTCCATCGGCCGTGGAAACCGCGCTCGCCGCGCTGCTCCCCGACGAGCTGTCGCCGCGCCAGGCGCTCGAAGCGCTTTACCGTTTGAAAACATTAGCCGACGACAACGGATAGGCCATGCTCAAGCCCGCCGACAAGCGACGGATCGTCGACCGCGCGGCCCTGACCGCCGAACTCGGCCGCCTGGCCCAGGTCCATGCCGCCGCGCCGGCCGAGCTGCGCCAGGCGAGTCTCGCGCCGTTGAAGGCGGCGCTGGCGGACGGCCGGGCCGAGCTCGCCCGTCGTCTCGAGGCCGGCGCGCGCGGCGCCGTCATGGCCGCCGGCCAATGCCATCTGGTCGACACCATCGTCCGGGCGGTGTTCGAGATGGCCAGCATCCACGCCTTCCCGGCCGCCGTGCCGACCACCGCCGAGCGCATCGCGGTGATGGCCGTCGGCGGCTACGGGCGCGGCGAACTGGCGCCTTATTCGGACGTCGATCTCCTTTTCCTGCTGCCCTACAAGCCGACGCCCTGGGTCGAGCAGGTGGTCGAGCACATGGTCTATTCGCTGTGGGACATCGGCCTGACCGTCGGCCAGGCGACCCGCTCGGTCGACGACTGCCTGCGCCGGGCCGCCGGAGACGTGACCATTCATACCGCCCTTCTCGAGGCCCGGCTGGTGGCTGGCGACGTGGCCCTGGCGGCGACGCTCGGGCGACGCTTCGCGGCCGATGTGGTGGCCAAGTCCGACGCCGCCTTCGTCCGCGCCAAGCTCGACGAACGCGATGCGCGGCATCGGCGGATGGGCGATTCGCGCTACCTGCTGGAGCCCAACATCAAGGACGGCAAGGGCGGCTTGCGCGACCTTCACACCCTGATCTGGATCGCCAAGCATCATTACGGCGTCGCCGAGATCGCCGACCTGGTCGATCGCGGGGTGCTGACGGCGGCCGAAAACCGGCGCTTCGCCAAGGCCTACGAGTTCCTGTGGACGGTGCGCTGGCAGCTCCACCTGCTCGCCGGTCGGGCCGAGGAACGGCTGACCTTCGACGTTCAGCCCGAGATCGCCCGGCGCTTGCGCTACGTCGGCCGCGCCGGCGCCCAAGCCGTCGAGCGCTTCATGAAGCGCTACTTCCTGATCGCTCGCGAGGTCGGCGATCTGAGCCGGGTGCTCAGCGCCGCGATCGAGGCCGAAAGTCACGGCGCGCATCGCGTCCGGCGCCGGTCGGTGGGCGGCTTCGCGGTCATCGACGGGCGCTTGAGCGTCACCGCGGACGACGCCTTCGTCCGCGATCCGGTGGCCATGATCCGGCTTTTCCAGGTCGCCGACCGGCGCGGGCTCGATATCCACCCCTGGGCGCTGCGCCTGATCGCCCGCGATCTCAAGCGGATCGACGCCAGGCTGCGCGAGGACGCCACCGCCAACCGCCTGTTCGTCGATATCCTGACCTCGCGCAACGACCCCGAAACCGCGCTCAGGCGGATGAACGAGGCCGGCGTGCTGGGCCGCTTCATCCCCGATTTCGGCCGCGTCGTGGCCCAGATGCAGCACGACATGTATCACGTCTACACGGTCGACGAGCATTCGATCCGCGCCGTCGGGGTGCTGGCCGCGATCGAACGTGGCACCATGAGCGAGACCTTCCCCCTGGCGACCGGGATCATCGGCCGGGTGCTGTCGCGCCGGGTGCTGTATCTGGCCGTGTTCCTGCACGACGTCGCCAAGGGGCGCGGCGGCGATCATTCCGAGCTGGGCGCCGGGATCGCCCTTAAGCTCGGTCGCCGGCTGGGCTTCGCGCCCGAGGAGACCGAGACCGTGGCCTGGCTGGTGCGCCATCACCTGGCATTCAGCGCCACCGCCTTCAAGCGCGATCTGACCGAGCCCAAGACGGTGCGCGATTTCGTCGCCCGGGTGCAGTCGCCCGAGCGCCTGCGCCTGCTTCTGGTGCTGACCGCCGCCGATATCCGCGCCGTCGGGCCAAACGTGTGGAATGCCTGGAAAGGGGCTTTGCTGCGCCAGCTCTACGCGCTTGCCGAGGAGGTCATGTCGGGCGGCCACGCGGCGGCGGCCAAGCGCGACCGCGTCGCCGCCGCCAAGACGGCGCTGCGGGCGGCGCTCGCCGATTGGGACGAGGCCGCGATCGAGCGCCATCTGGCGCGGCTCTACCCGCCCTATTGGCTGGGCTTCGATAGCGCGACCCACGCCCGCCACGCGGCCCTGTTGCGCGACGCCGAGCGCTTGGGCGCGCCGCTGGTGCTCGACAGCCGCATCAACCGCCGTCACGCGGTCACCGAGATCACCCTGGCCACGGCCGACCGGCGCGGCCTGTTCGCGCTCGCCGCCGGGGCGATGGCGCTGGCCGGGGCGAGCATCGTCGACGCCCGCATCTTCACCACCGCCGACGGTATCGCGCTCGACATCTTCTGGGTTCAGGATGCCGCCAGCGGCGGCGCCTTCGACCGCCCCGACAAGCTCGCCCGATTGTCGTCGCGGCTCGAACAGGCGATCGCCGGGCGGCTCAACCCGGGGCCGGCGCTGGCCGAGCGGCGTGGCCTCACGAGGCGCGCCCGAGCGGCGTTCGCGGTCGCGCCCCGGGTGCTGATCGACAACCGCGCCAGCAGCCGCCACACGGTGATCGAGGTCAACGGCCGCGACCGTCCCGGCCTCTTGCACGACGTCACTCGGGCGCTCACCGCGCTCGGGGCGGCGATCGTCACCGCCCATGTCTCGACCTATGGCGAGCGCGCGGTCGACGTGTTTTATGTCACCGACGCGCGCGGCCGCAAGATCACCGGCAAGGCCGCCTCGGCGCGGATTCGCGACCACCTGGTCGCCGCCCTAGCCGACCCGACGACGGCCCGCCGCGCCAAGCCCGCCGCCGCCGAATAGGCGTCGGGCGCGGTCTCTCCTGGGCGATCTTTCACGCTCGTCAAAACGCCAGCGCCTTTCGCGGCGGCGCGAAATCCTCTACACCGGCCGGCGATGGCCTTGCTCCGCTCCGCCGCCACGGTCGGTGGCTATACGCTCCTCAGCCGCGTTCTCGGCTTCGCCCGCGATATCCTGATCGCGGCGATCCTCGGCGCTGGCCCGGTCGCCGACGCCTTTTTCGTCGCCTTCCGCTTTCCCAACCTGTTCCGCCGCCTGGTCGCCGAGGGCGCTTTCGCGGCCGGCTTCGTTCCCTTGTTCGCGCGCGCGCTGGAGGAAGGCGGGCGCGCCCGCGCCCGCGCCTTCGCCGAGCAGGCGCTGGCGGTTCTCCTGACCGCGCTTCTGGTGTTCACGCTCCTGGTCGAAATCGCCATGCCGTGGCTGATGGTCGTGGTCGCGCCGGGCTTCGCCGATCAGCCCGAGAAATTCGCCCTGACGGTGGAGCTCGCCCGCATCGCCTTCCCTTATCTCCTGTTCATGGCGTTGGTGGCGCTGTTCTCGGGCGTGCTCAACGCGCTCTATCGCTTCGCCGCGGCGGCCGCGGCGCCGGTGCTCTTGAACGTCGTGTTGATCGCCGTCCTCGTCGGCCTGGTCGGCCTGTTCCCGACCCCCGGCCATGCCCTCGCCTGGGGCGTGGCGGTGGCCGGCGCCGGGCAGTTCCTGTGGATGGTGGCGGCGGCGGCGCGGGCCGGAATGCGGCTCCGCTTGCCCCGCCCCCGGCTCACCCCCGGGGTGCGACGGCTGTTCGCGCTGATGCTGCCGGCCGGCCTGGCGGCGGCGGTGATGCAGGTCAACCTCTTGGTCGGCACGGTCATCGCCACCCTGCAAGGCGGCGCGGTCTCCTATCTCTATTACGCCGATCGCGTCTATCAGCTTCCGCTCGGCGTGGTCGGGATCG
>Ga0114931_10002092_pt1 | contig 25473 bp, 19 predicted proteins | sample 2SBtaG_FD_89579 | JGI IMG/M metagenome (GOLD analysis project Ga0114931, IMG submission 89579) | Deep subsurface microbial communities from Kolumbo volcano to uncover new lineages of life (NeLLi) - 2SBTROV14_V59a metaG | ecosystem: Environmental > Aquatic > Marine > Volcanic | place: Kolumbo... | reverse complement strand
CGTAGCGACCGAATGGCACGTTGAACTGGCCCTTGCTGTTTTCGCGATAGAGCCCGTTGAAGCAGGTGCGGTTGAGGTAGATTATCCGCGCCGCCTTGCGGGCCGGAGAGCGCGGCTTGGAGGCACGGATCTCATAGAAGTAACTCTCGGAATGCCGACGTTCATGATCCGCAAGCGCCCGCAGTACGCCGTCCACGTCATCGCGCACTCCGATGTACGCGGCGAGTAGATTCGGGTTGATGTCGGACAGGTGCGCTCCGTTCGGTAACATCTTCATGCGTGCCAGCGCGAAGAACAGCGCGCCGCCGCCGATAAAGGGTTCGTGGTACGTTCGGAAGTCGCCCGCCGCCGCAACCGCATCGAGCAGTTCGGGAAGTAGCTGACCTTTGCCGCCAACCCATTTCAGGAACGGGCGCGGCAAATCGTTTCTTCTCATGCGGGCACCGTTCAAAGTCCGAAATACAACTCCATCCACGTGCGGGCGTCAGCGAGTTCGACGGCCAATCCGGTGGACAGCAGATAAGCCGTCATGTTGGCCGAGAAGCCGTCGCCGGAAAAAATCACGATACCGCGAATCGGCCAGCTTTGGATGTCGTTCAACGTGGCGGCAATTTTCTCTTCCGCGCTTCCGTTGCTGCTCTGATATTTGCACTCCACGCCCAGGCTTACCCGAGTGTACGGGTGCCGTAGGACCACATCAATCTTTCGCCGCGCGCCCCAGATTCGTCGCCCTACCTGAACCTCGGTTTCGGCCTCCAGGCCGAGCGTTCTGCCGAGTTCCGCGATCTGATCGCGCAGCTCGGCGCCCGACTGCACTGCCTTCGCTTTGCCTGCCATATGAACGGGGTTTACTCGTGGGTCCGGTCGTGCGCCAAGGATACACGTTTCGACCGCGGGCTTCGGCCAAAAGAGGCCGCGCAGGTCACGCTTTCCACCGTATCCGGCCCCCGCTCGATCCAAAGCGTCGCGACTCGATTGCCGATTGAGCTAGTGAGCATCGGTGGCGTCGCCAGACGGTACAATGCCGCGGCGGAAAGCGGAGAGGCTATACGGGTGGGTCACGAGACGGCAAGGGGCAGGACGATACGCGCGACCCTGGCCGGTTTTTCGGCGGTGCTGTTGTGGGCGTTGCTGGCGCTGTTTACGACCGGCGCGCGCGGGATCCCGCCATTTCAGCTTCTTTCGATGACCTTCACGGTCGCCTTCGTAGTCAGCATCATCTTGATCGCATTGCGCGGTCGCGCGGCGCTCGCGCGGCTACGCCAGCGCCCGGCGGTGTGGTTGCTCGGGGTCGGTGGGCTATTCGGTTATCACTTCTTCTACTTCGTCGCGCTGGCCAACGCGCCGCCGGTCGACGCGAGTCTGATCGCCTACCTGTGGCCATTGTTTATCGTGCTGCTCTCGGCCCTGTTGCCGGGCGAACGGGTGCGCTGGTTTCATGTGGCGGGCGGCTTGCTGGGCCTCGGCGGTGCGGCGTTGTTGGTTACCGGCGGCGGCGAGGTGGCGTTTCGCGGGGTCTACGCCAAGGGCTATCTGGCGGCGATTGCCTGCGCCTTCATCTGGTCGAGTTACTCGGTCGCGAATCGCCGTTTCGGCGACGTGCCGACCGACGTGGTGGGGGGATTCTGCGGCGCGGTCGCGCTGCTGGCTTTGGGCTTTCACTTGCTGAGCGAAGAGACGGTGTGGCCGGCCGGGATGCAATGGCTTGCGATCCTAGGCTTGGGTCTGGGGCCGGTGGGCGCGGCCTTTTTCCTGTGGGATTACGGCACCAAGCACGGCCGGATCCAGTTGCTCGGCGCGCTCGCCTACGCCGCGCCGCTGCTCTCCACGGTGGTGCTGATCGCCTTCGGCAAGGCGGATCTCACGTGGGTGGTCGGGGTCGCCTGCCTGCTGATCGTCGCCGGCGCGGTGCTGGCGTCACGCGACCTGCTATGGCGCAAGACCGCGGGGAAGGTCGTGGCGGACTGCGCCTGACGGCCTGCGCGGGAATGGAAAAGTTCGCCGGATCCGATCCGCCATGCCCAGCTCTTTGTCTCCCAAACAACCGCGGCCAGCGGTCGCTGCGAAATTGTCTTCTTCAACTTTGCGTCTTGGCGCCTTTGCGCGAGTTTTCTTCTCTTTAGCTTCCAAGCGAACTGCGCATGCGGGAGTTGCGACGGGCGGGCCGGCAATGGATGATCCGCGCTTTCCGGTGAGGCTTCGAGGTAACCGCAGTTGTCGCTTGTTCCCGTGACCCTGGTGCTCGGCGGTGCGCGCTCCGGCAAGAGCGCCTTCGCCGAGTCGCTGTGCGCCGCGGTGGCGCGGCCGGTCTATGTGGCGACCGGCGAGGCGCGCGACACCGAAATGGCCGATCGTATCCGCCGCCACCGCGAGCGTCGTGGCGCGCACTGGACCACGGTCGAGGAACCGCTCGACCTGGTGGCCGCGCTGCGCGCCCACGCGGCGGCGGACGGCGTGGTGCTGGTGGATTGCCTGACCCTGTGGCTCGCGAACCTGCTCTGGGCCGGGCGCGACATTGACGCCGAGCGCGAGGCGCTGTGCGCGACGCTCGCCGGGATCGCCGGGCCGGTGGTGCTGGTGTCGAATGAGGTGGGGCTGGGGATCGTGCCGGACAACGCGGCGGCGCGCGCATTCAGAGACCACGCCGGTCGCTTGCACCAGGACATTGCGGCGCTCGCGGAGCGGGTATATTTCACGGTCGCGGGGATCGCGACGCCGATCAAAAACATTCGCGATCAGTCGCGATAGACAGGACGCCCACGTATGGCTCAAAAGATACCCGCAACGGTGATTACCGGTTTTCTCGGCGCCGGCAAAACCAGCATGATCCGTCACCTGCTGGCGCACGCCGACGGGCGCCGGGTGGCGTTGATCATCAACGAGTTCGGTGACCTCGGCGTCGACGGCGAGATCCTCAAAGGCTGCGGGGTCGCCGGCTGCCGCGACGACGACGTGCTGGAACTCGCCAATGGCTGCATTTGCTGCACGGTGGCCGACGAGTTCATCCCGACCATGGAGAAACTACTCGATCGGCCCGAACCGCCCGACCACATCGTGATCGAGACCTCCGGACTGGCGATGCCCAAACCGCTGGTCAAGGCGTTCAACTGGCCGGACATCCGCACCCGGATGACGGTCGATGGGGTCATCACCGTGATCGACGGGCCGGCGGTGGCGGCGGGTTTGTTCGCGGCCGATCCCGACGCGGTGCGCGCCCAGCGCGCGTCCGACGCCGCGCTCGATCACGAAACCCCGCTTGAGGAACTCTTCGAGGAGCAGATCGACTGCGCCGACATGGTGGTGGTGAACAAATCGGATCTGCTCGACGCGGCGGCGTTGGCCGAGGTTAGCAGCGCGGTGGCCGCGCAACTTCGCCCGGCGGTCAAACTGGTGCGCACGGCGCACGGCGAAGTGGACCCCGCGGTGCTGCTGGGACTCGATGCGGCCGCCGAGGATGACCTCGACGCGCGGCCGTCGCATCACGACGACGGCCAACCGCACGACCACGACGAGTTCGTGAGCTTCAGCGTCGACCTCGGCGAGGTGGGCTCGCCCGCGACCCTGATCGAACGGATCGCCGCGCTCACCCGCGAACACGACATCCTCCGCACCAAGGGCTTCGCGGCGGTGACCGGCAAGCGCATGCGGCTGTTGGTGCAGGCGGTCGGCGCGCGCGTCCAGCACTACTACGATCGCGAGTGGCGCGGCGACGAGGCGCGCGCCACCCGCCTGGTCTTCATCGGTGAGACCGGACTCGATGAAGGCGCGATCCGCGCCGCGCTCGAGACTCCGGTGTAGGATTCACCGCACGACGGCAGTTTTGGTCACGATAGAGCGCGCGCACCAAGCATGATCATTCGGCGAAATCGCCCCGATGTTACGCGATTCAATGATGTGCGCGCACTGCCCTATGAGCTGCGTCTGCAAGATTTTCAAATGGCGATGCAGGATGTGTATGACTTCTTTTTCGATGTCAACACGCAACTTGCGGGTAAGGGTCTACAGAGGCTGGACGACATGCTGCGTCCGGCGATTATGTGCGGTGTACTTTCGGACATGTTGACGGCGAGTTTGGCAAAGCATTCGCGAACGCTCACTGAAAACCAATACTTCAACGGGCATCCCGATCTGCTTTTGCAGGGCGTTTATCCCAAGAACGCGGTGCAAGCAGGTACCGATGGCGTCGAAATAAAGACGACGCGCAAGCCCGGGGGCGCGGTGGATACCCACGGCGCCCGCGATCAATGGATGTGTGTCTTCGTGTACGGTGTTGATACCAAATCCGAGCCTGTCGCCGTGCGCCACCCGATGACATTTACCGAGGTATACCTTGGCCGCGTAACGGTAGAAGATTTTCGCAAGAACCCGCGTGGCGAACTCGGTACTCGTACCGCGACGCTCCACAAGGATGGGATTAAGAAGCTTCGCGAGAACTGGATTTACAAGGCGCCGATTTTAGCCGCGAGTTCGCATTGAGGTCGGTCCGGTAGGCGATGAGCTTCGGAATCGCGGTGGCGGCCATCGCGAAATAGTGTTCATCTTTTTCTAGCCCGATGCTGGGGTAACCTATCGCTTCAGCGGCTGCCAGCGTAGAGCCCGCGCCCGCGAACGGGTCGAGTACGACGCCTTGGCCGAGCGGCAGTACAGCACGCGCCACTTGACGGAGGAACGCCTGAGGCTTCAGGCTCGGGTGAGGCGCGAGCGAGCGCTCCACCTTGCGAGTCGGCGCTGACGGGATGACATCCCCGAACGGTTTATTGGTTGACGGACGGCGAAAGCCACCCGTTTTCCATTTACGCAGATTGTCCTGTACACGCCCTTCGATGGGTTTTCGATGGACCAGCCACGGCTCCCACATGGATCGTGGCATAACGCTCACCTCACGAAATTCGTCGTGAGCCGCCTTTGGCCGGTCGCCACCACGCATCGTCATCGTCAGGCGAATGATCTCGCCTCGGCGTTCCAGCCCCGCCTCGACCAAGGCGCCCGAAACGATATACGACACCAATGGATTGGACGCGACGACAATATTAGCTCCAGGTACCAGCACGCGCAGTAGGAGTCGCCCCCACGCGAGGAAGAACGAGCGAAGTTCTGCGAGTTGCTCCGTACTCAGAGTCGTAAATCTCGGCAGGGGCGCCCTGACATTGCCATCGAAAGACGGCGGGATCCGCCATACGCCGCCTTTGCCATTGCGCAGCTTGGATTGTTGCTCCGGCGAGTACTCGTGCAGACCGTATGGAGGGTCGGTTACCACCGCATGGATGCTGTTGAACGCGCGTTGCTCCAACCTATCGAAGCAGTCGGCATGCACAATATTCGCGTTTCCAAAACGTAGCGGAGTTTGCCAAGTTCGGGTGTCGGCGAACTCACGTTGTGTCGCCAACGGTTTGGCCGTGCGGGCGCGGTAGAACCCGCGCCTTTCCCGAACGAAGAGTTCCGGGGAGTTAAGGCCCAGGTAGGATCTGACGGACGAGGCTGCTGTTGGCCCGATGAGTGTCTGCACCCGGCGCTGGACTTCCTGTACCGAAAGTGCTCGCTCGGACTCCGACAGGACTTCAACGACGGCGTCGCGGATGCGACCGGGAGGGTGTCGTGTAGGGCGCCGTTCCATAGGCGCCAGAGTTTAAGACGTCTAGACGTCACATATCAAGCTGTGATCAAAAGTACGCCGCCAGATCGACCTTATTGCATTTGATCACGCAGGGGATGCGAAATCGTTTGCATCGCACGATGCTAAAATCATTCGTCGCGTGGTTCTTCGGAAGCGGATCTATGGCAAATTGCTCGACCGCGACAATCGGCCGTCTGATGCCCGCACGCTGGCGCCGACCCGAGATCTTACTGTTTCTGATGGCGGCCGCGGTGCCCTTCAGTTTCGCGACCTGGATGGCGCTGATCGATAATTTCGCGGTCCATCGGGCGGGGTTCGGCGGCGCCGAGATCGGGTTGCTACAGAGTCTCCGCGAGGTGCCGGGATTCCTGGCCTTCGCGGTGGTGTTCGTGTTGCTGGTGATGCGCGAGCAGACGCTGGCCTATGTGGCGCTGGCGCTGCTCGGCATCGGTACCGCGCTGACCGGTTTTTTCCCGAGCTTCGTCGGTCTCGCGCTCACCACCTTCCTGATGTCGGCGGGCTTTCATTACTACGAGACCGTGCAAGGCTCGCTGGCGCTGCAGTGGATCCCCAAGACGCGCGCGCCGGAGACCCTGGGGCGGATCGTCGCGGTGCGCTCACTGGCCTCGATCGGGACCTTCGTACTGGTGTGGCTGGCCTTCGACCACTTGCGGCTCGACTTCCGCTGGGTCTACCTGCTCGGCGGCGGCGTGACCGCGGCGGTGGCGTTCGCCGTGTGGCTGAGTTTTCCGCGCTACGCCGAGCACGTTGAGCAGAACAAACACATGGTGCTGCGACGCCGCTATTGGCTTTTTTATGCGCTAACCTTCATGGCTGGCGCACGGCGTCAGATCTTCGTGGTGTTCGCGGGCTTCCTGCTGGTGCGCAAATTCGGCTTCGACGTCGCGACCATCTCGCTGCTGTTCCTGGTCAACGCAAGCATCAGCGCCGTGTTGGCGCCTCGCGTCGGACGGCTGATCGGACGGTTCGGCGAGCGCAAGGCCCTGCTGTTCGAGTACGCCGGTCTGATCGTGGTGTTCAGCGGCTACGCGTTGGTTCAGGACCCACGCCTCGCGGGCGGTCTGTATGTGTTCGATCACCTGTTTTTCGCGCTCGCGATCGCGCTCAAGACCTATTTTCAGAAGATCGCGGATCCGGCCGACATCGCCTCGACCGCGGGGGTGAGTTTCACCATCAGCCACATCGCGGCGGTGGTGCTGCCGGCGGCCTACGGACTGTTATGGTTAGTCTCGCCGGCGCTGGTGTTCCTGTCCGGCGCGGCGTTGGCCGGGGTCTCGCTGCTGCTCGCGCTCAATGTACCGGCGCGCCCGGCCCCCGGCAACGAGGTCGTGATCGGGCCGCGCCACGCGCGCGGCACGGCGGTCGGTAGCGCGGTCCGCGCCGCACCTACAGTGCCGCCTTGAGCCCCCGGCGGAAGGTCTTCAACACCTCGACCCGGGCGAACTTCTTGTCGTTACCGGGGATCAAGGTCCACGGCGCGTACTCGGTGCTGGTTCGCATCACCATGTCGTTGACCGCGGCCTCGTAGGCATCCCATTTTTCACGGTTGCGCCAGTCTTCGTCGGTGATTTTGTGCATCTTCCAAGGGATCCTTTCGCGCTCCTTGAAGCGTCGTAACTGCTCATCCTTGTCGATGTGGATCCAGAACTTGAGCAGTACCGCGCCGTGTTCGCAGAGTTGCTGCTCGAAGTCGTTGATCTCCTGGTAGGCGCGCATCCAGTCGCTCTCCGGGGCGAACCCCTCGACCCGCTCCACCAGCACCCTCCCGTACCACGAGCGATCGTAAATAGTCACGTGGCCGGCACGCGGCAGATGGCGCCAGAAACGCCACAGATAGTGATGCGCCTTCTCTTCGTCGGTCGGGGCGGCGACCGAGATCACCCGGAACAGCCGCGCGTCCATGGCCGCCGTGGTGCGTCGGATCGCCCCGCCTTTGCCGCCCGCGTCCCAGCCCTCGAACAGCGCGACGGTATCGATGCCCTTTTTGCGCGCCTTCCATACCAGGCCATTCAGTTCGCGCTGGTACTCTGCGAGTTGTCGCCGGTACCGCTTGTCGCTGAGCCGTCTGCCGAGGTCGACCTGCTCGAGCACCGTCCGCGTCTCGTCGCCGGTTCCCACCCGGCGCGTCACCGCCCGCTCGTCGGGCGCCGCTGAGACGGAGGCCTCCCGGGTCAGGCGATGGTTGAGCGCGTCGAGTAGTTTCATGCCGACCGTCAGATGCAGATAGCGTGGATCCTCGGCCTCGACGATGTGCCACGGGCACTCGCCGGTATCGGTTGCGCGGATCGCTTGCTCGGAGACCCGCGCGAAGGCGTCGTAATGCTTGGAGTACCTGCGCGCCAGCGGTGAGAGCTTCCAGTCACGCAGCGCGTGCCCGCTTTCGCGCGCCAGGCGCTTGCGCTGGGCCTTCTTTGACATGTGGCACCATATCTTGAACACCAGCGCCTTGTCCTTGGTGAGCATGCGCTCGAACTCGGCGATGCGGGTGAGATCCTTTTCGTAGGCGCTGGGATCGATCTTGCCGAACACGCGGTTGATGATCGGGCGTGTGTACCAGGAGCCGAACATCAGGGCGATGGTGCCGCGCTCCGGCAGGGTGCGCCAAAAACGCCAGAAGAACGGCCGCTCGCGCTCCTCGTCACTTTCGTCCCAGAATGCGAAGGTCTGCATTCCGCGCGAGTCCAACCATTCGTTGAGTCGGTTGACCAGCGCCCCCTTGCCGGCGCCCTCGACCCCGGAAATGACGACGATTACCGGGATATCGGTCTCCCGCAGGGCTCGCTGGGCGTCGAGCAGGCGGGTGTGCAACTCGGGCTCGCGTCGCTTGAATTCGGATTTGGCGATCTTGCGCCCGACCTCGGCAGCCTCGAACATACCCCACCTCCGGGCGACCGCGTTTCGTGCTTGAAGTGTGCACCGCGCGGGCGCCAACCGCGACCACGTAAAACGCCCGCGCCACGATCGACGATAGCGCGAGCCGCTGGAGTTAATGTATAGGGGCGCGCGGCCCTGCTCACATTGACCCGGATCAAGCCATGCGGCCTTTACTGCAAATGGCGGGCTCGCGGCGACCCGCGGGCGGGTGTGGATGGCGTCTACCATCGGCGCCGCCAACCCGCCCCTATCACGTATAGTACCCGCGACCAAGGAGGAACCATTGGTGAGCAATCCCTGCATTATTTCCGTCGCCATCACCGGCTCGGTGCCGCGCAAAGAGCATAATCCGGCGGTGCCGATTACGGTCGCCGAGCAGGTGGAGTCCACCCACCGGGCATTCGAGGCCGGGGCCGCGCTGGTGCACCTGCACGTGCGCAACGAGGACGGCACGACCAGCTCGGACCCGGAGCGCTTCGCCGAGGTGCAGGCCGGCATCCGCAAGCACTGTCCGGGGATCATCGTGCAGTTCTCGACCGGCGGCAGGAGCGGCACCGGGGCCGAACGCGGCGGGATGCTCGTGCATCGCCCGGACATGGCCTCGCTCGCGACCGGATCGGTCAACTTCGCGACCGTGATCTATTCGAATCCGCCCGAACTGATCGTCGACCTCGCGCAACGGATGCTCAGCCACGAAATCAAGCCCGAGATCGAGATCTTCGATCTGGCGATGCTCTACAACACCGTGGCACTGGTCAAAAAGGGCCTGCTCGAGGCGCCGGTGCACGTGCAGTTCGTGCTCGGCATCCCCGGCGCACTGCCCGCCAAGCGCGCGGTGCTCGAGTTCCTGATCGCACAGACGGAAGAGGAACTACCCGGCGCCACCTGGACCGCCGCCGGGGTGGCACGCCACCAACTCACCGTCAACCACTGGGCGCTGGAACTGGGCGGGCACTGCCGCACGGGCCTCGAGGACAACCTCCGCTTCGACCGGGATCGCCTCGCCGACAGCAACGCGGAGTTGGTGGCGCGGGTGGCGGATCTGTGCGCCGAATACGAGCGCCCGGTCGCCAGCCCGAGCGAGGCGCGCCGGCTGCTGGGCCTTCGCGGCGTATCGAACGGCGAAGGTAGCTGAGTTCTTCGACTCAGGTGACCCGAAGGGGACCGGATCCCGGGGGCCACGGTACTTGATGTTCACCCGGAAACGGCCATCCTGGCGTTTTCCGGGGGTGCACCCCTGCACCGCACTTAGTGCCCGTCTTTCCGGGCGCGCACTACCGATGCCGCTCCACTTGCATGTCCCCGGACTTCGCAGATCAGAAACCGGCCTCGGTTCGCGCGCGCCGCTCCTCCCTCCGGGTCCGGCTTGGTGGCGTGCGCGCGTTTCAGGGCTGGTGATGAGGCGCCGCCTCGGATTCGCGGTTCAGCACCTCGGGGCGTTCGAGTTGCTCGCGCAGATCCGCGATCGGCACGGGTCGGCCGAACAAATACCCCTGGCCGAAGTCACAGCCGAGATCTTGCAGAACCGCGAGTTGCTGCGGATGCTCGATCCCTTCCGCGATCACGGTCTTGTTGAGCTTGTGGGCGATCGCGATAACCGCGGCGGCGATGTTGGCACGGCCCGATTGATCCGGAACACGCTGAACGAAGGAGCGATCGATCTTCAAGGTGTCTATGGGCAGCTCGTTGAGATAGGCGAGAGAAGAGTAGCCGGTGCCGAAGTCGTCAATCGCGACCGATACACCGAGCCCTCGTAAGCGCTCCAAGGTTGCCCATGACGTTCTGATGTCCTCGATCAGCATGGTTTCGGTGATTTCGACCTGCAGGCCGCGAGCGCGCGCGCCGCTCTGCTCGATGGAGTGTTCGATGTTGTCGACAAGATCGGCCTCGCGAAACTGCCGGCCGGACAAGTTGACCGAGAGGCGGAAGTCGCGGTGCCCGGCTTGCTGCAACGCGGCGAGCTGTCGGCAGGCCGTGAGGATGCCCCATTTCCCCAACTCGACAATGAGCCCGCACTCCTCGGCGAAGTCGACGAACGCCCCGGGTCGAAGCAAACCGCGGGTGGGATGGTTCCAGCGGACGAGCACTTCGGCGCCCACCATGTTTCCGTCGGCAAGACTGATTATCGGCTGGAAACGGTGCGTGAACTCCGCCCGCGCGATTCCTTGACGCAGCTCACCTTCGAGGAACAGGCGGTTCGAGGTCTCCTGGTTCATGTCCTCGATGAAGAATTGGAAGTTATTGCGACCCCGGTCCTTGGCTCGATAGAGGGCCAGGTCGGCGTTTTTCAGCAGCGTCTCGGCGTTGCTCCCGTCGTCGGGCGCAACGGTAATGCCGACGCTGGTGGTAACCACCAGTGATTGGCTGCCGACCTCCACCGGTTCGCGCAGTTCGCTGACAATTTTCTCCGCGACGAGCATCGCGCCTTCGACGCTGCTCACCTCGATGAGCAGAATGCCGATCTCGTCCCCGCCGATGCGTGCGACGGTGTCCTGATCCCGTACGCACCCGCGCAGACGCTCGCTGAGCACCCTGAGCAGTATGTCTCCCGCGTCGTGGCCCAGGGTGTCGTTGACGTGCTTGAAGTTGTCCAGGTCGAGGTACAATACAGCGAGGCGTTGACCACTGCGGTTCATTTGCCGGATCGCATGCTCCAGTCGGTCCCGGAACAGCCGCCGGTTGTACAACCCGGTGAGTGGATCGTAAAACGCGAGCTGTTCCATTCTGGTCTGAGTCCGTTTGAGCGATCGGACGCTTTCGCGAAGCCCTTGAGTGAGACGCTTGTTCTCCGCCGCGAGGGCGAGTTGATGGCTGAATACCGTAAAGACCTCCAGGTCGCGTGGCCCGAACGGCAGCGGCACGCCGCCGCGCGCATCCATCTGCACGAGACCGATCACCTGCTTACCGTTCCACAGTGGCGCACAGAGCCCGGACCGGATCTCGCAGTCGTGGAGGCTGTCGGCATCGCGCAGCTCCGGGTCGGCGGCGTTGAACAACACTGCCCGTCCGCGATCGAGCACCATCTCGCGCAGGGTGTGAGACATTCGCTCGGGCTTGCGAGGACGCTTTCGGTCCCTGACCAGCACCGGAACGTAGTCTTCACCGGACGGCTTTTGCACGTAGATGGAGAGGCGATTGGCACGCTGAAAAAGGGCGATGATCGTGGTCCCGAAATGATCCAGCAGTTCGTCGAGATCTTTCTGGCGCGCAGAGCTTGTAGTGAACTCGTAAAGGGCGAGCAGCGCCTCCCGGTCGAAGTTACGGGACAGTCCGGTCAGGATCTGTGGCGCGGTTGCCTCGACCGCCTCGGAAATATCGACCCTGCGTTCGGCGTTCTCGGCCGACGAGGTCGAGCGCGCCGCATCCTCCACCCACCGCACCCGCAGCACCTTCGGGCGGGAAGCGGTGCCGATCACGATCTCATCCCCTTCCTCGAGTCGGATCCGGAAGTCATGCTCCGAGTTGACCCGGATCAGTTGCTCCGCGCGCCGCACGATCGAGCCGTTGGTACTCCTGAGGTCGCGGTAGATCAGGCCGTCGGCAGATAGCCGGATCTCGCCGTGGTGTGCGGATACGCTACGGTCCTTCAACGCCAGTTCGTTTTCTGAATGATGCCCGATGCGCACCACGGTGCGCTGAAAATCATGCACGACAGGCTGCTGGTCGGCCTCCATCGTCGAAATACGAATCACAGGCACGCCTTTGTTTGTGTCCCTTCCAAGGCCTTCCGCCACGCCCGAAAATCGTTCTTGGGCGCAGGCGACAGGGGGCCCGGAAGGGCCGTCACGGCAAGACTATATACGTTTAGCATCACCCGGACCGCCTGACTGTGAATCGCATCACAGCGCGCTGGGCGCCGCTAAGTTGTTGAAAACTAGTCTTGGCGCAGTCAATGCTATCCAAAACCCGGTGCTGAAGCGTAGTTTATGCGCGATGAATACGCACTACGAGCCACACTCTAAGCGAAAGGGAGCGGAGCCTGTTGAGAAGCTGTTCGTGCTGTCGCACCTGTCATCGGACTAGCGTACCGGCAATGGCTGGCTAGATCCGGTGTCGGCCGGTGGCTCGAGCCGCAAATGCCGGCGCATCATTGCGCCGGACTGAGTGCCCGTCAGTCCTTTCCGGACGGGCCATACATCGGCAGAATGGCCGTTTATGGATGAACGCCGGACAGTCGGAAGGACGGAGCCGGTCGCCGCGCCGGCGGGAACAAGGCACGGAGGCCGTCCATGGCCCTGCGAATCACGCCCCTGATAATCGCCTGCGCCCTGCTCGGCGCACATTTTTTCCGGAGCGGCAACTCGGTGCTGGTGGGGTTGTGCGCGGTCGCGCCGCTACTGCTCTTGGTGCGTGCGCGGTGGAGTCTGTGGGTATTGCAGGCGGGCGCCTATTGCGCCACGCTGGTGTGGGTTCTTGTCGCGTTCGAGCTGATTCGCCGGCGTATGCTATTCGGTGCGCCGTGGGCCCGACTGGCGGTGATCATCTTTGCCGTCGCCGTGTTCACCGCGGTGGCCGGGGCCTTACTCAATACCCGCGCCCTGCGCGAACGGTATCCGAAGGCACATCTACAGGAGCGCTAACACCCGCGCCCCCGAGTCCGCCATGCATACCGGCGACGGCATGCCTGCCGGGCTGCCCAAGCTGGCCGTGGGTCGCCTGACGGAGACCCACCGGGTCTGGTAGCTGCGACCTTCGGGGGGCGCCGCCGGTTCGGGCGACATTGCGGTCAGTCGGCCGGGTCACCGCCACGAGGTCGGGGGATCGGAGTAAGCTCCAGCGCCGAGAAAACGCACCCGAATATGCCTCGGCGCGGAAGCCTGAGGTCAACCCGACAGGACGTTGCCATGAAAATCGCCGTAACCAGCCAGAACCGCAAATCCGTGACCGAGCATGCGGGACGCTGCAGAAAATTCTGGGTATTCGAAATCGAGCACGGCAAGGTGCTCGATAAGCGGCTTCTCGAGCTTTCCAAAGAGCAGTCCTTGCATGAAAGCTCACCCCACGAAGCCCATCCGCTGGATGATGTCGATGTATTGATCGTCGGCGGTATGGGTCCCGGCTTGATGGCGCGCCTCGCAAGAAAAGGCATCAAGGGCGTGGTCATCAAAGAAGCGGATCCCGAGCAAGCCGTGTCGCGTTTCCTGGAGGGGTCGCTCGCAAGCGTGGAGCCGCAACAGCATCTTGACGGGCACCACGAGGCATAGGCCGATCCGCGCCGTCGCCGGTCGCCGCAACCCCGCCATCGCCGGGGCATCGCGGCCCCGCGGCGTTGCCTGTCGATCGCCTTACTGTCATTATCAGCCGTCGGGCGGGATCGATCGGCGCAGCAAAGGGTGAGGTTGTTTTGAACCGAGCCTTTCGCCTTCGGCGGCTGCTCGCCCGTTGGTCTCACGCACGCAGCCGGCGTGCGGTATTCGGCGATACCGATAGGGGGTGTTATGGACATTGAAGAGATGCGGCGGACGGCCGCGGCGATTGCGATGGCGGGTGCGGTTTCCTTAACCAGCGGTGCTGCCGGCGCTCAGGGCTGGGACATGCCGACGCCTTATCCGGAAGGCAACTTCCATACCCAGAACATCATCGCGTTTGCCAAGGAGGTGGCGGATGCAACCGCCGGCAAGCTCGAGATCAAGGTCCACAGCGCGGGGTCGCTGTTCAAGCACGCGCAGATCAAGAACGCGGTGCGCGGTGGTCAGGTGCCGATCGGGGAGTTCCTGCTGGCGCGCCTGTCGAACGAGAACCCGGTGTTCCAAGTTGATGCGATCCCGTTCCTCGCCAACAGCTACCCGGCGGCGGAAAAACTCTGGAAGGCGTCACGGGCGAAGGTCGAGGCACTGCTGGCGCGGCAACATCTCAAGGTGCTGTTCTCGGTGCCGTGGCCACCGCAGGGGATCTACACCAAGAACCCGATCAGTGACGCCAACGGGCTCAAGGGCCTCAAGTTTCGTACCTACAACGCCACGACCGAGAGCTTCGCCAAGCTCGCCGGGGCGGTGCCGACCCAGGTCGAGGTGCCGTATATCGCGCAGGCATTCGCCACCGGGCGCGTGGAGGCGATGATTACTTCGGCCTCGACCGGGGTCAACACCAAGGCGTGGGATTTTCTGAACTACTTCTACGACACCCAGGCCTTTTTGCCCAAGAACATCGTGGTGGTGAACCAGAAGGCATTCGACAAACTCGACGGCGCTACCCGGCAAGCATTGCTGGCCGCGGCCAAGACCGCCGAGGCGCGCGGTTGGAAGGCTTCGAAAGCGGAGCATGCCAAGCAGACCAAAGCGCTCGCGGCGCACGGCATTCATGTCGAGCAACCGAGCCCCGCCTTCGCCGCCGCGCTCAAGAAGATTGGCGCCGAGATGACCGCGCAGTGGGTGAAAAAGGCGGGCGCCGAGGGCAAGGCGGTCCTGGACGCCTACAATCGATAACGGTTAGCGTTAAGCGTGGCCGTTGCGGATGCGGCGCACACTGAACGCCATTTACGCCGCCAGCGGTGCGCTGGCGGCGTTTTTCGTTTTTGCGATCTTCGTGGTGGTGCTGGCCCAGACCCTGCTGAATCTGGCCGACAAGGTCGCCAAGCTGGTGAGCGGCGCGCCGCTCGGGCTGTTGTTGCCTTCGTACGCCGAATTCGCCGGTTATTTTCTCGCCGCGGCATCCTTTCTGGCGCTGGCCTCGACCCTGCGTGCCGGGGGCCACATCCGGGTCAACCTGCTGATTCGGCGTTTCGCGCCGCGCACCCGGCGCTGGGTGGAGGTGTGGTGTTGCACGGTGGCCACCGTGTTGAGCGGATATTTTTGCTACCAGACCCTGCTGCTTACCCGCGACTCGTGGGATTACGGCGACCTTTCGTACGGGCTGATCGCGATCCCGATCTGGATCCCGCAAAGCGCGGTGTCGCTGGGACTGGTGATCCTGACCGTTGCGCTGCTCGACGAACTCCAGTGGGTGCTGCGCGGCCAACCGCCGTGCTACGAGGTCGATGAGGGGTTGCTGAGCGGCCCCGAGCAGGTGGATCGGTAGCGATGGAGCAGGTCCTGTTCACGGTGTTTCTGGTCGCGGTGCTGCTGGCGCTGCTCGCGAGCGGCGTGTGGGTGGCCTTCTCGCTGCTCGCGGCGGGCTTCGTGGGGATCGCGTTGTTCACCGATACGCCGGTCGGCGCGGTGATGGCGACCACCGTGTGGGGCGCGTCGGCGCAGTGGGCACTGGCGGCCTTGCCGCTCTTCATCTGGATGGGGGAAATTCTTTTCCGTTCGCGGCTTTCGGACGATTTGTTCGGCGGCTTGGCGCCCTGGGTGTCGCGTTTGCCGGGGCGCCTGATGCACGTCAACATCATCGGTTGCGGGATCTTCGCGGCGGTCTCCGGGTCGAGCGCAGCGACCTGCGCGACGGTCGGCAAGATCGCGATCCCGGAACTCCGGCAGCGCGGCTATCCGGAACGCATGGTGATCGGCACGCTCGCCGGTTCCGGGACCCTGGGCCTGCTGATCCCTCCGTCGATCATCCTGATCGTCTACGGGGTGGCGATCGAGGAGTCGATCGCGCGCCTGTTCGTCGCCGGAGTCCTGCCGGGGTTGATGTTGATCATGCTGTTCATGGGCTATGTCGCGGTCTGGTCGCTTACCCACCGTGATCAGATCCCACCCGCCGAGCCGCGTACCGACCTGCGCACCCGGCTGAGGGCCTCGCGGAGGTTGGTTCCGGTGCTGGCGCTGATCGGCGGCGTGATCGGCTCGATCTACCTCGGCATCGCGAGCCCGACCGACGCCGCGGCGGTCGGCGTGGCGCTGGCGCTGGGGTTGGCGCGGCTCTCCGGTGGCTTGGACTGGAGCAGTTTCCGTGCCGGGCTGATCGGCGCGACCCGGACCTCTTGCATGATCGCGTTCATTCTCGCGGGGGCCGCCTTTCTCACCGTGGCGATGGGCTTTACCGGGATCCCGCGGATGCTCGCGACCTCGATCGGCGCCCTGCATCTTTCGCCCTATGCACTGCTGTTCGCGCTCACCCTGTTTTTCGTCGTGCTGGGTTGTTTTCTCGACGGGATCTCGGTGGTGGTGCTGACCACGGCGGTGATCCTGCCGATGGTCGAGGCGGTGGGCATCGATCGCATCTGGTTCGGTATCTATCTGGTGCTGGTGGTCGAGATGAGTCAGATCACCCCGCCGGTGGGATTCAACCTGTTCGTGCTCCAGGGCTTGACGGGGCGCTCGATACTCGAGGTGGCACGCGCGGCATTGCCGTTTTTCTTCGTGCTCATGGTGGGCGTCGCCCTGCTCGTCGCATTTCCCGGCTTGGCGACCTGGCTGCCGCAACAAATGGCGAATCGTTGACGGTGCGCCGCGGTCGACAAGCATTTCCCTGGTTTTGGCTGCGCGTGTGCGCCGACATCGGGTAGGATGCACCGCATGCGAGCCGTTCTGGTTGCCCTAATGATTTTCGCCTTCAGCGCTCCGCTGTGGGCGGGTACGCCGTCGCCCGTGGTCTAGGCCGCGCAGTCACGGCTCGATACGCTGGGTTTCGAGCCGGGTCCCATCGACGGTCTCATGGGGCGGCGCACGCGTGCCGCCTTGCGTCGCTACCAGAAGGCCGAAGGATTGGCGGTTACCGGGCGTCTCGATCGGGCGACCCGGGCGGCACTGGAAGCCACGTCGGGCGCGCCTACGCAACCGGCTGTCGAGAGCCCGTCGGGCGCGGCTGAAAGCGCGGTCGGACGACCCGCGCCTCCCGTTGAAAGCGCGCCCGCACCGGCCGCCGAGCGCGCCGCGCCCGCGCCACCGGCGGCCGCGAGCGGACGGGTGCTGTCGTACCGCAAGCTCGGCTGGCGGAGCCCCGCTTCCGGCAAGGCGATCCTGGCGCGATTCAAGGCCTCGGGTGATCCACCGCTGATGGAGCACGGCATCGCCGAGTTGATCGTGCCCGACGCGAGCAAGATCTACCTGCTCGAGCGCGGCGCACGGGTGCCGGGTTTCGACTGCGACCCGGCGGCCAACCGGCTGTCGCTAAACCTGCTGTTGGGGGTCGGCGGGCCGTTGAGTTTCCGCGGCCTCGGCGAGGGTGGGTACTGCCGGATCGGCTTCGGGATCCTGCTGGTGGTCGGCCAGACGCTACGCCTCGAGCCTTCCAACTGGGGTAACGAGGCGCTGCCGGGCGGGCGCGTCCGGGTGGGTCGCCGCGGCCTCGAATATCTGCGCTGAGCCCGATCAGTCGAGCCCCGCGGAAAGTTCTTCGTGGACCCACGAGCGAAGCCGCCGAATGGCCTTGAAACTCGCGACGAGTTCGCGGTGTTCGCGCGTGCTGAGCGCCTGCAAAGGGACGTGATGGCCGCTCGGGCGACCGCTTTCGAGGTCGCGGATCTGCTGGCGTAGCAGCAGGAACACGATCTGGCGATAGGCGGCGCCGAGCGCGTCATGCTCGTCGGCTTCGAGCACCTGGCGCGCGCGAAGCGCGTCGATGCGGGCCAGGGTTCCGGTCTCGGACAGGCCTTCACGCAACGCCAGGATCCGCACCGTGCCGACCAGCGGCAGCAAACCGGTGAGCTTGAGGTGGATTTCCCCGTGGTGGGGTCCGGCGAGCGGATCGGTGCGCAGGCGACCGAACAGTCCGAGGGCCACGCCATGCTCTTCGTCGGTGCGGTACAACTCGCGGAGAAAGACCGGGTGGTGGGTGATCGCCGCCACGTGGCCGCGCAACTCGACCGCCAGAGCGCCGCGCCCGTAGCGCGGTGAAAAATCAAAGAAAATGTCGCACATTCGCAGCCCCGGCGGCTCGGCGCGCCCGGCCCAGATGCCGATCTGCCGGCGCCACTCCGGCAAGGTCTTGCGCCACAACGGGTTGGTGGCCATCACCTGCCCGCTGCAGCGCGGGAAACCAACCCGGGCGAGCGTCGCGACCAGGCACGCGCTGAATTCGACGAACCAGGCGTCGATGCGGGGGTGCTCGCGCGCGGGATAGTCGGCGAGGATCAGGCCGTTGTCCTGATCCGGGTGCAACAGGCTCTCGCCGCGCCCCGCCGAGCCCATCACGATCAGGTCGAAATCGACTGGCGGGGCGCCGTGTCCGGCGCGGCGCTGTTGCGCGAGGCAGATCTCCGCCACGCGTCGATAGAGCGCCCGGTCGAGTCCCGCCAGCAGGCCTTGAATGGCGGTGACCGGCAGGCCCTGACGTAGCCAGTCACCAACGACGCCGATTCGCGCCTGCTTGGCGGCGCGAAGGGTGTCCACGTCGTCGGCGCCGCACGCCGGCAGCAGCGGATCGATGAGATCGGCGGCGAGCGCCCCGCGCGCCCTATCGAGACTCAGGATCCCGACTGCACGCCCGTCCGCGTCCACTACCGGCAGGAATTTCAGCGAGTTGCGGCGCATGGTTGCCACCGCGTCCAGCAGCAGCGCGTCCACGTCCACGCTGACCTCGGTGCGGATCATTCGCGATTCGGCCGTCATCGCGGCGTCGCCGGCCGGCGGCGAGCCTATCTCGCGGGCTCCCAACCAACCTAGCGGTCGCTGCGCGGCATCGACGACCAGCGCGACATCGTCAGGGGTGTCCCGGAGGCGCTCGATCACCTCGATGCACGGGGTCGTCGGGGAAATCAGCCGGGGCCTGCCGGAGAGAATTTCGCCGGTCCGCTGGAGCAGGGAATCGAGTCGCACCAGACCACCTCCGTTGCCGGTGGACGCCGCATGCTTATCCGTAGAGGCTCGCGAGCGGCGCCGCGCCACCGGCGTGCGCCTATTCTTCGGAGCGTTGCTCCAGTTCCCGCCAGCGGTCAAAATCGACCATCGACTTGAACTCGTCGAAGCCGACCCCCTCGCCGACCAGTGACAGTCGCCCGGCCTGGAGATCGGCCAGCGCCCGCTCGATGGTCCGTGCGACACGGAAAATCAGGGTGGTCGGATAGGCGACCATGGCGAAACCGAGTTCCCGCAGATCGGCGGGAGAGAGCAGTGGCGTCCGTCCGCCCTCGAGCATGTTCGCGAGTTGCGGTACGTCGAAATGTTCGCCGACCAGGCGCAGTTCTTCGACCGATTGCGGGGCCTCGATGAAGATCCCGTCGGCGCCCGCCGCCAGGTAGCGTTCGCCGCGGCGCAGCGCCCCGTCGAGGCCTTCCACGGCCCGTGCATCGGTGCGCGCGAGGAGGAAGGTATCCGGATTGTCGCGTGCCGCGGCCGCGGCACGTACCTTGGCGACCATCTGCTCAACCGCCACGATCCGCTTGCCACTCATGTGCCCGCAGCGCTTCGGCGCGACCTGATCCTCGATAAAGATCGCGCTGGCCCCGAGTTGCTCGTAGGCGTGAATCGTGCGGTGCACGTTCTTGGCGTCGCCGTAACCGTCGTCGGCGTCGACCATCACCGGCAACCCGCAGGCCGCGAGGATATCGGCGACCCCGGCGTGCATCTCGCCAAAACTCGCGAGCCCGATATCCGGCATCGCATGCCGCGCACCGACCAGCGGAAAGCCGCCGATTGAATAGCCGTGAAACCCGGCACGCTCGATCAGCCGTGCGCTCAGTGCGTCGTGCGCACAGGGAAGCAGTAACGGTTGTTCGGTCTCGATCGCTTGTTTCCAGGTCGCGCGTTGTGCCATGGATCGTCCCTCTGGAAGTGAAAGCCACCTATTATCCTAGACTCCTCGGTCGGGCGGGATGAAGTGTGCGTTTGCGGTGGTCCAGGGCAAGGCACAACGATGCGCAATAGAGGCTCTCGCAAATTTGCAAGAGCCGAGTGGTTCAGGGATGAACCGCCATTTTCGAGTAAGTTCTCAATAACCCTGGGCGAAATCGGTGGTTGAAGAGGAGCAGGGTAGTGCGTTACAGGACCGTAGGCAGCAGGGGCGAAGCGGAAAACAGGAATGCCCGGTGGGCATTCCTGCCGCTGAGCGGGTTCGCATGGATGCGAACCCTGGGCTTGCCAGCGAAGCAGGAAAGCGCCGCGCCGCAAGCTGCCTTCGAGCGTACAGGGATGTATTCACCGCGTGTCCTGTAACGCACTACCCCGCTCCAACGCCCGGACTTTTTGAGATGTAACATTTTCGACGGCTGTAAGCCGTTGAAAATGAAGAAACCGGGAAATCGCATTTTCCGGTTTCGTCTTGCAAAACTGCCATGGAAGGCAGTTTTGCAAGTGCCTCAATGGTTATTCTATTCCAAAGCGTTGTAACGCCGCCCTGCGCCGCCGCGAACGTGCCATTTACGCGACAGCGTGATTCACCCGGCAGGTGAACACCTCAGTTGAACGCCATGGCTTTCATATCAAACCGTCGCCATCGGACTGAAGCGGTCAACCGGGGAATCCAGGGTCACAACCGTCGCGCGCGCGGCGTGCGGTTTCACCGCGGCGCGCGGACCGGGTATGCTGCGCCTTCAGCGACGGTTGCGCGCGCGGCGGGTTGCGGCCTGGACTACCTCGGGTACGGATCGATGCGGATACCATTAGTCCTGTTGTTTGGCGGGATCATCGCCGCGGCCTGCGGTCCGGTGGCGTGGGCGGTGGACGATTCCGCGTGGCGTGCGGCGCTGGCGGATGGCCGCGACGCATTTCAGCGCAGCGACTATGCGACCGCCGGTGAGCAATTCGTGACCGCGCTCGGGCAGACCAGGAAGTTCGCGAAAGCGGATTGGCGGCGCGCCAGCACCCTCTACAACCTCGCGGAAGTTTTGCGCGAGCAGGGGCGTTACCGGGACGCCGAACAGCGATACCGTCAGTCGCTCTCGGCATATCGGGCGGCGTTCGGCGAGGACGCGATTCCAAGCGTCGCCGTGGAGCTGGGATTGGCCGCGGTTTATCGTGAGCTGGGGCGCTTCGACAGGGCGCGCGGGATTCTCGAAAAGGCGCACGGAATTGTCGCCGCGAAGCTCGGCCCTGCGGATCCGGCGGGCGCGCGCGTAGTCGCGGAACTGGGTCGCCTGGCGTTTGCTGGCGGCGACTCCGAACAGGCGCAGACGCTCTTCCAAGCGGCGCTGGCAGGCATCGCGAAGCAACCCGTGGCCGAACATCCGGAGGGTTTTGAGTGGCGCGCCGAACTCGCCTTGGCGTGGCACGCGCAGGGCCGTTCCGCGGACGCCGAGAAGTTGCTCGCGAGCGCCATGGACGAGGTGCGCAAGGGGCTTGGAGAACGCCACCCGGCGCTGGCGGCGCTGCTCGGAGCACAGGCACGGATTGCCGTCGACCGCGGGCGCGACGAGGATGCCGCGAAAGCCGAACAAGAGGCGCTCGACGTGCTGCAAGAGGCGCTCGGGGCCGAGCACGTGCGCCTCGCGCCGCACCTCGATCGACTGGCGCGCATCGATCTCGCACTCGGGAAGGCGCGCTCCGCCGAGCCGCTCACCAAACGCGCGATCGCGCTCGTCGAACAGGCGCGCGGCAAGGGTTATTCGGGACTCGCGCCCCATCTCGTTACCCTCGCCCGCGTGTTCGCCACCGAGGCGCGCTATACCGAGGCCGAGCCGCTAGCCGAGCGCGCGCTCGAGGTGGTGGACGAGGGGCTCGGCAGCGATCATCCGATGGGCGCCGCGGCGTTGCGCGAATCGGCACGGATTGCGGCTGCCCGGGGCACCTTCGAGAAGGCCGCGAAACGCCTCGATCAAGCGGTCAAGCGGCTTGCCAGCGACGGAAGGAGGCCGGCGGCCCTGGCCGGCGCATTGGCCCAAAAAGGTGCCTTGGCGCGGAGGCGCGGGCGGTTCGCGGCGGCTCGCGAGGCGCTCGAACGGGCGGTGTCGGTGGCGGACAAGGCGTTCGGCGCCGGCGATCCACGCAGCGCCCTGCGCCGCGTGGACCTGGCCGCCCTGGATTTGCAATTGGGAAATCTGCAAGCGGCCGAGAGCGGCTACCAGGGCGCGGTCAAGGTGCTCGATCGAGGCCTCGGACCGGGGCATCCGGCGAGCCTGCCGGCGGTGGTCGGGCTGGCGGCGACACTCGCAGGGCAAGGGCGTTATGCGGCGGCCACCCGGTTGCTCGAACGCGCACGCGCCGCGGCGAACAAACTCCTGGGCAATGACGATCCGCGCCTCGCGCGCTTGCTACAGGAACTCGCGCGCGTGGCCGAGGACGGCGGCCGCCTGCTCGCGGCGTTACCGCTGCGCACCCGCGCATTGAGCCTGATCGAGGGGGCTTACGGCAGCACCCATCCCCGCGTGGCCCGGGCAAGGGTCGCGCTGGCGCGCGACTATGCACGGCTCGGCCGCGGCGGCGAAGCCGAGTTGCAGCTCCAGCGCGCCGGCGCGGCGCTGGAGAAAACCCTCGGTGCCCGGCATCCGGCGGTCGCGATGACGCGGATCGAACTCGGTCGCCTTTATACGCGCGAGGCGCGCTTCAAGGAGGCGGCCAAGCTGCTCAACGGGGCGCTGGCGTCGCTGCGCGGGGCCTTGGGCGCCGCGCACCCGGATAATGCGACCGCCTACGAGGCGTTGGCCGAACTGGCCGGCTCGCGGGGCCGACCCCGCATGGTAATCAAGGCGCTCGGCGAGGCCTTGGGCGTGCTCGAGGGCAGTTACGGAAAGCGCCATCCGCGCGCGCTACGGCTCGCCGCCGTGCTCGCGACAAGGGAACTTGAAGTCGGGCGGGTCGACGCGGCGCGCGCGCGCATCGAGTCGCTCCGTGCCGCGTTTGGCGATGGCGGCCGAAACGATCCCCTGACCGCCCTGGCTATCGCGACGGCGGACGGTGCGCTGGCCCGTCACGCCGGACGTTACCGGGACGCCCGTGAGGCGCTGGTCGCGGCACAACGAGCGGCGGGCGCGAGCCTCGGGGTGGATACGATGAAGTTGGCGCCGATCGCGCGCCTTGCGGGTGCGACGGAAGTCGACGCCGGCGACCTTGACGCGGCGCGCCGGCGTCTCGAAGAAACGGTCAAGGCGATCGAGACCAATCAGGGTAAGGAAGCGCCCGCGCTGACCCCGGTGTTGCGCGCGCTCGGCGATACGCTGCGCGACGGCGGGCGCTTCGACGACGCCGACCAAGCACTGCAACGAGCGCTGTCGATTGCCGAAAAGACGCTTGGATTCGAGCATCCGGACGTGGCGCTTACGCTGCTGCGGCTGGGCGTGCTCTACACCACCGAGGCACGCTTCGGCGAAGCTGAGTTGCGTTTGGATCGGGCGCGCGGAATCCAGGAAAAAGCGTTCGGCGCCAAGACGCTGCCGGTGCCCGCGACCCTCGACGCGCAGGCGGCGCTCTATCAAGCGCAGGGGCGCTATGCGGACGCGGCGGACGCGCTTGACGCGGCGCTCGAAATCACCAAAGCGGGATACGGTGCGACCCACGCCGCCTTCGGGGTGCGGCTGCTCGCGCGCGCGCGGCTGGATTTGCTGCGTGGGAAACCGGGCTCCGCCGAGCAGACGGTACGCCGCGCGGCGGCGATTCTCGGCGATCCGAAAAGCGGGGCGTCACCGGTGTTAGCCGCGGCTGCGAGTTTGACCCGCGCCGATACGCTGCTGGCGCGTGCCCGCTACGGGGCCGCGAACGCCGCCGTCGGTGACGCGCTGGCGCTGCTCGAAGGTGTCGTTGGTAAGGCGCATCCCGCCTTGCTCGGCGCACTGACGCGCAGGGCGCGAATCGCACTGGCGACCGGTAATCGGGCGAAGGCCGCCGCTGCGCTGCGCCGGGCGCGCGCGATCGCCAGCGAAAGTCCGGGGTCGGCGCACCCGCGGGTGGCGTCGATTCTGCAGATGGAGGCGCGCGCCGACCTCGACGATAAGCGCTTCTACGCGGCCGCGCGTGCTGCCGATCAAGCCGTGGCGCTGGTGGAAAAGTCGCTCGGCGCCGAGCATCCCGCTTACGCGCAAGCATTGCGTACGCGCGCCGCGGTACGCGAAGCCCGGGGCAAGTATGACCAGGCCGCGCGTGATCTCGACCGGGCGATATCAATCGTGGAACAAGCGCTCGGCGGTGCCCACCCGCGCCTCGGCGAGCTGCTGGCCGAGCGCGCCGCGGTGGCGCTCGCCGCCGACCGCGCGACCGAGGCCGAGCCGTTGCTGCGGCGCGCGCAGTCGATCATCGAGCAGTCACTGGGTAAGAAAAATCCGCGGGTCACGGTGGCGATCGAACCGCTTTCCGGGATCCTCGCCGCGCGCGGGCGCCTGGAGGAGGCGCTGGCGTTGCGCGCCCGCGCGGTGGAAATCGAGACCAAGCTATACGGCGATCGTTCCCCGCGGGTCGCGACCTGGCTGGTGCGTCAAGCCGCGGTGCTTCAGGCCCTCGGCCGCGGGCCGGAAGCGCGGCCCTTGCTGGTTCGTGCGCTGGATATCCGCGAAGCGACCTCGGCCAAGGACGCCCCCGCATTGATCGACACCCTGGAGCGGGTCGCCGGCCTCGACGTCGCGGCGGGCGACCTCACCGCGGCCAAGCCCCTGTATCAGCGTATCCTCGGCGTTTATCAAGCCGCCGGAACAGCCGTGGAACTCGGCCCGGCGCTTGACAATCTCGCCGCGCTGGCCCTCGCCCGGGGACGCTTCGACGAAGCCGCGCGACTCATCGATCAGGCGCGTGCAACCCGTCCGGCCGTAAGTGGCGGGGCCGCCAGGCAATAGCTTGCAAGTATTCATAGCGAAAACCGGGGGGTCGGGGCCACGCGGGGACATGATTCCCAATCGTGTCCCCCTCGAAGACCAGCGACAGCGGTCTGCGGTCGGGATAGCGTCCGTCTCGGCGTCCGATTGCTTTGCGACCGCCTACCGCGAGTGAGTCCGAGCGGCGATCGGCCGAGCCGCCATTGCTGCAAATCGTTCGAGTTTCCGCTCTTCGCGCCGTCCAACCGAGGAAGTCTAGGTTTAACACCTAGACATCCTCGGTTGACCGCTACATTCTGACAGTAACCGGCTGATATGAATGCGTTCAATGTCAATAGACGCCGTTCGTATGCCGTTATCGGCGATCAATCCAGCGGGTTGAAGTCCCGCCAAAGGAGTTGTCCGTATGCCTTTGTAGCACCGGGAAGCAGCGTCGGAGCAATCAGGGGTTGTAAGTTTCCCAAGGGCG
>Ga0114931_10002091_pt1 | contig 25475 bp, 19 predicted proteins | sample 2SBtaG_FD_89579 | JGI IMG/M metagenome (GOLD analysis project Ga0114931, IMG submission 89579) | Deep subsurface microbial communities from Kolumbo volcano to uncover new lineages of life (NeLLi) - 2SBTROV14_V59a metaG | ecosystem: Environmental > Aquatic > Marine > Volcanic | place: Kolumbo... | reverse complement strand
TATCGAGTTGGCTGGCAACATCAACTAAACTTTCGGCAGGATAAAAAGTTTTCACCGTGTCTTTACCATTGATAAAATCCAAATAAATATCAGAATATTTTAAGGCTTTAGTTGGTTTCACCAAATTGTTCATCTTGACCATCTTCGCTAACAATCACAGTTTTTTTCTTATTTCTCCTAAAAAATCCAACAAAATCGTCAATCAACGTATAAACTACCGGTACCACCACTAAAGTCAACAAAGTTGATGAAATAACACCACCAATAACCGCTCTTGCCATAGGCGCTCTCATTTCCGCACCGGGACCAATCGCCAAAGCCAACGGCAACATCCCAAAAACCATTGCAAAAGTCGTCATCAAAATTGGTCTTAACCGAATCGGACCTGCGGCTAATATCGCCTCAAATCTTGGAACACCATTTTGCCGTTGTTGTTTCACAAAATCTATCAAAAGGATAGCATTCTTTGTCACTAACCCCATCAGCATAATAATCCCAATTAGAGCCATCATTGATATGGCAGACCCAAAGATTAAAAGACCTAAAATAGCACCTACCAACGACAAAGGCAAAGAAAGCATAATAGAAAAGGGATCAAAAAATGATTCGTAAAGTGAAGCCAACAATAAATATATAAAGATTACCGAAAGAGCTAAAGCCTTATAAATATTAGCGAATGATTCTTGCATAATTTCTTGCGTGCCAACAGGTTGAATGATATATCCGGGAGGTAGAGGTATTTTGGAGACCTCTTTCATTAGCATATTTGTAACTGTTCCCGCAAAAGCACCCGATGAAACATTTGCATTAACTCGCCCTTCATCTTGCCGGTCATATCGCTGATATTCACCGATAGAAGTTTTTTTATCAATTTCAGCTACCCTATTTAAAGGAACCAAAAATGTTTTCTTGCCAGGGATTTCTTTATGACTTTCAATGAGGATTTTCCCTACATTTTTAGGAGAGGATCGAAACTTTTTATCTAAACGAATGCGAACATCATAATCCTCATCACCTTCTTTGTATTTAGAAACGACTTCACCTTCAACCAAAGTCCGCACCGTCATGGGAATACTGGCTAAGCTCAAACCCAAATCATCAGCTTTTTTTCGATTAACTTTAATCTGTAACTCAGGTTTTCCCTCTTCAAGAGTGTTATCTATGTCAATAGCGCCGGGGATAGTATCGGCTATTTTTTGAACCTGATGAACAAGATTAATTATTTCTTCTCTATTGTCCCCTCGTACCGATAACTCTATGGATTTTGTGCCTCCCCCTTCGCTTTCACCGGTACTAACGGCATATTTTATTCCCGGCACAACCCTAATCAAGGTTCTCACGGAATCAATCAACTGTAACGCGGATAGCTTACGCTGGGAAGCATCTTTTAACGGAAAGAGAATACTTCCTTCGGTGACCGAATTGATACCCGAGCCAATGGTAACAAAGGACCCTGTGACTTCAGGTAGTTTGGTAACAATTTTTTCAACTTCAGCAAAGCGTTTAGATGTTTCCTGCAGGGTAGTCCCCGGCGGAGTTTTAATATTTACCGCCAGTTTATTCCGATCGGTTTTAGTTATAAATTCTGTTCCCAGCAGAGTGGCAAAATAAATTGCCATCACAAATGAAGCGGCCGCTATCAGAATTACTACCCAGCGATGTCGCAGAGATGATGCTAACAATCTTTTATATGAAGGTCTTAACTTATCAAAAAACACATTCCACTGACTGAATCCCTTTCTGATAGCCAGCCAGATTTTTTTAAGACCGGTACTCTTTTTATACCGTCTTAATAATTCTTCATAGCTCATTATACTCGTTTTAAGCATTCGCGAAGATAACATCGGGGTTAAAGTAAAAGCGACAAAAAGAGATATTAAAACAGCAAAAGCAATAGTCATTCCGAACTGATAAAAGAAACGGCCAACAATACCTGACATAAATGCTATCGGTAAAAACACTACCATAACTGAAAACGTTGTCGCCATAACCGCCAAGCCTATTTCATCGGTACCATCAAAGGCGGCTTGCATGGGAGTTTTACCTTCATCAAGGTGACGGTAGATATTTTCAATGACCACAATGGCATCATCAATAAGTATCCCGACAGCCAACGATAATCCCATAAGAGTCATCATATTGATTGTAAAACCAAGCAGCTTCATGAGACTAAAAGTGGCAATAATCGAAATAGGTATAGATAGACCGGTTATAATGGTAGGCTTAATATCTATTAAAAATAAAAAGATAACCAATACCGCCAAAAAAGTTCCAAATTCAATATTAAATAGGATTTCATGAATTGAATCTTCGATAAATATCGAGTTATCTTGTACGATTTGAATATTTATATCCGGGGGAAGTTCTTTCTTCAATTTATTGATAACAACTTTGGCATCACGCGCCATATTAACCACATTAGCGCCAGACTGATTTATAATATTCATGGCTATCGAGGTGTTGCTATTATATCTGGCTAGTGAACGCTGTTCGACTATGGTATCAACAACGCGCGCAATATTATTTAAGTAGATAGGAGTCCCTTTTTTATTTTTAACAATAATATTATTAAACTGTTCGACACGATTTAAACGCCCCATGGTCCGCAGTATATATTCTTCCGAGGATTCTTCCACGCGTCCGCCCGGAATTTCCATATTGGCAGCAGCAACACTCTTACGTACGTCGTCAACGGGAATACCATAAGATTCCATTTTATTGGGATTAAGGGCAATCAAAATCTCCCGTTCAAAACCACCCACTATGTCCACACTACCAACACCCGAGATAATTTCCAAACGAGGTTTTATCTTGTCTTTGGCAATCTGGGTAATAGATTTTAATGGCCTTTTACCGGAAATCACCAATGAGATAACCGGCTTTGAAGTGGGGTTAAACTGGCTTACAATGGGCTCATCAATTTCATCCGGAAGATTAGCTCTAATACCGGCAACTTTTTCCCGTACCTCTTGCGCCGCAATATTAACATCTTTATTTAATTTAAATTGAATTACGATAAGAGAGTAACCTTCTTTTGACGTCGAGGTGATATGTTTGATATCGGAAACGGCATTGACGGCTTCCTCAATTTTTTTGGTAACTTCCGTTTCGACAGTTTCGGCAGAACCACCTTTATAAACGGTTTGTACGACAACAAAAGGAAAATCAATATCCGGGTAAAGTCGAATAGACAATTCATAATATGAAAAAAGTCCTATCACCAAAAGTGCCCCAATCATCATTGTGGCAAAAACAGGTCGCTTTATCGATATTTCTGCTAATTTCATTGAATCCCCTCATCCATAGCTGTGATGTTCAACTTGAATCCTTCATCAATATAATCCTGTCCCATTGTTACCAGTGTGTCTCCAACTTTCAAACCCGATTTTATAACAGTTTTGCCATCAACTCCAGGACCTAAGACTATTTGTTTTTTGTGAGCAATATGATTGTTAGCAATAAAGACGACCTTCTTATTATCAAGTGTTAGAACTGAATTCTGTGGTATAGCGATAACATTCTTTAGTTCTTCTTGAATAAAGTTTACATTAACAAACATCCCCGGCTTAAAAACGCCTTTGCTATTATCAATCAACGCTTCTATTTCAAAAGCCCGAGTCAAAGGATCAGCCGAAGAAGCAATAGTAGTTATTTCCCCTTGAGCTTTTTGTGATAATTCATTAGAAGTTATATAAACATGAGCTCCTTTTTGAAAAAAGCCTACTTCCGAAGCGTTCACATGAAACTTGACTCTTAGTTTTGAAGTTGATGCAACCGTAGCCAAATTTTGTCCAAGATAAATAAAATCACCCACGGAAACATCCACGGAAGTAACTATCCCATCAATCGGAGATTTTATTTCAACCAACTGTTTGGCGGCATCAAATGACGCTTTATCTACTTCATACTCGGTTTTAGCGGCATCATATTGGGTTTCACTCACGGCCCCTTCCTGATACAGATACTCCATTTTTTTGTATATTTTTTGGGAATTTTCATAAAGTGCTTTTGCTTGTTGAAATCTGGAACTTGGTCCGGTTTTGTTGAGAGTCATAATCACTTCATTTGCCTTTACATTTTGCCCCTCATGAATATTTATTTTTTCTACCGCTTCCGCTATTTTAGCATATATCACAGCTTGTTGTTCGCCCTCTAAAGAACCCGTGTAGGAACTGGTAACTTGAACATTTTGAGGCTTGACAATCTCAACTTTTACCGAAATAGCCTGTGTTTTCTCATTTTTATTGTTGGCATTGTTTTTATTGCACGAAACCAGAAAAATCGTCATTAACAATATCATTGAAAAAGGTGAAATCATATTTTTCATAATGTTTATTCCCTATTTTTTATCTATATCAACAGTAGTTGCTTTTTTCAATTGAGCCCGAGCTTGACGAAATACAAATGTTGCCAGAGCTAAAGAGTTTCTTGCTTGAGTCAAAGCTGTTTGAGCTGAAAGCACTTCCAAAAGAATCCCCACGCCCGACTTATACCGTACATTGGCTATTTTTAGACCCTCCTCAGCCTCGGCTATCGTCTCTCCTTGTATATCTAAAGTCTTTTTTGCTTGTAACATATTATCATAAGATTCTTCCACTTCCAGTTTCACATTATCTTTCAGCTGTTTGTCATTCAATAATGCTTGATGATAAGTAGCAACCGAGTTTTTCACTTCGCCTCTTGTAGAACCTCCCTTAAAAATAGGAATAGATAAATTAATTCCCGCCGACCATGACCTGACATTATTTTCTCGCGAAGTAAAATTATCGGAAGATGCCGACCAGTTGTAACTGGAGACAGCATTCAATTTAGGCAAATAGTCTCCCTTGGAAATCCTTATTCCTTTTTTGGCAATTTCTGTCAAATAGTTTGATTGTCTAATCTCAGGTCTGTTCTGTAATGCCGCATCAATCAAAGATGATAAAGGCAATAAATTAGCGAGGGTGGTATCGTCTTTTGTATCAACGATTACAATATCTTCATTCAAATCAATACCGAGAAAAGACTTGAGCCTTTTTTGCGAAAGAGTTAAATCGGATTTTGCTTTTAATATTTGTGGCTGAAGATTTGATTTCTCTACTTTAGCTCTCAAAACCTCAAACTTGGACACCGTCCCTTTGACATAGTATTTTTCCACAACTTCCAAATTATAACTATTAGCTTCAAAAGCTTTTTGTAGCACTTGCAAATTTGACTGGGTTAAAATAGTTTTATAAAATAAAAGCTCGGCATTATAAATAATTGATGCTTTTACCTCTTTTTCTTTTTCCAGTGAGTATTTTTTATAAAGCTTAGCAATTTTTAGAGCCGTGAAAACTTGTCCGCCACTCCATAACGACTGCTGAATTGATAGAGAAGATCTAAACTCATTATTAAAACCGGTCTTAAATTCAATTGGCGGTTCATTTCCCATTTGAACGAAGAATGACGATAGCTTAAAATTGCGACTGTAATTACTATTTAACGTTATGTTCGGTAGAGCACCCGCGCGAGCTTTGGTTATATCACTTTGAGCTTTAATTACATCTTCTTTGGCGGCAAGATAAGTGCGATTATGTTTCAAAGCTATACGGCGGACATCTTCAACCGTCAAAGTTGTGGTAGCAATTGATGAATCAAACATGCAAATACTTATCAACAAAAAGAACCATACTAATATTAGTATTTTTAATAATTTCCTATCCGTAATATTTATAATTATATTATTTTTCACTCTTCCCTCTTTTATTTTTATAAAACAGATAATTATTCCTTAAGAGCTTGTCAAACAGATCAATTTGTGCTGACATATAAATAATAGACGGTTGCACCACCTAACGAATCCATAAACCGTCAAACAAAGAAAAAGTGAATACCGCTAACTCTTTTAAATTAATTTTTGAGTTTTTATATTCCACACCAACTCCATTGATAAAATTATCAACCACCTTTTTAAAAGAATTATTCATATATCTTTTAATTTTAGGGATACTCATAGCCTGAACCCAAAAGTCAATATTATAGCGAAATTTATCATTACAACACTTACCTTTTCCTTCATAAAGGACTCTTAAAAAGTCAGCAGGCGATGGATTTTGAGCGCTTATTTCTTTGGTTTTTGCAATATAATTCCCCAAAACAAGCTTAACCAATTCAAAAAATATGTGTTCTTTGTTATCAAAATGAAAATAAAAAGCTCCCTTTGTTAATCCTACTTTTTTAGCTATTTCATCGACGGTGGTGCGCCGATACCCTTTTTTTAAAAATAGTTTTTGGGCAGACGATAAAAGTTGTTCATGCCTTTTCTCTGCCGATAATTTGGGACTTTGTTTAATAGTTGCCATTTATTTTACTCTCACTTTCTTTACCTACTCATCAGTATCTTATAGATACCTACTCGTAGGTATCTATAATAAACATACTAATTGATTTGTCAATATAAATTTTTAATAATTTCTAAAATAATTTCACAGAATCAATCTAAACACTAAATCATAATTATTTTTTGAAAAAAATATCATAATAATTAATGGATTACCTTCAAAAATGGTGTTTTTAGCAATATAAAATTATAGGTTTGATATCAACAAAAGCAGAAAACGGACAAAAGACCGAATAAATATTATACTTTTTCTTCTTTTTCAATCAACGTGCCATCTTCGGATACTTCTTTGAAAATATATTCGTCTTCATGCTTGGCTTTAATTTCTTTAATGGAGACTTTTTCATAGCGTAAAAAGAAGATACCCAGCAATGATGGAGGAAGCAAATCCAGTAAATGTAGAACCAGAGCAAATAAAATGGCATCGGAACGAGGGACTGAAAAAGCTGCTAAAGATGTAATTACCGCCAATTCAAAAGTACCGGCATTCCCCGGCGTAATAGGAACCATTACCGCCAAGGTATTTATTAACATTATGGTAGCGGCGGCAGCGAATGGTAATTGCAATCCAAAAGATCTAAATAGAAAATAGATAACAAGCGTGCTTGAGGTCCAACCTAATAAGGAATAAAACAAAGAACCGATAAAATGCTGGCTGGAACGAAGCAAGCGAATACCTTGAATAAACGACCTGACGAACTTTTTTACGCCGATATACAAACTGGGATGACGAGTACGAAAATGCTTACGACTATACGATTCTATTATATTCTGATAGTGTAAAATAAGGTACAAGACGATCAAAAGGAATATCGTAGCTCCACAAATAATATAACTCAAAAAACGGTATTTTTCGGGAAAGACAAAGGCGAATGAAGTTATAAAAAGAAAAACAATAAAACTGATAGAATCAAAAAGGAGTTCCAAAACAAAGGTAGAGAAAACAAAAGTCTTTTTTAAATCTTCATTTTTGGAAAAGAGAAAAAGACGCCCCACTTGACCTGTCAATACCGGCATAATAATATTTAATATTTGTCCCGCCGCAAATAAAGTAATAACACGTATATATTTTATAGCTTTCTGTTGAGATACCATGAGACGCCATCGTAAACTCTTTGACACCAAAAGTAAAAAAGTGAAAAAGATAGAAGGAATTATATAAATGATATCAACGCGTTTATATAATTCCTTGATTTCACTTAATTTGATATCCTTAACACAATATGCCAGTAATGCTATTGCTATCAGGCTACCCCAGAATTGTTTTTTCTTCCAAAACATAATAATGCTAATATACTTACCTTTTGGATTTAAAATAGATGTTTATGCAAAAAGTGTCAATTAAATTAAAAATCGTTATAAAAAAACTATATATCTATATTTTGGCGAGATACTCTTTTTTTATCCATCCTTGTCGTTTATTTTCAAACAAAACATGGTAATAATTAGATGATTCCCCCAATATTTCAACAACTAATCCGGAGACGCCTTCGAATTCAATATCGGAGTGATTCGACGGTCCCGTATAAACAGAACTGTTTTCGGAGACAATAACAGCTCGGTGAATAATATATTCATTATGGTATTTAAAAGTAGTCAAACTTGAAGATATCACTAATAGAATCAAGAGAACAATAATGCCAATCTTAACAAAAATAGTATTTATCCCTATTCCATATCTAATAATCAATAAAACGAAAAATAATATAAAAAATATTGACGATATCCAAGCCAGAGTACTAAGACGGTAGGGGTCAACGATATTAACAAAAAAACTATTAATAGGATTCAAAGTCACACCTTCCATCTGTATTTTTGAAAACTGTTTGGCAAATTTCAGATTTTGTCTAATATCATCGTCGGAAGGGTCAAGGCGCTTTGCTTTCAGATAATATAAAACAGCATGACCAATATCGCCTTTTTTAAAATATGCGTTACCAAGATTATAATATAAAGCCGCCGACTCTCTCCCCTGTTTTAAGATACTTTTATATAAACGAATGGCACTGTCATAATCTTTACTTTGATAAAACTTATTAGCCATTTTGAACTCATCAACTTGAGCCGAAACGGATAATTGTGGTATTATGACCAATAAAAATATGATGCTAAGATAAATTGTCGTTTTTTTATACAAACTTCACCTCTTCAAAAGCAATCATAATCTTTTCAGCTTTTTGTAATGCTTGGTCGATATCCTCCTGAGTAATTGAAGAAGGGGCATACCTAACATAATCACATTTTTGGAACAGGCCAATGACATCATCAATAAGCAATGGATTCTGCGTTTTGGTTCCCAGTAATTCTTTCACTTTATCAATAGTTAAACCATAGGGAGAAATATTTAGCTTATCCGCTATATAAGAAATCAAAGCATTATATATTTCAGCATAAAAATCACTGCCTGTTTTTATATTTGCCATTGACTTCGCTTTTGCCAAACGTTTTCGAGCCATTTTCGACGCAATCCGAGAACGGGCATAACCAATATCGGCATTAAGTTTTTCTCGTCTCCGACGGATAAAAACTAAACCCACAAAAATCATTACCGGCAATCCGTTTATAATTACATAAAGAGGGGAGGTAACGGTTAAAGAACCGATAGGACTTGTTTTTCCGATTTTATTCTTAATGTAACGAATATCATTGATCTTACTACCAATTACTATTTCAGGTGAAGGATAAGGCAATTCTGTTGAGGTTGTATAACCTTCCGGTTTGATAACATTCAAATTGATAGGTCGGGTAGCAATTTTTTTATATTTGCTTTGTTGGGGATCAAAATAATTGAAACCGATTGACGGTATTTGTAATTTACCCGGACGTTTGGGAATAAAAACTTCCTTATAAATTTTAGTACCACTTATTTTTCCGTTTTGTTTGGCAATATTTTCATTAGAAGATTCTTTATAAATGCGAAAGTCTGTTAATTGAGGCATAACAGGTTCAGCAACCGATTTAATATTACCGGTGCCGCTTATCTTTACGGTAACTGATACCGGTTGGTTTATTTCCACCGAATATTTATTCGCTGTTGCAGAAATATTAAATTTACCGATAGTGCCGGAGAAATTTTTAGGTTTCCCCTTCTCGGGCAAAGGCTTTACATCTATAGTAACAGGCCTGCTACGAATAGTTACATTACGCCCTTGATTAAAAATATTACCAAAGACACTAAAAGGATCTCGATTTCGGCTCTGTATCGCAACGGTTGTTTTGATAGCGGCTCGTCCAATCGTCAGTTTTCCCGTTTGAGTGGGGAAAAGAGCATATTGACGTTCGACAACTTTATAATTCCGATTACCGATACGTTGATAATAAGGAGTTTTATTCCCTAATACTTCGGTCCAAAAACCGGTTGTTGTCGGTTCGCTTAATTGAGGACTACCATAATATTGAACAGTAATATAAAACTTTAAGGTCAAAGTCACCTGTTCGTTAACATAAGGATTTTTCTTATCAACAACCGCTTCTAAAAAGTAATCCTTTTTTTGCCCGTTTTTCCCTTGTGATTCATAAGAAAGTTTGGGTGTTGTAGCTGTTCCGTTATTCAATACGGTTAACTCTACCGTGTTACCCTCATATCGCTTATTATTATATACCATTGATATATGTGAAATGGGGAAAATACCCGGCTTCTGAGGTAATAAAAGATATTGATAAGTTAACGATGAACTCACTTGTCCGTTCACAATAGATATATTGCTAGAACGTCCCTGCGAATAAACTTCAAACATGGGCAAAGTGGGAATACGAGGAGCAGGTAAGTTTTGTACGGAACCTGAAATCACTACCTGAAGAGTGGCCTGTTCGTCCATTCCGATAGTATCGCGATCTAATGAAACGGATATGGTAATATCTTTGGGGGAAGCATTTACCTGCGGATAATAAAAAATAAATAACGATAGAAATAATAACAAATATGAAGATATTTTTCTTATCATAAATATTTACCAGTCATTTCCGGTATAATTACCACCTTTTACATTACGTTTAATTTTCTTTTGTACTTTTTGTTCATCATCTTTCAAGGCGTTAAGTATTCTTTCGGCGTCTTCTTTTGACATCTTTTTTTGATTTTTTAATTGTTGATCTTTATTCTTATTTTGTTTATGTTGTTGCTTTTTATCTTTTTGTTGTTGCTGTTGCTGCTGTTTTTGATTTTTCTTATTTTGTTTATTTTTATCCCCTTGTTGTTTTTTCTGTTGCTGTTTTTTTTGTTGTTGCTGTTGTCTAGGATTTTGCTTTTTACGTTTCATTTGTTCCTTTAGCATTTTACGCGCCAATTCCAAATTAAACTTAGCATCCAAATCGCCGGAATTAATATTCAAAGCATCTTTGTAACTCTTTATGGCATTTTGGTAGTCACCCATTTTAAAATAAGTATTGCCCAAATTGTAATGCGCTTTTTCTTCGAGATTTATGTCTTTGGTATTCAAAGCTTTAGTATATTGATCTATGGCCTTTTCATATCCTCCTTGATGATACATAACTCCGGCTATATTATAGTCGAGTTTCGGGGACTCGGGAAGGTCTGTTTCGGCTTTGTGATAATAATCCAAAGCTTTTTTATAATTCTTGGTGCTATAAGCTTTATTTCCTTTTTTTACCAAGTTCACATAATTACCGGCGAAAGCTGATGATACCACAAAAAGGAAGATAAAGAAAAATAAAAATTTCAATCTATTATTCATTGCTATCACTCCTATGGGGCTTTTTTCTTTCCGACAAGAAAAACTCACCCACGATAAAGAAAATTGCTAATAATAAGGGCCATTGAAAACGATCATCATATCTGGTAACCAAAGTGCCGGCCAGTTCTTTTTTCTCCATTTTAGATATCTTGTCAAAAATTTTATTCAGTTCAATTTCTCCTGCCGTGGCATGGTAATATTTTCCACCGGTAGTAAGAGCAATTTCTTGTAAGGTCATCTCATCCAATTTGGAAACGATAACTTCCCCGTTTCTATCTTTTTTAAATCCTACCTGTTTCCCGTTACGGTCTAAAATAGGAATAGGTTCACCTTCGGTACTTCCAATTCCCACCGTATATATTTTTATACCCTGTTTACGAGCTTCTTCTGCAGCATCTTTGACACCTTTTTGCTGGTTTTCACCATCGGTCAGAAGGAGAATGACTTTATGCTTCTTTTCTTTTTTATCAAATAACTTAGCGGCGGTTCTAATAGCCGAAGAAATATTAGTTCCCTGAACACTGACAGAATTTTGATCCATAGCTTTTAATAAAAATTTGGCAGAGGCATAATCAAGAGTCAAAGGACATTGGACAAAAGCTTGTCCGGCAAAAGCAACCAGACCTATGCGGTCACCTTTGAGACGGTCAATTATACCCTGTATTTCCTGTTTTGCTTTTTCCAAGCGATTGGGTTTCATATCCCTTGCCAACATGGAATTGGAAACATCCAAAGCAACGACGATATCAATACCCTTTCTTTTCAATAATTCAAGATGGGTGCCAAATTGCAATCTGGCTAAAGCTAAGGTAACAAAAATCAAACCGATTAAAAGCAAAATAATTTTGCTTCGTTGACGGGCAAAAGATATATAAGGGGCATTTTTGATAATTAAAGGTAAATCACCGAACTTTTTCAAGAGCCTTTTTTTATACGCCAATGCCCAAAAAACAAAGATGCCTAAAAACAGCACTAAAATAAGAAGTAAGAAATTTATCGGTGAAGCAAATCGCATAATCTTCTTCCCTATGGCAACTTTCTAAAAAATGTATTCGATAAAACAACTTCCAGAACAAGAAATATCAATCCCGCATAAACAAAATATTGGAATAATTCCTTATACTGAATATGAGAAGCAACTTTAATTTTTGTTTTTTCCATTTTATCGATAGCTTTATAAATGTTATCCAATTCTTTGCCCGAACGAGCCCTAAAATATTTCCCCCCTGTTCTTTTGGCAATTTCTTTTAATGTTTTTTCATCGATATTAGTCGGCTGATAGACATATCTTTTCCCGAAAATTGGGTCTTGATATGGATACATGGCGTTTCCCGGTTTACCGGCTCCGATGGTGTATATTTTTATATTGAATGCCGCCGCCAAATTAGATGCGGTAATAGGATCAATTTCACCGGCATTGTTATCACCATCGGTTAACAAAATAATAATTTTCGATTTCGCCTTCACATCTCGCAAGCGATTGACGGCATTGGCAATAGCCATCCCGATAGCGGTGCCGTCTTCAATCTGGCCAAAATGGACCTGATCGACAAAATTCAAAAGTACTCCATAATCCGTAGTCAGAGGGCACTGAGTATATGAATAGCGCGCAAAAACAACCAATCCGATACGGTCATTGGTTCGCTGTTTGATGAACTTTTTTATTTCTTCTTTGGCGACATAAAGCCTATTATTAGGTTTAAAATCCTCAGCTTGCATGGATGATGAAACATCCAGCACCATCATTATGTCAATTCCCTCGGAAGTAACTTCTTTATACTCTGTTCCCGCTCGAGGTCGTGCGATAGCCACGACAAATAAGGCAATAGCTAACACTCGAAAAACATTGAGAAGAAAACGATACCGCTGACGACCGGACCGAGAGACCCGCTTTATAATGCGAATATCGGAATATTTTATGGAGGAAGTACCAGCTCTTTTTTTCTTAAGACGATAGTAAAGCATAAAAACAATAAGAAGCCCTCCTAAGACAAAAATAACTATCGCCGGAATAGTGGCTTTGAACAAATCGAAGAAATTAATATTCATACCAGCAAATTCAATCATGACGATACGGTCTCCTTAGAAGTATCATTATCAATGTCGATATTGATATTGTTATGAATATTAACTTCCGGGTGCATTCGTTGCTCATAATCGGCACGTAACAATTCGATTATCGTATGTACTTCCTCAAAATCGTTTTCCGCTCTTTTTATATCAGGAATATATTTAGCAAACTTGACCAAATCAGCATGCGTTAAGAAAAGCTCAATACGATCATAGAAACCATCAGGTAGATGATTTTCTTTAATAACCGATAAGAATTCTTCTGTGGTCATATCCAAGACATTTATTTCCAACATCTTTTCCAAGTAAGCACGGAGGATTTCTGACAATTCGATATAATATAATTTATACTCTTCTTTGCTTAACAATTCCTTCTGGTTTAAAAGAACAAGTTTTTCAAAAGCAATCTCCCAAGCGGGTCGCAAATCAACAGGTTCTTCCGGCTCTTTTTTTCGTTTTACCTTTAACCAAATGAAAACAGCAATAACAATCAACAACAGCAGAATTACTCCCCCCCAGATATAATAAGGGGTTAGATTCCTTTTAAATTCATATTGCGGTTTCAACGGTTTAACATCAGTAGAGTCGTTAGTACCAATTAATAAAGATTTTACCTTAATAGGCACGCTTTCGGAGAGCAAAGCCTTTTTAGAGCTATCGGGTAAAATAAAAACAATAGGAATGGGAGGAATAATATAATCACCGGTGGTAAAAGTGTTTAAAATAAAAGTGTTTTCGCTTTTTATCCGTCCATCGGGAAGACGGGTTATAACATCCGGTTTATAATCCTTGACATCAAAAGCACCCAAATTGGCTCCCAAAGGCGGAGGTACCAACTGATAAGTTGAATCATAGGTAATCGTAATTTTATAATTTATCAAATCACCGATATATATTTCCGCTTTATCAACGGAAGTTTTAACCTCTATTCCCTTAAGAGATGATACGGTATCAACCGTATTTTTAGCCTTTGCCGCAGAAACGGTAAGAAAGCCAATAAGAAAAAATATATAAAATAATTTTGTTCGCATTTAATAATACCAAATAATCTAATTCATATTTTGGTCAAGAATTTCAACTTTCTCTACCTTAGCCAATTTATCAATATAATTAGAAAAAGCCTGTTGTGTTTTTTCTCCCTGATAATCCATAAATACTTGAGCCTTGACAGAGTCGTAAGGCGCGTTGTTATAACGTTTATCTTTATTAGCTTTGTAATAATTAATAACATCCATAGTATCAATTTTTACTTCGGGAATGACTTTATCAACAAGGTATTTATCGACAATTACTTTCTTTTTAAATTGCTGTTCTTTTTTCACAATATCCGGATCGTTTCCATAATTCTCACGAATAGCGGCGTGATACATCAGTTCCATCCCGATATACTGCTGTAAAAACTTTATTCGCTCTTCACGGCTCATAAACTGCTTTTGAACCTTAGGAGGAAGAGTTTGAATCTGCTCTTCTATCTCCGAACGCCAAATCGGCACTCCTCCGACCCGAGCTACCACCACATCACCTTTTTTATGATGAGAAGTGGTGTCAATACTGGTCATTTCGTTGAGTTCCCTTTTGGCATCAAGCATATTACCCATCTTTTCCAGGGAAGCAACCAAATTTTTGGAAGCCTCATTAGAAAAAGAAGCATCAGGGTTTAAAGTTCGAGCTCGGACATAGTAAGCCGCCGCCTGTTGATAGTCTTTAATATTATCAAAATAAATTTTGGCAATTAAATAATTTATATTAGCCCTTGTTTTAGTATCTATTTGCGGATAGGCAAGAATCTTTTGGTATTCTTCTATGGCAGATTGGTATAATTTATTATCCTTCAGCTCACCGGCAAGTTGCTTGTGTAAATCAATTAAAGCAGTGTTATCGGAGTTATTTTTACAGGCTGAAAAAAGTAAAACAACCGACAAAAAAGACAAAATCAATAATTTTTTATTTAATAAAGGCATCACTATTTCATCCTCTCAATGTCTTTTTTCTCTCATTTTGAAAAAATTTATCAAAGGCACGATATATGATTCATTGGTATGGATATTAATAAAGTCAACATTGATCAATTGGAACCGTTTTTTCAATTCCACATTATCCTCTTCAGCACGAGCGGCAAAATCTTTCCTAAATTCTTTTGAGCCGGTATCAATGGTTAAAATCTCTCCCGTCTCAGCATCTTCAAGTTCGATAATACCCACATTTTCAAAGCTCGACTCTCGTGGGTCGGAAATTTTTATAGCGATAACATCATGTTTATTATTAGCAATCTGAAGCGGTTTGTAATAGTTTTCCGACAGAAAATCCGAAATCAGAAAAACAACCGACCTACGTTTGATAACTTTGTTGAAATATTCCAAAGCGCCATTGATATCCGTTTTAATGCCTTTCGGCTTGAAATAAAGAATCTCTCGAATAAGCCAGAGAACATGAGCGCGTCCTTTTTGCGGGGGGATAAACTTCTCGATAACATCGGTAAATATTATCAAGCCCACCTTATCATTGTTCTTTATGGCGGAAAAAGCCAAAAGGGCGCAGAGCTCTGCCGCCATCTCGCTTTTAAAACGATCTCGCGTACCGAACTGCCCCGAAGAGGAAGCATCCACCAGCAAAATAACCGAAAGCTCCCGTTCTTCTTTAAACTTTTTAATATGAGGATAGCCGGTTCGAGCCGTGACATTCCAATCAATCAAGCGGATGTCATCACCCGGTTCGTATTGGCGCACTTCTTCAAATTCCATTCCTTGCCCTTTGAAGGTGGAATGGTATTCTCCGGAAAAAAGGTCATTGACCAACCTTTTGGTGCGGATTTCTATCCTTCGTATTTTTTTTAATAACTCTGCTGGAATCATAATTATTTATTACGGCACTTCTACCGCATCAAAAATTTTCGAAACAATATCGTCACTGTTAATCTCTTCCGCTTCCGCTTCATAGGTAACCAATATCCGATGCCGTAAAACATCGGGACCAATCGCTTTAATATCTTCGGGAGTAATATAACCGCGCCCCTTGAGAAAAGCATGAGCTTTAGCTGCAAGATTCAAATATATTGTTGCTCTAGGCGAAGCCCCAAAAGCTATTAAACTTTTCAGATTACCCAGACCATATTTTTCCGGTTCTCTTGAGGCAAAGATTAAATTAATAATATATTCTTTAACCTTGTCATCGATGTAAATAGAACGCACCACATTACGTGCTTTTATAATGTCTTCGGGAGTAACTACTTTCGATGCCGTTCGCAATTGCGCTCCCGTGTTGCGTTCCATAATTTCCCTTTCTTCAACAGGCGAGGGGTAAGTTATTTTTAGCATCAGCATAAAACGGTCAATCTGCGCTTCCGGTAAAGGGTAAGTACCTTCTTGCTCGATAGGATTTTGCGTCGCCAACACCAAAAACGGTTCTTCCAATTTAAAGGTTTCATCACCAATCGTAATCTGTCTTTCCTGCATGGCTTCCAAAAGAGCCGACTGCACTTTTGCCGGAGCACGATTGATTTCATCGGCTAAAATAATATTGGCAAACAAAGGACCTTTTTTGACCGTAAATTGAGCCGTTTGAGGGTTGTATATCATGGTACCGATTAAGTCGGCAGGGAGTAAATCGGGAGTAAATTGCAAACGATGAAATTTAGCCTGAATAGCATCGGCAAGCGTGCTAACCGCAAGAGTCTTTGCCAAACCCGGAACACCCTCGATTAAAATATGACCGTCGGCTAAAATTCCAATCAATAGTCTTTCCACCAAATATTTCTGACCGACAATAACATTATTAATTTCATTCAAAAGACGCTCTACGAACGAAGACTCCCTCTCCACTTTTTCTTGAATTTGTTGGATATCAGTGTCCATTAATCCTCCATCTATTTTTGAGATTATAATTTTTCAAAAAAATCACGAATTTCCGATTCCAGTCGAATGGTCTCCCCCGGAATGCCGGTATTCGGGCTATATTTATCTTTATTGGCTTTTACTATCCATTGGTATATTTTCTCTACTTTATCCGGACTAAGACTTGTATTTTCCAACTGTTTTTTCAAATTATCACCATCGTCAGATTCCAATAATATGCTATAATTCTCCCGTAAGAATTCTTTTACGATTTTATAAAATCCCGCCTGAAATTTCTTTAAATCCGTTCCCGCATCCTCTTTAATCTTAGTAAGACTCTCCAAAAACTTATCTTTGGGAGTTTTTACCGGTCCTTTTAATTGGCGAGAATTCATTTTTCTTTTAATAATGAAAAACAAACCTCCTAAAACAATAACCGCCCAAAAAACAAAAATCCACCCCCGAGAAATTTTCGCCTTTTCTTCTTTTTTAACAGGTTCGGCAATATTAACCGTCATTGCTTCGGTAACCAACTCACCGGGGAGGCTGTCAGGCCAGCTGATATAACTGATTGTCACGGGATTAATTGTCCCAACTCCGCTTGAAATGGGTTTTAATACGTAATCATATTTCTTCGTTGTTATTTCTTTATTGTTTGGTTGAGACACACTAATCGACGACGAAAACCCTCGTATTTTTAAACGGTTAAAATCCGGATTAAGAGGTTTTGTAAAAAGATAAGCGGACTGCCCCCCTTCCCATTGAAGAGTAATTTCAAAAATAACACTATCTTCAAAAGCAATTTTTGTTTTGTCAAGTGATTGTGAAACCGAGATTCCATTGGCATCGGCAAAAGAATAAAAAAATACGATGAACAACAGACTGATTATGAATTTACGCATTATCTTATAACCGTCAATAGTTTACTACTTTTTCTTTAATTTTATACCACCATTCAAATAATTATACTATAAGCCAATTGAATTTATACTATAAACCATATAAAAACGTTTCAAAAATTTATCTTATCCATAAAGCAATAACTCCCAATCCCATTCCTAATTTTAATAAAATAGAGCCGATTTTTAGCATTCTGGGACTGGAATTACCCCATAAAAAAATAAGAAAAGCCAAAAGAGGCAAATCAACTACATATACCGTTATTACCTTATACCATTTTCCAAACCATCCTTCGAAAATAGGGATATATGTACCCAAAACCATTATAAAAAAAAGACCCAGCGCTATCAGTAAACTTTTTTGAACACCGATAACTTGCGGCAAGGTTTTGACGCCCACTTGCTTATCTCCATGCAGGTCTTGAACATCCTTCACTATTTCTCGAACCATATGGAAGAAAAAAGCAAATAAAGCGGCAATTATTGGCCCCGGCAGATAAAAAGCCAAATCATAATCAATGGCTACTCCACCCGTTATAAAAGTCAGAGCGGCTAAAAAAGCTATGACAATATTTCCTAAAACCGGAATTTTTTTAGCATGATAGTTATATACGAATAACAAAGCTATAGCGATAATGGCTAAAATTGTTACTCCGATATTTACGGTATAAGCAATAGCAACTGCCGTAATATCAAAAACAATGGCTAAAACAAACAAATAACGTTTGCTCAAGGTGCCTTTAACCAAAACACGATTGGGTCTGTTGATACGGTCTATTTCAATATCCACTATATCATTGATAATGTTTCCGGAGGCACACACGAGAAAAGTTGCCAAAGCGGAAACACCAACCGCATAATAAGCAGGGGTCAACCAGGTCATATCTGCCCCTACATAAACTCCGATCATCGCTAAAACACAATTTACCGGACGTATAATTTTTAGGGTTTCAATTAAATTCGACACATATTGAGAATAAAAGCATTTTTCTGTTGAGTCAACTTTTATAAATCGGAAAAGAACTCTACCGAAAGGCGAGGTTGATCAAATCGTAATTCCCGATTCCAACCAAGAGATATTTTCAGCGAGTGATTATTCTGGGTAAAAGCCATCCCCCATCCATATCCGAAACGATAAAATTCATCGATTTTAAAATCATTGTTTACATCGGGAATATGATTGTTCAAATAAGCCCCATCTAAAAATAGAAACAAATAGCTGTTACTAAACCGCCAACGAGGCTCTACCGTCCCGATGATGGAACGCATAGCGGTGAATTGTTCATTGCGGAAGCCACGAATAGTCCCCGGTCCGCCAATAAAGAACAGCTCTGAAACGGGAGGCAGTGGCTCGGCTGTTTCAAAATCAAAAATTTTCAAACCCGTATAATTATCAAACGATTTAAAAATATTTTTATACCAATCTAATTTAACCACGTTTCTGGTTTCATTAAAACTGTTTTTCTCCTGAAGAACCGATATACTGTCAGAATTATTAACGACATAACTTCGAAAACTATAACCGATAGTCCAAATGACATGCAACCCATGGGAGGGATTCAGAAGATTATTCAAACTGTTGCGTTCAATGGTAAAATTAGCGGTAAAGGTGTGATATGATAGGGAGTTGTCCGATGGTTCCACGCTATGCCATTCAAAACCGATACCGGCTGAAAAATTTGAGGTGAAGTTAGTTTGATATTTTCCATTGACGGCAAATTCATAAAACAGGTTGCGATAATCTCGAGTGGCAACGCCTAAATGTAAACTTCCCAAACCAAAAAGAAAAATCGGTTGAGCATATTTTATGTTTAATAACTGATGATTTTTTTCTTTTTTCTCCGAATAAAGGGTTATCCTTCTCCCTCTACCAAATAAATTTTGAAAACCTAATTTCACATTCCACACCAAAGACGAAGAACTGTTGGGGATATACCCTCCCCCTCCTTCAATTTGAACCTGTTTGCGTTCAAGAAACCGGAACTCCAAATCCGCTTGAGTATATCCCGGGCGAGGAATAATTTTTAAAGGAGGTTCAAAATTTAAAAACGATACCGCTTTGGCTCCGTTTTCAGCCGAAATCATATTTTTATCATTTAAAACTTCACCGGCTTTCAAAGGAACATATTTCCTGACTATATCGGGATCAGTCCGTTTTAGACCCTTTATAATCTTTTTATCTAACACTAATTGAGGACCTAAAGATAGCTCTCCCACAATAGTTATAAATTGTTTTTCTTTGATGATTCTATTCATCTTGAAAGAAGAGTATAAATAACCCTGCTGATAATATTCTTTCAATTTTTCATTTAGAAGTCTTTCCACTTTTTGTCGATTAAATGGCAAATTAACATTTATTTTCATTACGGAATCAGTTTGAATAATGATTTTTTTTACCATATAAAGAGTACCGGGAGTAATTGTAATTTCTCCGCTATCAGAGGTAACGAAAGCATCAAGATAACCGACATTCATTAAAATTGTTTTCACAGAATCAATGGGTAAATTATATTTCTTTATATCTCGTTCAATATTTTTTTTATTAAAAGGAGGCTTCCCTTTAAAAACAACTCTCTGGGCTTGTGATACTGTGGCACCAAAGAAAAAACAGATTATTATAAATATTAGTTTTCTCATCATCAAAACTCAGCTATAAACTCACCCCTGCCGGTCAAACGAGCTACTCTATTGTCAGCATGCTGTCCGGTAAGATAAAAATTAATCTTCATACCACTTTTTAATCCATAACGTAAAGACATCGACCAAATGGCACCTTTTCTGCCTCCATGGTTATCGGTTAGCAAATAAGATGATATTCCTTGAATATTTCTCAAAGTTTGGCGGTAAATTTCCAACGACGATCGCCACTCTCCTTTGTTGATAAGCTGAACCCGCGAATTAAGAGTAAAAGCATAAATATTAGAAAGTTCGCTATTATCAGAGGTGGCATGACGATAACTAACACTTCCCGAGATATCATTAGCCGTCAACATTTGGTGATATTTTAGAGTTGTTTTATAACCTTTTATATTCCCGCCTCCGCTATAATAACTATCGCGCTCATCTTTGAATAACTCCCCTGATTGTTCCCAATATGAATTATTCAGCGCTTCTCGAAAAATTACTTTACCGTTATAATCACGGCGATTGAGTTCAGAACCATTTATCTGGCGTTTTTCAAGATCTTCGTTATAGATAAAACTTATCGCATGTCCAAATGCTAAAGGGATGATTCTGATATCAGAATCATAACGGCGATGATAGAACAAATAGGGTTGGTTTTTGTCGGAGTAAAAAGGAATCGCCCACCATAGCTTTCGGGTTCCATGGGGAAGAAGTTCTTCTTCGATATTAGAGTGAAAACGCACCAAAAGTTTTGACCAGGTTTTATTAAAATGGAATGATTTTTCTCCGCGTTTGACCTTTGCCTGCGCTGACAAAATTTCTTCCACTTTAATATAATTACCATTAGGATCCGGTATATAGTTGCTATCCTCGAAGATATAATTGCCTTCCCCCGAAGCGACCTGAAGATAACTGATTCCCTGACTGTTTCTTGTCTCTTGGGAGAGCACATACGAAGTCCCCCAATTCAACTTCTTTCGCATGTTATCGTATTGAAAATTGATACGGCTCAAAAAACTGTTTTCTTTCAAATGGGGATGTTTTAACCATTGATAAGAAAAAATCGTGTTGTAAGTAATGGTTTCCCATTTTCTCGATGATTCTACCGTGATGCGTTGACGCTGAAAGTGTTGCATCCATGTTCCGGTTAAAGTATCTTCGTTATAATATTCATAGCCAACCGTACCATATTGGTTGCTCAAAGTTGATTGAATCTGATGATAGCGAGTCCCTTGTTGTTTATCGTAGTAGTTGTTTTTACGATTATCATACTCATAATTGACAGCAAATTTTAAGGATGAATTTATATTATATATAATATCAGTGGTGATATTATCCGCTATTCCTTTTTTACCAATCGACAAACTATCTTTTTTGGTGCGGGTACTTTTCCAAATGGAACTTATATGATTCTTCTTTACCGATGATAATGTTATCCCAAAACCGCCCGTTTTAGAGGTAAAATTGTTCTTATAGTCCAGATAAGAATAGAAAGGAGTAATAATAACCTTTGATAAAGGTGCCAGAGAGGTTCTAATTTCATTAATCGTTTCATCGGTGGATGGCTGATAATTTGTCGGGAGAAAATAATAACGACTGAAATCCGCTCGATACAACCTTTCACGAGTTTTAAAATCAGCTTCCTTCCTTCGCGATTTGACAGTAATATTATTGAGACGACCATTTAATGTCCAATTTTTCTCCGAAGATATCATATAATATATTCCACTGTTGTCATTATCATCTAACGAGGAAAATAAATTTTTATCATAATTACTTTGTTGGAAATCAGCTGATATTTTTCCCATAAAAGTATTTTTAAAGGTAACTTTAGAGCGGTAATAATCACTCCTTTCGGGAACGGGTAATATCACGACGGGTAAATACTCTCCTTTGTTGTGCCCTACAAAGCGATATTGATTCCCGCCCAAAAACTGATAATCCCCTTTGCCCACTCCTAAATAACTAAAAGTAAGCGAATAATCACCCTTCTCATTTTCCACATATTGAAAAACGGAATCCGGCAAACTATCGACGTTCAGAGAATAACTCCCCAAACTATCTTGCCTTACACCGGAACGCATCGCCAAAGTGGTTTGGTCACCGATAGAACTTAACAAATTCTTATCACTTTCCGTAAAATCTCCTGTTTGTAGCTGGTTTTTATCGTCTCCCTCCCGAATCCAACCGACATCTATGGCAAGAAGTGAATCTTTCCATATATAACCACCATCGCTTGTTAGATACTCCTCCCTATAGTTGGTTGTCTGTTGCTCATAATCTATTTCAATACGGCTTCGGTTGTCAATGGGATGATTCACGTTGAACATGATTCTGCCGATAGGATATTCCATGAGATAATCTTTGTTGGCTCCCCGCTCCAATTTCTTGCCATCGAGCCAAACTGTTTCAGAACCGGGGACAATGGGAAGAGTTTGGGCACCACCGATGATTTGATAAGGGCCTTGTTTATTATCGACACCGTAAAAGCGATAAGTTTGAAACCTTCCTCTGGGACGCGCCGCTACCGCATCGACATGCCAGTTATCACCAAAACCTTTTATCTCCGCTCCGGAAACTCTTTTATTGTTATCAGATCCATAGCGGCTGTTTTGTCGTAAAATAATATCACCTATCTGGGCGGTAAAATTTTGTGAGGAAAGGTTTAGATTGATTTTATCCAATTCGTTAAGGCGACTGTTAGCTGTTCCATAAGAAGGATTATATCCCCTGTCCGAAACAGCCCCGGACAATTTCAAACCCGGGGTCAAATTACCGGACAATTTCAAATCAAGTGATTGGCTGAAACGAGATGCGCCCGATGTTTGAGAATTAAATCGAAAAGTTTTAGCCCCGGAGATATTTATATTATTTTCATTGATAGTATTGGAAACAAGATTATTGCGCCATAAAATAGGTTGAGGCTCTTGGGCAATAGGTTCAATTTCCGGTAATGAATGACCATAAGACACTTTTACCCACGACGGTAAACCACTGTAAATAATTGTCAAAGTATCATTTTGCGTTAGTTTCAAATGAGAAAGATTAAAAGCGCCCCGTCTGGTATCAAAAGAATAATCCACATCCCTTTCAAGAAGTTTCTGATTCACAAAAAGAGAATCCGATTGATAAAAAATAAAGTGGGAGCCGACATAAAAATTCTGGGGAACTTTATTCCCATTAAATGTTATTTCTGTGCGACTATAAATATTATGGGAAAAGACAACCCAAGCGAAAACTAAAAAAAAGATGCTTTTGCCAACATGGCGAGGCATATAACTTCCTATTTATTCTCATAGATAATAGAACACACCAAAAGACGATCATTTCCGGTATCAGCAATTAACATTCTGTTATCCGGTAGAATTAAAATATCCGAAGGCGCATTCAATGCTATGGAGTTTCCGGGCAAGGAAGGACCAATGGTAAAAAGTGATTTGCCATTTTGAGCTAAATAAAATATTTCTCCCGTAGCACCATCGAGAACCCACAAATGGTTATTATCAAAAACGGCTGACATAGGATAATCAAACTGTTCGTTATTAATTTCCTTAAGATAATTGCCGTAATTGTCATAAACGACCAATCTGCTGTTGCCGGCATCACAAACGATGAAATTTTTATCGTTATAAATAATTTTTTCGGGGCTGGAAAGTTGCCCGCCGGGATAACCGTAATCACCATAAAATTGTTCGAATTTACCCACATTATTGAAAACGGCAATTCGATTTTTTTCTCTATCGGCAACCCACAATTCGCCATAAGAAGTAAAAGCGATTCCCGACGGATAACCAAACTTTAAAGGATCATCAAAATCATAAAATGCCGTTTCGTCAACAAAATTAAGCTGTGAATTGTAACGGGATATACGACGGTTCCCTTCATCGGAAACTATCACATTCAAACCGTTATCACAAATTAAAAAAGAGGGATTATTTAACAAACCGGGCTGACTTCCATAACCACCAATCTCGTAATCAGCTTTAAAGTCAGAATCAAAACGCAGCAAACGATTGTTCCCGGCATCACTCACATAAATATTGCCTTTAAAATCAATAGCAAGTCCGAACGGTTGCTTTAAACGATTGCCCAATATCTCCCCTTTTATTTCTTTTTTTACTATTATCATCTCAGGAATTTTAGATTGACGAATAAAATCTTGGGTTGGTTTTGGAGGACGATTACAAGCAATAAATAAAAGCAAAATAAAAACTGAATATTTCCTAATATTTATACTCATCACCATTTAATAAGGAGTCAACAGAGATACTTTAATTTGATGATAGCGGCTTAAAGGATTAAGCGAAAAACGATACTTAAAATGCTTCTTTCGTGAGAAAGTATCTATCTTTGTCCGTGAACGTCTGGCATCATGAGCGGCGTCAATCATGGAAATAAGCCTGTTGACAATAGCCAAACCAATCATGAAATTAGCTCGACGGTATGCTTCCCTACTGCGGTTTTTTAACGTACGGTAACTGGCACGGTCTTTTTCATTTTGCCAATGCCAATGATTTTCAGGAGTATCAAATAAATAAGGTCTCTCGGGATCAGATACTCGCCCCAGAGTGTTATATTGATCAATATCACTGTAAAAACCGACCAGATCCAAAAAAGCATCATCACGACCATCAAGTTTTGCGTTCGCTCGCTCCGACGCAAACCGGATAAAATCTTGTTTTTTCCACGAACCGTAAGTGCGATAGGATATAAAACCTACCCATGTCAATACTTCCGCGGCAAAGAAATATTTGGCTTTATTATGATGTCCAACATAGTATTCTCCCCAACCGGGAACCAGTGCGGAATATAAAATTGCTTTTCCCATGGATACATTTTTTTTCACCTTATGGGTAGATAGTTGGCTATTATTTTTATCATTCAGTCCCCCAAAATCATTTTGGCTGGCAAAAATACTTATATGGTTAGTAAATTCTGTCTCAAGAGGGGTTGGTTTCAATTCTATACCATTTACCAAAGAGAAAGGCATCAAAAT
>Ga0114931_10002090_pt1 | contig 25475 bp, 19 predicted proteins | sample 2SBtaG_FD_89579 | JGI IMG/M metagenome (GOLD analysis project Ga0114931, IMG submission 89579) | Deep subsurface microbial communities from Kolumbo volcano to uncover new lineages of life (NeLLi) - 2SBTROV14_V59a metaG | ecosystem: Environmental > Aquatic > Marine > Volcanic | place: Kolumbo... | reverse complement strand
CTCGATTATCAGAATCCCTGTTTCCGCCAATACGCCGAAAGCTTTGGCATATCCGGTCATCGCCTCACAAAAACGGACGATTTGATTCCCCTGATCGAACAGTGCAACCAAGAGGGCGGCATCCATCTGATTGATGTTCCGGTGGACTACTCTGATAACAACCGGGTCCTCAATGTGGAACTACCTGAGCGGAGTGCTCTACTGTAGTGGAAGCAGTCTCCCGAACCCGTACCCCTGAAACCATGCTCGCTGAATCCTATCCTTATTATCTGGCCAACAAAGCAGTTCAACCCAACAAGGATCTCGTCGTTACCGACAAATTCACCGGAGAGAAAGCCACCCGCGTCGCCATGGCTGATCCGAACGCCATCGACGAAGGAATTTCATCCGCTATCGCCGCCACCAAAGCCTGTGCCTCCATGGCGCCCTACGAGCGGCAGGCAGTGCTGAACCATTGCGTGAACCGTTTTACCGAACGGGCCGAAGAACTGGCTCTCTCCCTGTGCATCGAAGCCGGCAAACCCATCAAGGACAGCCGTGGCGAAGTGGGACGCCTCATCGACACCTTCCGCATCGCCGCCGAAGAATGTGTCAGGATAAACGGCGAAATTCAAAATCTGGAGATTTCCCCGCGTGCCAGAGGATACCGTGGCATGATGAAAAGAGTGCCCATCGGCCCCTGCTCCTTCATCTCGCCGTTCAACTTTCCATTGAACCTCGCCGCTCATAAAGTGGCTCCCGCCATCGCTGTGGGATGCCCTTTTGTGCTGAAACCGGCCAGCCTGACCCCAATTGGAGCGCTCATTATCGGCGAAGTCCTCGCGGAAACAGCCCTGCCCGGAGGCGCCTTTTCCATTCTTCCCTGTCGCCGGGACGGAGCGGATTTATTCACCACTGACGAACGATTGAAACTCCTGAGCTTCACGGGATCCCCGGCCGTCGGATGGCAATTAAAAGCCCGTGCGGGAAAAAAGAAAGTGATCCTCGAACTCGGCGGAAATGCGGCCTGCGTGGTCGATGCCGACGCCAACCTTGATGACGCCGTCCAACGGTTGACTTTTGGCGCGTTTTACCAAAGCGGACAAAGCTGCATCGGAGTGCAGCGCATCATTGTCCACGAAACAATTTATGAGGATCTGAAGTCCCGGATGATCGCCACCGCCGGAAAACTCCAGTCCGGAGATCCCAGAGAGGAAACCACCTTCGTCGGTCCCATGATATCAGAAAAAGAAGCCATTCGCCTGGAAGAGTGGATTCACTCCGCCGTCGATGACGGCGCCAAACTGCTCTGCGGCGGCAATCGAAACGGGACGATCCTCGATGCCACCCTGCTCGAAAACGTGGCCCGCACTCAGGATATCTACAAAAAAGAAGCCTTCGGACCCGTGGCCCTTCTCAGCCGGTTTTCCGATTTTCAGGAGGCTCTCAACGAAGTGAACGACAGCGCCTTCGGTCTTCAGGCCGGAATCTTTACCTCGGATCTTTACAAGGCACTCTCCGCCTGGGACCAACTGGAAGTAGGCGGAGTCGTCATCGGCGACGTCCCCTCATGGAGGGTGGACAACATGCCCTACGGAGGAGTCAAAGACAGCGGGCTGGGCCGCGAGGGCATCCGATTTGCCATGGAAGATATGACCGAAATCAGAAATCTCGTGATTCGGAGCGTCAACCCCGCCGACTAAAGTCTTTCCCGGTTGGAGAAATCCTGTTCGGTGGGATTGAAGCTCCTGAACCGCTCAGAAAGTGGGGTTTTTCCCACAACAACAACAACAAGCAAGCCAGAGGAGACAACCAACTTGTAACCGAATCCGCCTCTTCCCCCTATGGTATCCTCAATACCTGACCGGGATGAATCGTGTCACTCGTCAAACCATTCGCACTCTTGATCGACGCGATGGACGTATTGTATTTCAAACTGATTCGGAAAAGGTTTTCCCCCTTAACCACCGTGTGAGAGGATTTCGACGCAGAGCTGCTGCTCGCAGCCGAAGTGGACGGCGTGTAGGAGCTGTCACTGTAGGTCGGAACCGGCTTCGTCGAGGTCGCGGGCGGCGTGTAAGTGCTGTCGCTGTAACTGGGATACTGCGAAGATGGAGCCGAACTGGAATAACTCGACGAACTGCTGGACTTGCTCGTCGAACTGGGCCCGTAATACGGATTGTTCTGGTAGGGATTGCTTGCCGTTTTGGATTTCATCGTCTTACATGATGTGAATGCCATGGCAACCGCCGGAAGAAGGAATAGGCTGAGATATTTCATAAGTGATTGGGAGCGCATTAAAAGCTAATCTGGCTTAAAAGTTAAGTTATTTTAACTATATGGCAAGGAATTTTAAAAAGATTTTCGTATTTTTTTTTAATTCAGGTCCTTTCTGCCCGGTTTTTGTGACTTTCTCTGCCTTGTTTGAAATATTCGTTTTTTCACCTTGCACACCTTCCCACAGATGATATGGCACGAAATACACCAACAACCATGAGCATTGCACGCGCACTCATTTCTGTTTCCGACAAAAGCGGTCTCGAAGAACTTGCCCAAGGGCTGCATCAACACGGCGTGGAGATTCTTTCCACCGGCGGAACCGCGAAATTCATCACTGATCTGGAAATCCCGGTCAGGGAAGTGTCGGATTTCACGGGATTTCCCGAATTATTTGACGGTCGGGTCAAAACCCTTCATCCGAAAGTTCATGGAGGACTGCTCCACCGCCGCGACCTTGATCAGCACGTTCAGGAGGCAAAGGACAACGATATTTTGCCCATTGATCTGGTCATTGTGAATCTGTATCCCTTTGAAGAAACGGTCGCCGACAAAAATGTCACCCTCAACGAGGCCATCGAACAGATCGATATCGGTGGCCCCAGCATGCTCCGGTCCGCTGCCAAGAATCATGATTTCGTCACCGTGGTGGTCGATCCTGAAGATTACCAAACCGTCTTGTCCGAGTTGGACGAAAACAAGGGAAACACCACCCTGAAAACCCGCGAACGGCTCGCTATCAAAGTTTTCCAACGAACCTCCGCCTACGACCGTGCCATTGCCAGATTCCTCAACAGGGAACAGGAAACGGAGGGATCGTTTTCGCTCAGCCTGCCTTTGTGCGAAGAACTTCGCTATGGTGAGAACCCGCATCAGGAAGCCTCCCTCTACGGAAATTTTCACGACTACTTCAAACAACTCCAGGGCAAGGGCCTCAGCTACACCAATGTGATCGACATCGGATCGGCCGCCGAACTGATTCTCGAATTTCGCCGACCAGCCGTGGCCATATTAAAACACACCAATCCCTGCGGGGTCGCCGTGGACGACAACGAACTGCGGCTTGCCTGGGAAAAGGCCTTCGAGACCGACCGGCAGGCGCCCTTTGGTGGAGTCATTGTATGCAATCGGCCGCTCGATGTCGCCCTGGCCCGAGTCATATCCGAAATTTTTACGGACGTCATCATTGCCCCCGAATTTGAAACCGATGCCAGAGCGATTTTACAGAAAAAGAAAAATCTGCGGCTCATCCAGATGATGCCGGAATTCCGCGAAACCCTGGACGATCCCATTTTGAAATCGGCGCCCGGCGGGATACTGGTGATGGATCACGATTCCAAGGCCCTGGGTCTGGAAGATATCGAGAAAAAGGTGGTGACGGAACGCCCCCCCACCGCCGATGAAATCGAGGCCATGCGCTTCGCCTGGCGGGTTGTCAAACACGTGAAATCCAACGCCATCGTGTTCACCTCGAAAGACCGAACGCTCGGAGTGGGCGCCGGTCAGATGTCGCGGGTTGACGCCTGCCGTCTCGCTGTCTGGAAAGCGGAACAGGCCGGTCTCAGTTTGCAAGACAGCGTGGTGGCCAGCGATGCCATGTTTCCTTTTCCTGACGGCTTGGTCAGTGCCCTGGACGCGGGAGCCACTTCCGCCATTCAACCGGGCGGGTCCATTCGGGACAAGGAAGTGATCGCCGCGGCCAACGAGCACAAGGCGGCCATGGTATTTACCGGGCACCGCCACTTTCTGCACTGATCCACCTACGGCGCTCAACAGGGTAGACTCACTGACCCAACCCTGTTGGCTCGGAGGGAATCCCACCATGCGGGTGTATCACACTCCCCTGTCCCCCAGAGCCACGGCATCCCGGTCATTGGCCGCCGCTTCTTTCAGTTTCCGTCGCAGTTCCTCCAGCTTTTCCGGATGAGATTCCGCGAGGTTATCCTTTTCATTCGGATCATTGGCGATGTTGAACAGTTCCACTTTGCCTCCCTTTTTTCCGGCAAAAACGATCAGTTTCCAGTCACCATATCTGAGTGCCTGAGAGCGAAAGCCCGGTCCAGCGGAATAGAGTGACCGCGGCGGAAATTCTCCCTCACCGGAAATCACCGGCCAGATGTCCCTGCCATCCCACTTAAGTTTCGCCGGGTCCGAATCGTAACCGGCAAGGGCACAGAGGTCGGCATCCAGTCGGCGATGTGAACCGGAGTTTCACTGAAAGTCCCCGCTTTAATTTTTCCGGGCCATCTCACAATCGTGGGAACCCGGGTGCCACCCTCGTAAAGATCGCCCTTTTTACCGCGCAGGGGAAGATTGTTCCCAGGCAATCTCCCGTTGGGGCAATCATCTCCCTGGTTGGGATATTTGGTGTCGTTGTTCTCCGCGGTGGAACCCCCGTTGTCACTGGTGAAAATGATCAGCGTGTTGTCTGCTTTTCCCGCCTTCTCCAGGGCATCAACAACCCTGCCCACGGAATCGTCCAGATGAAGAATGCTGGCCGCATAATTACGGGGCACCTTCCCGGAGATTTCTTTCGGAACTCGATTCAGCCAGATCCGGGGTTCCCGGATCGGCAGATGAACCGCGGTAAATGGCAGGTAGAGAAAAAACGGCCTTTCATCGCCCCGCTCGTTGATCCATTGGATTGCTTCCCTGGTGAGCAGATCGGTCACATGACCTTTTTCCGTAATCAAAGTGTCGTCCCGATGCCAGGTCACTGAATAAGGGCCTTTCTTGTAAAAGTGGGACCAGGGAGTCACGCCTCCGGCCATGGAACCGTAGCTGTGATCAAATCCAAAATGATTCGGCCCCCAATCGGGTTTGGATCCAAGATGCCACTTCCCCGTGATGCACGTTTGGTAGCCCGCCTCATGAAGCGCGCTCGCGGTCGTGACCGTACCGAAGGGAAGGGCCAGCGAATTGGTCGGAGTCGTGACGCCGAAGCGGCTCCAGTACCGTCCCGTCATAAAGGCCGTCCGAGTCGGGCTGCAAACCGGCGCCACATAGTGCTGACGAAGTTCCCGTCCCTCACTGAGCAGTTGATCGAGATTCGGAGTGGGCACGTTTCCACCGTGAAATGCGACGTCCGCCCAACCGAGATCATCCGCGATCATGAAAACGATGTTCGGCCGGGAGGGGCCTTTCCCACAGGTGACTGTCGCCGTGAAAAACAAAAGAATGGCCCCCGCTGCCACGGCGACGGAAGGCCTCAATAATGGATGCGTCTTTTTCATGTCGGTTGTTCCTTTCCCTGGGATCTGTCTGGTTCTTCTCGAAAACAGCACTGTTGAAGCTCTGATACTTTTTTCATCTCTTTTTTAAAAATTAACGTGCATCCACCGTGAATTGGGGGTAAGGACCGCGGGATAGGCGTCCCATGTGGGGATGGCCTATTCCATATTACTACTCGAACTCAACTATCATGGCACAGGGAACAATTAAGAAAATCATATCCGACAAGGGCTTTGGCTTCATTGCCGGTGAAGGCAAAGAACTCTTTTTCCATCAATCTTCGGTGGAAGGAACCAACTTTGAGGACTTGCGGGAAGGCGACTCGGTGGAATTCACCGAAGGCGACGGCCCCAAGGGTCCTCGTGCTGAAAACGTGACGCTCGCCTGATTCATTTTCCGGATCAGTTCCCAGGGTTCCACCAGGAATCCAGGAGAGCCGTCAATCCCGCGCGTTCCCCTGCCAGTTCAGCGTTGCTGATCAAGTTGTTTTGTTCCCGCGGGTCTTTGTCGAGATCAAATAAGGCGGGACCGCTCAGGTAGTGCCCCCACGGCGCTTTCCCGTGCTGCCTGTGTGGCACGATCAATTTGAGATTCCGCCGCCGCACCCAGCGGTAGGCGATGTCTCCTGCCGGATTGCCCAGCGAGGAGGCGTCTCCAGGATAAATTTCGCCAAATACCGCGCGATCCGGATCCGCGGCCTGTTCTTCCAACAAATCGATCCCCGGCATCTTTTCTGTTTTTTTCAATCCGGCGGCAGACAAGAGGGTCGGCACCAGATCAACGCTGCTGACCAGTGAAAGGTCGGTCCGCGGCTCGATATGCCCATCCCAACGAATCAGGATCGGCGTACGGACTCCGTCCTCAAAAGGGGCCCTCTTACTCTCTTTGGTGTGATCAAACTCCGCGGGTCGGCTCTTGCTCCGCTTCCGGGCCGGTGTCCAGCCGTTATCGACGATCAAGACAAAAATAGTATGAGAGGCATCCGCATTCTTCTCCACAAAATCAATCAATTCACCTACGGTGTCGTCAAATTGGGCAATGGCGGCAAAATAGGGGAGTTCGTGTTCTGTCACATCGGGTTTTGATCGGGCCAGCTTGTAATATCTCTCCGGCGAATTATGCGGTTGATGCGGAAGATACGGAGCATACCAGACTAACCAGGGTGTTGCGGATTTCCCGCAATCAAGAATGAAATCCCTGATCGGATTCATCGTTTCCCTCCCAATTTTGAGTCCCCAATCACCGTTGCCGTGAGCCGCTTTTTCTCCGTTCGCTAAGGTACGGACACCTCCATATGTCTGACCGGGCGGCGGGGTAAAGAGGGTCATGCCTTCGGTGAATCCGCCGTTGCGCCAATGTCCCTCCCAAAATTTTCCGGTCTGCAAACTGCGGTATCCCTTTTTATCTCGCAACAGGGCAGGAAGGGTATCGACTTTTTGAATCAACTCAAATTCGGGAGCGCGAGCCTTCTCGTAGGCTTTGCGGGATGCCATCCGATTGTATCCGGCATTTCCCGGAGGTCCGTGATTAAAGGTGACCCCGTGCTGATGCGGGTAGAGTCCGGTCAACAGGGTGACCAGCGAAGGTCGGCACACACTGGTGGGAACATAGCCATTTGGAAAAACGAGCGACCTGGCGGCCAGGGCATCCAGGTGGGGAGTGTGGACCCGTTGGTTCCCCATAAATCCAAAATCGCGGTAGGTCTGGTCGTCGGAAATGATGTAGACGATGTTCGGGGGCGGTGAAGCAATCGATTCTCCCGCCAACCGTGAAAGCAAAAACGCGGACAGAATGATCAGGACCAATCTCTTCCGTTTCATGCTCCGATCTCCTTCCAGACATCGGGAAGATCCCAGGTCTTCAACACTCCGAAAATCATCGAACTCAGTGGCCACTCATAATCCTTGTCAAGCGCTATGGAGTGCCAGCTTTCCAGTTTGTCCTTGAGCGTCACACTCTTCACCCGATGGTCGATCAGGGCTGCCAATCCCGCGGGAATACACCCCTTTCCCCTGCTGGCCAGATGCACATTGGTCCAACCGTATACGGCCATAAAATCAAGCACTCTCAACACATCAAAAGTTCTGCCGCCAAGCACCGGTCTTCTCAGCATGTTCCCGTAGGCCGCATAAAAATAGTCGGCGCCGTAGTAGCCGTGCGGATTTCCCCCCGCCGTGCCAGGCAATGATTCCCCGACTCCACGCACATCGCAGGTGAATACAGGCACGGCGTCTCCCTCTTTCTCCATCAGATCCCGAATCAACGCTTCGTCGCGCAATTCGGCATCGGAGGATTCATCCGCGATCCACAGCAGAGCCCGCCCGTTCTCATGGCCAGCCCGGGGCGGACGGGAGTAGAGACGCTCATCCCCGAGCATGGTGCAGACAGCCTGAATGCGGGGTTCGCTCTCGACGGCATAGTTGATCCAATATTTTTTTGGATAATTCCGGCTCTTACCCGACGCCCGCAGAATGCGCACCCTGGGCGGCGTCCTGGCATCGCGTTGCGGCATTCGAAGAGAAGCGGCCACGGCGGTCTTCAGCGCCTCTCCGGTCAAGGGCATCGATTCACGAGCGGTTTTGAGTTTTTCGGCCTTTGCCTTCGTGAAATCAAACACCGTCCTCGAATCAAAATCCGCCACCACCTGCCCATTCGGCGTACACCAGAGCGCCGCATCCTCTTCGATTTGTAAATCCGGTTCTGTTGGCACTTGGGAAACTTTCGTAATCGAATTGAAAAAGCGATACATGGCCTCTCTGTTTTCCTGGCTGTAGCCGTGAGTCGTCGGGCCGATCTGAAGTTTGATGTTTTCCTCCGCCCCGAGCAATCGGTAGAGTCTTCGCAACCGCCCAAAGACCTCTTCAGCGCCTCGCACGTCGAAAAAGTCCCTCTCTTTGGCCAGAATAATCACCGGCTTGGGCGCCATGGCCGCGAGATAATCATCATGATCCAGGCCCATGGCGAGTGATCCGGGAGGACATTGCTCATTGTCCTGAGGCAACTCGTTTTCCATGTTGTGTCTCCAGGTGGTGACGAAACAGGCCGGTGCCCCCATGGTCCAGCGCGGTTCGACACCGAGAAGCCAGGTCGTCATGGTCCCTCCCCCGGAATTGCCGGTCACCCCGATCCGTTTTGAATCAATCTCCGGCCTCGACAACAGATAATCCAATGCCCGAATCCCATCCCAGGCCCTCCATGATCCAAGGAATTCCCCCACCAGTTCCATTTGGTTGCCCGCCATGTTGTGCTCCCGGGTCGGACCTTTCAGAAGGGGGCGCCCCTCTCCATCGAGATACTGCCAGCGCTCTCCCTGACCAATGGGATCGTAAATCAGGCAAGCCGTTCCCTGCCGCGCCAGTCCCTGGGCAAAACTCTGATACGCTTCCGCGTTCTTTCCATTGGATGAATGACCGCAGGTTCCCACGACTCCGGGCACTCTGCCCTGGCGGCCCTTGGGTAGATAGAGGTTGGCGGTAACATAAAACTTCGGCCTGCTCTGAAAGATGATCTTTTCGACCGTGTATTGATCCCGATCCAGCATCCCGGTGATTCTGGGGCGTAAAGGTACTTTCTTCTTCGGCATCGGCATGAAAACTTTGGCGATCTTTTCACGCACTTCCCTCACATAGGCCTCAGCTTCCGCTTTGGATTTCAGGGCCGCTTTTTTTTCCAGCTCACGCTTTTCCAGCCCGGCAATTTTCGCCACGTAATATTCCTGCATCATCCGGGGAAAACGATTGAGCGGCGCCTGAATCTCCGATTCCTCCGCCAGCCCGGTTCCCCGCGGCAGCCACGCTCCCGCAGCCACACCACCAGCCAGGTTCATCCAATCGCGACGGCTCCAGTTCGATAAGTCAATCATGACCCGAGCTTAGCGAATCGAAATGGGCCCTGTCAACTCGACGGGACACCGCAACCGCGCGCCGCACCATCGATTTCTTCCACACGATCAGGCAGAGCATTTGCTTGTTTTTACCGGAAAATGAATTATAATTATCATAATTTTTAACTTTTCTATTATGATGGGTCACCTTTTTATTATGATTGTTTCCTCGGTCATCGGCGCGGTCGGCTGGTGGATCGGTGGATTTTTCGGTGCGACCGCAGCCATGGTTCTCAGCACCATTGCCAGCTTCGTCGGCCTGTATTACGGGTGGAAATGGAATCGCGATCTGTTCGGCTGAACTCCATTTTCAGAGCCGATTCTGATCCAATCTCTCCAAGCGATGCCCTGCAACAGGGTATCATCCCTGACTGAACCCTCTTGAGTCGGTGGATTTCTCCGCGATCCGTGGCTCCTGACACTTGACAAACGGGTAGTCCGAACTATCTCCATTTTGTCATGGCAAAATCAAAATCATCCGCTCAAAAGGAGAAAAACAAATTTCAGGCAGAAGTCAGTCAACTGCTGGATATCGTCATCAACTCTTTGTACAGGGACAAGGAAATCTTTGTCCGGGAACTCGTTTCCAACGCATCGGATTCCCTGGAAAAACTCAGGCATACCCAGCTGACGGAGAAGGAGATTTTCGAAGCGGATTTGACCCCGGAAATCGACATCACAACCGACGAGGGAGCCAACACAATCACCTTCACCGACTATGGTATCGGAATGACTCGCGAAGAGTTGCGCGAAAATCTGGGAACCATCGCCCACTCGGATTCCAAGCAGTTCATGAGAGCCCTGGCCGAATCGAAAAAGCAGGAAGACAGCTCGGTGATTGGTCAGTTTGGGGTGGGTTTTTATTCCGCCTTCATGGTCGCGGACCAGGTGGAGGTTTACACCCACAGTTGGAAAGCGGACGGGGAACATCTCGTATGGACCAGTGACGGCAAAACCGGCTATGAAATTGAGGAAGCTCCCGGCCAGCGACGCGGGTGCAAGATTGTTCTGAAATTGCGCGAGGAGGAGAAGGAATTTTCCAAGGGGGACCGGATCAAATCAATCCTGGAAAGCTATTCGTCATTTATCCCCTTTCCCATCCTGTTGAACGGGGATCGGGTCAACAAGATCGAAGCCCTGTGGAGGAAGCGGAAATCTGAGATCAGTGATGAGGATTACAACGAATTTTACAAGTTCACCGCCCATGCCTTTGACGAACCTCAATACAGGATGCATTTCAGTGCGGATTCATCGATCGAGATCAATGCCCTTCTCTTCGTGCCGAGCCAAAACACCGAACTCTTCGGAATGGGGCAAATGGAGCCGGGGGTGTCCCTCTACTGTAAAAATGTCCAGATTGATGACAAACCGGAAGGCCTGCTTCCCGAGTGGCTGCGCTTCCTGCGCGGGGTGATTGACAGTGCGGACATCCCTCTGAACATCAGTCGGGAGTCCATGCAGGACAGCAGTCTGGTAAAAACAATCAACCAGGTGGTGACGAAACGATTTCTGAAATTCCTCGACCAGGAAGCGAAAGACGACGCGGACAAATACAGAGAATTTTACACCGGCTTCAGTCGTTTCTTAAAAGAGGGCGTCGTGGTGGATTCCGAGCACCGTGCGGCTCTCACCAAACTGCTGCGTTTTGAGAGTTCCATGACCGATCAGGGCGAACTGACCGGTCTGGAAGATTACCTCACCCGGGCCCGGGACGGGCAGGAAAAAATCTACTATTTAACGGCCCGAGATCGAGCGTCCATCGAGGCTGGCCCCTATCTGGAGGCCTTTCAATCGCGCGGTATCGAAGTTTTGTATCTCTTTGATTCGGTCGATGAGATCCTGGTGCAGCACCTTCACGAGTTCGACGGCAAAACTCTGGTCTCCGCCAGTTCCGCGACAGTGGAACTGGACGGCGACGGTCTTCCCTCAGACAAGAAGGGCAAGGCACTCTCCGAAAAGGATCTCAAATCCCTTTGCGATTACTTAAAAGAGCAACTCGGCGATCGGGTGGAGAAAGTGTTTTCCGGCAGTCGCCTGGTGGACAGTCCCGTCGCGGCATTGACACCTGAACACGGCATGAACGCCCAGATGAGGGCAATGCTCAAGGCGATGAATCCTGATCAAAAACCGCCCCCATTGAAGGTCGAACTGGAAATCAATCCGCGTCATGAGTTGATCCATCTCCTCTCCGGGGCCATTGAGAAAAATCCGGAGCTTGCCAAACTGGTCGCCGCTCAATTGTTCGATCAGGCACTGCTCAACGCTGACCTTCTGGAAGACCGGAAAGATTTGGTGTCCAGAGGCTTCGACCTGATGAAGGTCGCCCTCAAAAAAAATCAGAAAAAGTAATTTTTTTGCAACCCCTCCTTCCAACGGTGGTTATACAGGTCGGAACGAAGTCCAAACAACGTGAAAAAACCAAATCAAAATATAATGAATAAACCATTTACCTTAGCAGTGGCCCTCGCAGCGGGATTGACCTTCAGCCTCGCTCACGCGGACGGGGACAAAGGGAAGCCGCACCCCGAGCATAAAAAAGGCAGGCACGGCGACCCGGCCAAGCGGGCGGAGATGCTCATCAAAAAGCTCGATAAAGATGGCGACAAAAAGCTCTCAAAAGTAGAGTTCGCCGCCGGACCGATGGCTGAAAAAATCAAAAAGGAGCACGGCGAGGAAGGGATCGACAAAGTGTTCAAGGCCCGTGATGAAAACGGCGACGGTTTCCTCGATCATAAGGAACTGGCCAAACCACCGAAGCACCGCAAAGGCCCCCGCCCTGAAGGAAAAGGCAAGCCCAAGAAAAAAGCGGAAGGCGACAAGAAGGAGTAATTCCGCTCGGACGTGAATCAATTGCAATCCGGCCCGCCGTCGGGGATGAAGTTCATCCTCGAGGGCGGGCCTTTTTGTTACACCTCGGTACACCATGCAGAAAAGAAGTTGCCTGCATCCATGAATGCCACCATTTGTTGGTGGTTGTGATGAGAAACCGGGAAGACACCGGCACAATCTCTGCATAGATCATCGGAATGAAGGAGAAAGCGGAATCGAAAAAGCCAGCATCTACGCAGGCGACATTGGGCGATAAAGATTATTATGCGGTCATGGCTCACTTCTATCGAGGTGAACTCGGACGGATCATGATCTGGAGGCAGCGGCTCGACGTCACGACCAACTGGGCCATTATGGGGACCACGGCCATGGTCACATTCGGGCTGAGCCGTCCGGAAAATACTCATTTGATATTTTTATTCGCGAATTATCTCCTGCTCCTGCTCCTGAACATTGAAGCCCGCAGATACCGATTTTACGACGCCTTTCGGGCCAGGGTGCGGATGCTGGAAGCCCACTTCATTATGCCGGTGGTGATGAATTCCCAAAAAATGTTACAGGGAGACTGGCGATCCGTGATGTCGGAAGACCTGCTCATTCCAACTCTGAAAATCAGCAAAACCATGGCCTTACTTAGGCGGTTTCGGAGAAACTACATGTACATCTTTCTCCTGATAGCCTTAGGATGGTGCACCAAAATATGGATTCACTATCCGAACTCGCACAACTTCAGTGGATTTGTTGAAGCTCTGTCCAGCCATCATCCCATTCCGCCCGTCCTCTTTTGGCTCCTGTTTGGCCTGGCTTACGCCATAATCGGAACACTGACCGTCTGGTCTCTGACTATGAAAAAATCGTCCGGGGAATTCGCAGTGAAAGCCATGCACCGAAAAAAGTGGACACTGTAATGTCAAGGTTCGGAGCGGTTCAACAAGCGATTGCCCCGAAGCCGGTTGGGAAGCGATCTGGTCCCGAATAGTTCACCAACTATTCGGGTCGGGGCTTCGTTTGGGATCGATCATCAAGCTCCCAGACCCTCACGTAGTCCACCAGCATCGATGCATTTTTAAATTCGCGCTGGAATATCCAGCCTTTCGACTTCGCCGGGGGACCGACCTTTGGCCATCTCTCAAACATTACGAGATCACGGCAAAACCTCGCCTTGTAAAATTGAAAACGGCGCACAAGATTTTCCAGGCGAGCGGCGCCGTCGGTGAAGCCGCCAACCGGCCACGGGTGGGAGATCAACGGAGCACGGGAATCGTCCCGCCTGGAACAGGAGACCGGAATCTGAATCACTGATCACTCCGCATCACAGATCATTCAAATACTGACATGAACAAAATCGTCGCGCTAATATTCGTTTTACCCCTGATTAGCACAGCGCGGGACGCATCTTTTCCAGAGCCTTTCAACAGCGAGAAAACACCAGGCGGACCGATGCCCGCGGAGGAGGCAGCGCGAACGATGGAACTGCCTCCGGGTTTCCGGTGTCAGGTCTTCGCCGCCGAGCCGGATGTGCGGCAACCCATCGCCATGACCTGGGATGCGCGGGGACGTTTGTGGATTGCGGAATGCTACACCTACGCGAAAAATCCCGGCCGCTGGAACACGGAGTTGCGTGACCGCATCCTCATTTTCGAAGATCGCGATAATGATGGCCATTTTGACAAGCGCCGCGTCTTCTGGGACAAGGGTCAGCGTCTCACCAGTATCGAGATCGGCGACGGCGGGGTGTATGCTCTGGTGGCGCCCGACTTGATCTTCATTCCCGACAAGAACGGGGACGACGTGCCCGACGGCCCGCCCAGGGTGTTGCTGGACGGATTCGATTTCAAAACAGTCGGTCACAATATTGTGAACGGTCTGCGCTGGGGACCGGACGGCTGGCTTTACGGACGCCATGGCATCAGTGCCACCTCGGACATCGGTGTGCCCGGCACACCGGAAAAAGATCGCACCCGAATGAATTGCGGCATTTGGCGCTACCATCCCGTCCAACACAGGTTTGAGGTCGTTTGTCAGGGCGGCACCAATTCATGGGGAATGGATTGGGACGCGCAGGGGGAACTTTTTTGGATCAACACCGTCATCGGCCACCTTTGGTATGGCATTCCAGGCGCCTATTACGACCGCATGTTCGGGGCTCATTTGAACCGGCACGTTTATGAAACCATCAAGCAGACGGCCGATCACTATCATTTCGACATTGGAAAAGAAAAGTGGAACGACGTGCGCAAAGGCATCAGCAACAAAACCGATCAACTCGGTGGGGGACACGCCCACGTCGGCTGCCTCATTTATAACGGTGGTCAATGGCCGAGGGAGTATCAGGGAAAGCTCTTCACCGCCAACCTGCACGGCCGACGTATCAACATGGATATCCTGGAGCGAAAAGGCTGCGGTTTCGTGGGCAAACACGGGGCCGATTTCATGAAATCCAAAGATCCCTGGTTCCGTGGTCTCGATCTCCGCACCGGTCCGGATGGCAGTGTGTTTGTCATTGACTGGAGCGACGCCGGTGAATGTCATGACAGCGACGGGGTGCATCGAACCAGCGGGCGGATCTTCAAAATCAGCTACGGCGAGCCGAAGAACCCGGGGTCATTCAATCTCGCGAAAATGAACGAAGTCGAGTTGGAAAAAATGAGTGCCCTGCACCGCGACAACAACTGGTGGGAACGGATGATCGCCGAAGTCCGTCATCCCATACAGGACAAGCGCCTCCCCCCACAGATCGCGGATGCCTCCAGTCCCGATGGACTCGTCCGTCTGCATCTGGCCAGCGGACTACAGGACCTCCCCCCGAAAGCCCGTTTTCCCGTCGCCACGGCACTGGCCGCCCACGCCGAAGACGCCGGGGACCTGCAACAGCCTCTGATGATCTGGTATGGCATTGAACCGGCCGTGCTTCCCTATCCCGATCAGGCCATCGCCCTGGCCATCGCTTCCCGGATCCCTATGGTAAGAAAACTCATCGCACGACGCTTGACCGAAGAGATCGAAAAGAGCCCCGGCCCCGTCGATGATCTCCTCAGTGCCGCGCTCCGGGCTGATGACGAGGCCTGCAGGGAGGACATCCTCCGCGGCATGAACGAGGCCCTCAGGGGTTTCAGCAGGGCCACGAAACCGAAGCATTGGGATCGTTTTGCAGCGACTTTCAACGGGGATCGGGCGGAAACGGTGCGCGATCTTTCTGTTCTCTTCGGGAGCGGACGTGCCACGGACGAACTGATCGTGCTGGTCAGGGACACCAAAGCTGACGCCAGCGCGCGACGCAGTGCCTTCGATTCCCTGTTGCGGAATCCGAAACCCCAATACTTCGATCTGGTTCGCGGGATGATCGATGATCGAATTCTCGGCAGGGCCGCGCGGCTCGGCTGCGCCCGATTCGCCACCGCTGATGTGCCGAAAGCACTGCTCCGGCGCTGGCCCCTCAGAAAAGATTGGCTCGACGCCACTGTCAGCACTCTTTCCTCACGCGTCAGCTGGGCAAAGCAACTGCTCGACTTCATCGAAAGGAATCCTCCGGTTCGCGAGGATATTTCCCCATTTCAGGCCCGACAGATTCAACGTCTCGGCGACGAGAATCTGAATCAGCAACTGAGCAGAGTCTGGGGAGAGCTGCGCGACACGCCGGAGGCCAAGAAACGGGAACTCGCCAGATGGCGGACTATCCTCACTCCGGACGCTCTGGCAAAAGCGGATCCGGAAAAAGGAAAAGTTCTCTTCGCCGGCGTGTGCGGCGCCTGCCACAAACTCTACGGCGAAGGCGGAACCATTGCTCCCGACCTCACAGGAAGTGATCGTCACAATCTGGCTTACCTGCTGCAAAATATCATCGATCCCAGCGCCGTCGTTCCGGCGGTTTATCGAGTGACCCTGATCAAGCTCAAAGACGGCCGCACCCTGAGCGGTGTCATTCCCGAGCAGACGGACAAATTCATCACCTTGCAGACACCGGCGGAACGATTGACGGTGCCGCGCTCCGATATTGCCGAAATGCAGCAGCTTGCCCAGAGCCTCATGCCCGAAGGCCAACTGCAGGCCCTCGGTGAGGAAAATGTGAAGGATATCATTTCCTTTCTCATGAAGTGACGCCCGCCGATCCCCCCCCGTCATGTTTGATTCAAACCAGTTTATCGATCGGATTGATCCGCCAAGCGCGTCCGCCGGGACGCTCTACACCAAGTATGAAACATTTCCCAACGAAGCACGAAGTCACCGCCCTCTTCCCCCTTCGCTGCCGATACCACGGCACGGAGTAGTTCCCTTCCCGGTACAAGGGTGCAAAAATCCCTGCACGGATGATGGAGTTCAGGTCCTTGCGGGAAAAGCGGAAAAGCGCCGCCACGTTCTTGCCCCGTGCTATTTTGGAGACAAACACCAGATCGCCTTGGCCGACCACCGGCACGCTGGCAACATCTCGCGAAAGAGGGGATTCCTTGCCTCACTTTTCTGGAGAACACCATCAAGCACCCCGACGACCGCGGTCATCGAATCTCCGCGGAGAAACTCTGGAAGCGTTTTCGTTAACCGGTGACCAGTCGCTTCAGCAGTTCGTCTAACCGGACCCGTGCGTCGGTCGTGGCGTAATCACTGACGGCGTAAGGCAGAATGAGCCAGCCATTGTGAACCAGGGAACCGCAGCTGTAGACCACGTTCGGCACGTAACCATCCCGCTCATCCTCCTCAGGTTCAATCAGTGGCACTCGGAGGCGTCCAATCACTTTTCTCGGGTTCTTGAGATCCAGCAGAGCGGCGCCGATACAGTAATTGCGTACCGCTCCCACTCCGTGAGTCAGGACCAGCCATCCTGCCTCAGTCTCTATCGGAGAACCGCAATTGCCTATCTGAACAAATTGCCAGGGTTCCTCCGGCTCCAACAATGTCTCGTATTCTTCCCAGTGATAGACATCATCGGAAAACATGATGGAAAGATTAGACCCGCCCTGACGACCCAGCATGACATATTTGCCATCAATTTTTCGGGGAAACAGAGCCATCCCTTTGTCACGGGCGGCTGCCCCGCGCATGGGCCGAAGTCGAAAGCTGCGAAAGTCTTCCGTCTCGATCAAATGGGGCAGGACAAAAGCACCGTCGAATGCGGTATAAGTCGCGTAGTAAAGGCGGTGTCCGTCCTCATCGGAAAACCGGACAAATCGGGCGTCTTCAATTCCTCCCCTCTCATTGCGGGACGACGGAAAAATGACACGCTCGGACAGGTTCAGTGAGTTGGAGAACTCCAACATGTAATTGCTCTCCGCCGTCCAGAGAACGGCATCCCTCACAGCTTTCTGTTCTATCTCACACTCAAACATCCCCTTGCCAACGGGGCAGCCCCATTCTTCCGGATGGCGCAGACGCTCCGCCAGATCGACCACATCAAACTCCTCGTCGAGGGAATTGAGAACCACATCGATAAGATACGAATCAAGTCCCAAATCCGTAAGAATGGAGAGAAGGTGTTCTTTCCGCTGCCTGAGATACTGAATTGGCGGGCTTGTTACGCAGGGTGAAACTGCTTTATAGGTAAGAACCCCGTCTTCGCTGATGAGTCCCTCGCGGAATTCGATTGATGAGATATGTCCTTCCCCAATGACCCGCAGACTCATTACAAAGCGCATGGTTCCAGGCGGGGCGCCCTCCTGATTCGGGTGCGGAACAATCGAAGGATTAAACAAGGCCGCGGATTGCAAACTGTATTCACTGGTAAAATAACCGCCAATGAGAAGCCGCTGGGTGGGTGTCAATTCCACACCAGGGGGAAGGAGGTGTTCCAATTCGTCGCAACGCCTGAAAAACAGGCCCTTGATGTCCTTGCAATCGTGAGAGTACCGCTGAAGCACATAGTCCAGGCCCCTCACCATCTCCAATTCTTTGTTGGCCAGAATCCGCCCGATAATATCACGGGCCCTTTTCTCGCCTCCGGGCAAAAAAGGCCGCAGAAGAACCCTCGAATTATCCGGATACAGATACCTGCCCGAGCGTTGCACCGCAACCCTTTCGTAGCTGCCTCTTTGGTGTTGGCTGCCCGGAATCATCCTCTTTTCTCCTGCTTACCGATAGCACAAGAACTCTTCGAGACTCAGGGCGTCCGGGCAATCAGCGAGGTCGGAACAGTCTGTTTGTCCAGACCGGGCCCCGAAACGAAGCATCTTAATTTTTGAGCGCCGCTCTGATGCCGGTAATACAAGCGCAGAGGATGCCAGCCCGCCGCCAGATGAATGCTGCCCGACACTTCCGCCCCGCTACGCCGAAAGTCATCGTCAATCACCCGTGCATCGTGAAAAAACAATTCCGCGCCCCCGTCGCTGGTCACCGAAAAAATGTATTCGCCCTCCTCTTTGGCATGAAAAAACCCGGTGAACGCCGCTCCCGTGTTATCGCCTTCCAGAAGGCTGTCGATCCCGATGTCTTCCACGTTTTTCTCAAGCTCCGGTTTCAATACGCGAAAATCCGGAACCCACGGCCAGGTCCCCCGAAACAGGGCGCAGCGCAACTGCCCCTCTTTCACATCAACGCCCTCGGAGGGGGGGACGGCCGCGGCATCATAGGGACGGGGAGCCGATTCATTGGGACGACGCACCTGCAGGACTTTGGCCTTCATCCGGGCCTGCACCTCCCCCATATCCGTCTCCTTTGCCAGGTTGTGGGCCTGCCGCGGGTCTTTCTCGACATCGTAAATTTCGAAGTCATCATCCGCCGACTGCACATTGTATCGGAGGCCGTTGTATCCGTCCACCTGCACCAACTGCATTTGTTTGCGAATCCTCCCGCGATGGCTTGGCAGAAATTGCCCGTAATCAGGAGTCTTGCCACCCTGAAAATACTCCACGTAGATCGTGCCGGGACGCTGCGTCCCCTTCCCCGTCAGAGTGGGCAGCAGAGAAACTCCGTCAGAAGCGGCCGGCGCCGGCAAACCGGCTGCATCGGCAAAGGTCGCCATCCAGTCCCACATGCCACTGGGATGCCGGGTGACCTTACCGGCCGGAACATGCCCGGGCCATCGCACCAGGGTCGGCTCCCGCACACCACCCTCAAGAGTGTCACGCTTGATCCCGTCAAAAGGGCCGAACCCATTGAAGAAGGTCGGGTTGTAAGGCTCTTTTTTGAGGTAGGACTCCTTGGATGGACCGTTGTCGGAAGAGAACACCACCAGGGTGTTGTCGTCGATCGCCAGATCCTTGAGTAAGTGCAACAGGTCGCCCACCGCCCGGTCCATTCGCCGCACCACGGTGGCATGGCGTTTCTGGACATCCGGCCATGGAACTTCCGGCGTCGAAGAGTCATGGTCGTCATCCCAGGTGGCGTCGGCAACTTCCGGATCGCACCAAGCGTCCACCTCCCCGGAGGCGGTGTTGATCATGGACCCGGGTTTTCCCAGCCACTGCAGACCTCCCTGAAGACCACCGCCGCTGGGAAATGGTCCCGGCGGATACTGCAGCTTCGCGTGAGGAGTGTCGTAAGCGAGGTAGATGAAAAACGGCTGATCGGGCCTGGCCTGCCTCTGGTCCACGATCCATTTCTTGGCGCGCGCCGAAAACAAATCAGCCGTGTAACAACCGTCCAGATCCGCCGACACTTCACGATCCATGTCCCATACCTGTATCCCGTCGGTTTTCGGATAATGATAGTGCCCGTCCCGATGCCGCACATAACCGTAATAATAATCAAAGCCCCGCTTGGTCGGGTAAGCCGGCCAGGTCCCGGGAGTGCCCGCTTTGCTTTCCCTGTCTTTTTCACCCGGACGATTGGGCTGGCCATCCGCCCGTCCCTGCAGGCCCCACTTTCCGAATGCCGCCGTGGCGTAGCCGGCGGCCTTCATCACGGTGCCCAGGGTGTGATTGTCCGCCAGCGCTTTGTCGAACTGATTGTCGCGCACATTGGCGTGCCCCTGGGTCAGCCCCGAGAGCAGCGAAGCCCGCGAGGGCGCGCACACCGGAGCCGCACTGTAGTGATTGCGCAGAATCATCCCCTCAGCGGCGAAGCGGTCCAGCCGGGGTGTGGAAAAGGCCGGAACCGAGCGGTCGCTCTTTTTGGCCCGCTAATTCTGAAAGGTCGGCCCGATGTCACCAAACCCCAGATCGTCCGCCAGAATGAAAATAATATTCGGTTGCGACGGGGCCGCCTGACCGGAGACAGTGAAAAGGGCAAACGCCAGAATCGAGCCCGCCCAAATGAATGTTTTTGACATGGTGGTATGGATCCGTATTTACCTGGCTGCTTTCACTACGAAATCGTCAAAAAAAGTTCCCTTCCCCGGCGTCGCCATTCCCACCGAAGACTTGCTCGCGTAGGCGATCCCCTCCGACTGCAACTGCCCCACTTCTTTTCCGTCTATCTTCACGGTCATGACATCTCCCTGGGTGCGGATCAGAAGATCGTGCCATGCATCTTTTTTCAGGGTAACGGGAAACCGCGCCATCTTCGAGGCCAGCAATTTCTGAGTCGCCTCATCCAGTTTGACTTTCGCCTGCCTTTTCTCGAATATTTCATTGTTGAAGATCCCCGTCTTACCGTCTGAAATCGTTACCAGAGCCGGGCTGACGACCACCCGACAGATGTGCCCGGCATGGGATCCCTTGTAGGCATGGTCATCGAACTTGAGGTTGAACTTCTTCGACTCGGGACCGGAAAATTTGAACTTCACCGTCACCTCCATATCCCGCCTACCCTCAAATTGGATCGTGTCCACCGCCTGATGATCCGATCCCTCCGGTGTAATTCCCTCAAAAACTCCGTCCTTCACCACGCTGCCACTCTTGTAGTGCTTCCATCGTTTCCCAAAGCCGTCGCTCGAAAAATCGTCCTTGAAAATAAGTTCGGAGTAATCCGTTTTTTTCACATCCCCGGCACCGGCCCATTGCAGGGCCAGCCCCAATCCTGCCACCAAAAATAGGAGTTTTGTTTTCATCATTTTTTCTGTTGGTTAAAATGCAGCATAATCTGCCTCACTTGACAACCGGGAGGAAGTCCCGTCAAGGACGATCCCGTTTCGATCCCAAGGGAAAGACTGACGCAAATGCGGCTTCCCCATTTCCGGCGACAAACGCCATTGCGGCCTTGATGCCAATGGTAATTCCTGTTTATCTGTCGCATCACATCAATACAATCCACCTGTTACCATGATCAAAAAATACTCCAGACGCCTTGGCCTTAAATTTCTCGCAGTGGCAACTTTATTTGGATTTCCCGTCAGGCGAGAAACTTCCGCCCAGGATTCCAAACCCGAGCCAAAGAAGAAGCGACTCGATCACTGGGAAAAGACCCACGACCGGATTTTTCTCGGAGGAGATTTCTGGGCGAACCCCATGGAGGATTGGCGCGTTGCCGACGGATGGGCGGTCTGCCAAACAGGCGGCAGCAACCGGAGCATTCACTCGCTGACCCATCAAATCGCCAATCCCCAGGGAAGATTCGCCATGTCGGTGAGAGTCGGTCAGCCTGGCGTTTCTAAAAAGAAAAACGGCGGCGCCGGATTCCGCATCGGCATTCGCAGCGATATCGAGGAACATCGCAGCAATTGCTTCGCCAAAGGAGGCATCGACGCGGGCCTGAGGGGAGACAGCCTGATTCTGGGAAAGCAGAAACCGCAAAAACTCACGAGTCCGGTCAATCTGAAAGATTTTTCTCTCACCCTGACAGGGGAACCTGCCGGGACCGGCTTCACTCTGACCCTGACTGCCACCGATTCAGATTCAGGCAAGCCGCTCGGATCCATCTCGACCACTGTTTCCGGGGAACAGGTGAAGGGAAACATCGCACTGGTCAGCAACTATCAGAGTGCGCCGAAACGAACCAGGGAAAAAGGCTATCGTTTCCACCAGTGGGAAGCGGGTGGCAGTGCCTTCAAGATCAGTCCCCAACACCGCTTCGGCCCTCTTTTGTGGTCCCTCTACACCCTGAGCGACTCTCGCGGCGACGAAGGCTTCGTCATGAAAATCAGCGCCCTGACGGGACCTCTCGGCGAGAACGACCATCAGGACGTGGAACTGTTCCTGAAACAGGGAGGCCAATGGAAATCCCAGGGGAAGGCAAAACTCGACAAAGACGCCTGGGTCGGCACTTTCCGTCTGCCCAACTGGGACGAAAAATCAGAAACGCCCTACAAACTGGTCTATCTCGAAAAGCACAAAGACGGAACCGAAACGCCTTCGGAATGGGGCGGCGCCATTAGAGTGAATCCCCAGGACCGCCCCCTGCGGCTCGGCGCGCTCACCTGTCAGAATGACTATGCATTTCCCTACGAACCCGTCGCGAAAAATCTGCTGAAAATGGACCCGGACATGCTGTATTTCTCGGGCGATCAACTCTACGAAAACCACGGGGGATTCGGCATCATTCGCGATCCGGCGGACCTGGCCATTCTGAATTATTTGAGGAAGTTTTATCAGTTTGGATGGTCCTTCCGCGAGGTCATGAAAGACCGGCCCACGGTCTGCATCCCCGATGACCATGATGTATTTCAGGGCAATATCTGGGGAGAAGGGGGCGCTCCGATGAAGGAAGATTCGGGCGGCGCATCTTCGAAGGGTGGCTACCGCGAACCTGCCAGAATGGTCAACGTCGTTCACAAGACCAACACCTCGCACCATCCTGATCCATTTGACCCCAAGCCCTGTTTGCAGGACATCAGTGTCTACTACGGCGATCTGGTCTACGGCAACGTGAGCTTCGCCATCATCGGCGATCGTCAATGGAAAAGCGGCCCGGAGTTGGTCGACACCGGATCAGGCCGGGCGGATCATGTTCTCGATCCCGCCTTTGACACCACCCGACTGGACAAAGCGGGACTCGTTTTACTGGGAGAACGTCAGGAAAAATTTCTGCAACAGTGGAGCAAAGACTGGCGCGGTCACACGATGAAAGTGCTGCTAAGTCAGACGGTTTTCTCCGGAGTCGCCACTCACCACGGAAAATATGACGGATACCTCAAAGCCGATCTCGATTCCGGCGCCTGGCCTCAGACGGCCAGGAACAACGCCATCCGTATTATCCGCCAATCCAGGGCACTGCATGTCAACGGAGACCAGCATCTCACCACCCTTTGCCAATACGGCGTCGATAAACAGCGTGACAGCAATTGGTCCTTCTGCCCACCGGCGATCGCGGTGGGTTACCCGCGCTGGTGGCGTCCCGATGAAATCGGTATGCCCCACCAAAACCGCCCCGATCCCCATCGGCCTGACACCGGCGAATACCTCGATGGCTTCGGTAACAAGGTCTATGTCTATGCCGTCGGGAATCCCATTGTCCCCACCGAAAAAAACCGCTACAAAAAGGCTCACCAAAAAGGCAGCGGATTTGGTCTCGTCACCATCGATACGAAACAGAAAACCTACGCGATCGATTCTTTCCGTTTCCTGTGCGACTCCACCGACGGAAATCCGCAAAACCAATTTCCCGGCTGGCCGGTGACCATTCACCAGAAGGAAAACGGCGGCGACAATTTGCTGGGTTGAAAAAAATGTCCCGCCTGCTTCCCGTCGATTCAGGCAGTTGCTTTGTTGGTGAAACGGAGTCCACGCCCTGACCCTGTTGACTCCGTGACCCAACCCTGTTGAATCTGATCCCTCACCCTGTGATGAAAAAACGACTGTTCCTTTTCACCCTCGCCAGCCTTTTTCTGATCAATGGGGCGAAGTCTGATGGGGCTGACCAGCGCCCGGACATTATTCTCATCATGGTTGATGACATGGGTTTCTCTGATCTCGGCTATCACGGGAGTGAAATTGATACACCCCATATCGACGAACTCGCCCTGGGAGGAGTCCGGTTTTCTCAATTTTACAACAGCGGACGCTGCTGCCCCACCCGGGCAACTCTGATGACCGGGCTGCATCCTCATCAGGCGGGGATCGGTCACATGACCCAGCCGCCGGGGGTGCAATATAAAAAAGATGTCCCGCCCTCCTATCAGGGGTATCTCAACCGGCACTGTGTCACCATCGCCGAGGCAATCAAAGGAAGCGGTTACGCGACGCTGATGACAGGAAAATGGCACCTCGGTTACAACGATCAGGATCGCTGGCCGCTGCAACGGGGGTTCGAGAAATACTACGGCTGTATCCCGGGGGCTCTACGCTATTTTTATCCAAAACACCCGCGCGGCATCGTGTCGCAAAATCAAAAAATTGTGAACCCGAAAAGCACCACCGGGGAGGCCTTCTACACGACGGATGCTTTTACCGACAAGGCGATTCAATTTCTCCAGGCCGAAAAGGCAACCAAAAATCGCCCCTCTTTTTTGTATCTGGCCTACAACGCACCCCACTGGCCTCTTCAGGCTTTTGAGGACGACATCGCGAAATACCGGGGGAAATACAAAATCGGCTGGGACAAACTGCGGCAACAACGCTACCGGCGACAAATCAAACTCGGGCTGATCGATTCTCACTGGAATCTGTCACCACGAACTCCCACCATTCCCGCATGGGACACGCTGGACGAAAAGAAGCAGGATGAGATGGATCTCAAAATGGCGGTCTATGCCGCGATGATTGACCGGATTGATCAGAACATCGGCAAACTGATCTCCTATCTCAAAGAGGCGGGAACTTTTGACAATACCCTGATCCTGTTTCTCTCGGACAACGGTGGCTGTCAGGAAGGCGGCGTGCTGGGACGCGGCAATTTTTACGATGTGGAGAAACGGAATCTGGAAGACTCCGCGAGCTACGGCGAAGCCTGGGCCAACGCCAGCAACACTCCTTTTCGTCTCTACAAACATTTTGCCCACGAAGGCGGAACCGCGACACCGTTTTTCATGCATTGGCCCGCCAGGATTTCGCCCCGCAAAGACTGGTACAACGATCCTGCTCAACTGATCGACCTGATGCCGACCATTCTGGATGTCGCTGGCGCCGATTATCCAAAGGAGTTTCAGGGATACACCATTCTGCCCGGCGACGGCATCTCACTGCGTCCCGCTTTCGACGGAAAACCGCTCAACCGCTCCAAGCCGATTTTTATTGAGCACGAAAATAATGCCTTCGCCCGCGACGGAAAATGGAAACTCGTCGGGCGGGGAGTCGCCGCGAATAAAGGCGTCAATCCTTCGAGGTGGGAACTCTACAATATGGAAAACGACCGAACCGAGACGAACAATCTCGCCGCATCCAATCATGAAAAAGTCAAAGAACTCGCCGATCAATGGAAGGTCTGGGCCGCCGGGGCCGTGGTGTATCCGAAAATCAATAAAACCGCGGAACCACGGGCGGAAGCCAACCCACCGCGGGTAAAGGGCCGCGCTTTCAGCGTCACCGCAACGGTT
>Ga0114931_10002089_pt1 | contig 25477 bp, 19 predicted proteins | sample 2SBtaG_FD_89579 | JGI IMG/M metagenome (GOLD analysis project Ga0114931, IMG submission 89579) | Deep subsurface microbial communities from Kolumbo volcano to uncover new lineages of life (NeLLi) - 2SBTROV14_V59a metaG | ecosystem: Environmental > Aquatic > Marine > Volcanic | place: Kolumbo... | reverse complement strand
GACATTTGGAATTCGTCTCTAATGGTATCCACAATTAAATACCTTGTCGTTTTACTTTGGAATTTGGGTTTTGGGATTTCCGGCTTGTCAGGGTTTGGGCTTTGACATTTGGAATTCGTCTCTGCTTTACCATCCCATAAATCCGGCATGCTGCCGGTTTTGCGTTACCATTCCCGCATAAGCGGAGCGATTTTCATGAAATTCGGGCGGGCGCCGACGACATTGAGGATTTTGAGAGGCATCATTTCTTGCAGACCACTCGAAGACAGAAGTTCAATGCACATACGACTTGTTTATTTTTTGTGGTTGAGCTACTTGAGAAATAACATTTTGCGGCTTAATACAACTGATTTTGTCTTCAATTTGTAAAAATAAATTCCGCTTGGCGCTAATTGTCCCGAAGCGTCGCGGCCATTCCACTGTACCTGATTTTCTCCGGGTTGCACAACGCCATTAACCAGAATTCTGACAAGCTGACCACGGACATTATACACCGCAAGAAATACGTTACTTTGCTCAGCAATGGTGTAAGAAATGACCGTTGTTGGATTGAAGGGGTTGGGATAGTTTTGTTTGAGCTGAAAGGATTGCGGGCGCGGGTTACTCTTGTGGCCAACGCCAGTGACCAGAGAAGAAAAAAAAATGGGAAAACCCTTGGGACTGCGCACACTGTTTTTACGGGTAAAAAACAGATAAAAAAGGCCGTTGTTTACTGGTAAACCATTAATATTCGCATTAAACGTGATGGTGGAATCTGTCATTGCAGTTATTTGTTGCACGGCTTTAACAGTAGTGTTGTCATAGTCTGCGTTGTTGGTGATTTCCAACGTTGCATCTGCGATATCTGTTGCACTGCCAAAATTCAGTCCTTTGATGAGTATGTTGCTTGCCGCGTCAATAAGAGAATCCGGGGAAACTTTATCAATTAGGGGATAACCGAATTTCATGGCAAAATATTTAGGGCCAATTCGGCTCTTATTTATTATAAAGTCATCTATGTAATATGGGGATTCCATGGTCGGGCCCCAAGTATAAGTCCTGCTGTTATTTCCGCCAAAAAACCAGAAGTTCCATTTGTGAGAAAATGGTTGAGAAACATTTTGTACCTTTGTATTATCTAAAGCCTTCCAGCTATTGCCACTTTCATCGTAAATCCATACATCCATAGAAGTAAAATTTTCGGCACCTTCCGTAAAGTTCTTAAAATGAAACTCAACTCCCCACCATCCGGGAAGCAGGTGTTCTATACCTTTTCCCAAGCCCCAAAACCCACTATGACCCCCACCTGGAATTCCATAGGGCTCAAGTATAAGGGCTAATCCAAAGATTGGTGCAAATTTATACCTCTTAATGTGAGGAATAATATGAAATGGGCTGTATGGACTTAATTCGTTATTAAATTCATGTGGACCTGTCATGCCCATGTTAATAGTTCCAAATTTCCATGAAGAAAACCACGTGTACGGTTCACCAGCAGTATACGTTCCTACTCCGGTGCTAGAGTCGATATGTGTAGGCCATTCGTTTTTAGGAATTTTCACCATGTGGAAAATATAGATATCGTCGTACCCACTTTCGGGGGTTCCATCACCAAAATATAATCCAAATCTGGACGGTCCGTCAACGACTGTTTTAGCAAGATCGATACACAAGGATTTACCGCTCCCACCCCAGACATTCTCTGAACCATGAAAAGCTATCCAATTTTTGCCACTTGGAGTAGCCACTATGGAATAGTAGTCCCAATTTGACTGTAATCCATCTGCATGCTTTGGGAAATCATCCGGATATTTTGTGATGGTGACATCCTCTCTGTTATTCCCCTGCCAATCCTGCAGATTATCAAAGGTTTCAACAAAATCAAAGCCCCATTCTATATTCTTATTGGAAGATTGGGGACCAAACACCCAACCTGTCTGTGCAAAAGATAGTTGTGTTGTGTGAACTAATAAGATTAAGCAAAACAAAGCTACATATATTTTACATTTCATTGTGCACACCTATTGGTAAAAGACTAACAGTTAATGATAGAAAGAGTATATTGCAAAAATTGTACCCATTGCTATAAATTGTTGTGTTGTGCTAATGATAAAAATCGGTATTTAATTAAGGTTCCTTTATCAATTAACCACATGTTGCGACCCAGATTCTGTGCTAAGTAGAAATATAGCCTAAAAAGTATTCACCATTGGTGACAGTAAAAACATCTGTTCCATGTGTCATTTGTAAACAGATATTCCCATTATGTAATTATGTATTACAAATTGGTTCTTAATTACGGTAGCCCTTGTATCTTACATTAAAACGTTCAATTCTTCCAAGGTCTGTAAATACCACACCAATTATCTTGTTTTCTTAAAATTCAGTACCGAAAAGGCTCTGGCAGTATAGTATAACCACCATAGAAAGCTTAGTGCAAAAATAACGGAAAAGCGGCGCAATTTAGTACATATAATAAATGCTCTTAAAGTCGGTATCGCAAAGAATATTGCAACATGCATTAAAACAATATAAACATTGGCCATCAGCATTAAAATAGGGACTATAGTTACATAAAAATAAATATAATAAACGGGAAATATAATGCTTGGCAATTCATTCCATTGCAATCCATGAGATAGCAAACCTGAAAAAATAGTCCGACCCCGCCATCGTTCCTTTCGAAAAAAGTGTCTAATGGTTTTGGCCTCACCAATATGGATTACTTCTGCTTGATCAGTAAAATAAACCTTACCAAATTTCTTTAAACGATAACAGAAGTCAACGTCTTCCCCGGTGCTAAGCCCTTCATTAAAGCCCCCAATACGAAAAAATATATCTCTTTTAATAAACATATTCATCGATGACACCCAATCAACCGAGGTTTCTCTTGGTAGTGCTTGAAATACCAAATGCCAGTTTCTTTCTATCCAGGTGTTCTGTTTCGGAATACCAATAAAACCTCCCAAACAAGAGATCTCCGGATCGTCAGATAAAATCTTTAGTGCTGAGCATAGCCAGTCTTTAGTAACAAGCACATCGGCATCTACAAAAGCGATCAAGTTACCGGTTGAACTCGTAGCCCCCACATTTCTAAGTTTTGAAATAGTTACATCAGGGATTTGAATTATCTTAACATCGTAATTCCTGGCCTTTTCAATAGTACCATCGGATGATCCGTTATCAACCAAAATAATTTCCATATCCTTTTGGGGGTAACCTAGATTACATAAAGCATCTAAGCATTGTACTATATTCTGCTCCTCGTTTTTGGCAGGAATGATTATTGAAATGTCTGGTTTGCACATGGGCTGATTCTAATATGATTCTATCGTGGGGTAAACAGTTATTCGGTATTTAAGGCCGATGCTGAAATCTCGATTGAAACCAACACTCAAATATGAGCAACGACCAGATCAGTGTGTCGTTCATTGCGCGTCCTGAAAAATGTGCCTGTAATATTTCATTGATTTTATTAGCATCAAAAATACCTTCTTGTTTGATTTTTCCTGACTCAAGAATGTCATAGCACATATTACGTAAATCCTTTTTCAGCCACTCGGACATAGGACACGTGAACCCTCTTTTTCGTCTGTGTACAGTTTTTTCAGGCAAATATTTTGCAGCAACTTTCTTCAGAAGATATTTTTTCTTCATCCCCTTTATTTTAAGATTTGTTGGTATTTTTGCACAATACTCAACAAGTTTATGATCAAGATACGGGACACGAACCTCAAGGGAATGCCACATACTCAATCTATCGGTATTACATAGAATATCGTCAGGTAAATACTGCGCTGTGTCTGCATATAAAGCACATGATAAAGCGTCTCTTGTTCCGCCATTGAGAAATATACGCTCAAACCTCTTTTTGATCGCAGAGAAACTTTTACGACCATCTATTTTTGTTACAGTCCCAATCATATCTTCTGACAGTAGGGCTATTATGTTCAAATATCTTTCCGAGTGATTATAAGAGAGAGACCTTACAAATCGTTTGGCATGATGAATTCGGTTATTCCCGTGTGCCGGCTCAGGGATTAACATGAGAAGCTTTTGTAGTGTCAAAGGAATTTGATGCGGTAAAAGGTTACCCACTTTATTGGCTAACAAATATCCAACGTAACGTTCATATCCAGCAAGAATCTCATCACCGCCTAAACCTGATAACGCCACTGTGACATGTTTACTGGCCATTTTAGAAACCATGTAAGTCGGAATCGTTGATACATCACCAAAAGGTTCATCAAAAGCAGCGATTATGTCTGGTATCAGGTGAGTCATTTGGGGATTTAATTCAAATTCGTGATGGGTTGTCTGGTACATATCGGCGATTTCCCGTGCATACTCACGCTCGTCATCCCGGGTATTTCCCACAAAACCGATCGTGAATGTATCGACTTTTTTAGATGATGCTTTTGATAGCAGAGCAACAATAAGACCTGAATCTAAACCGCCGCTCAGAAAGGCGCCGACCGGTACATCACTTCTGAGTCTCAACTGTAACGATTCCATTAATATTTTCTCAAAGTCATAAATAAGTTCTTCTTCAGATTTTTGCTCTAATTCTGGCGTAAAATTTAAATTCCAGTATCTTCTTATAACAACTTCTGAATTTTTGTATTCAAGAATCCGACCAGGCTCCAGTTTTTTAACTTCGTTATAGATAGTCATCGGTGCAGGGATGTAGGCAAAGGTCAGATAGTTGGCGATGGCTTCATGATTCAAAGTCAGTTTACTGCAATACGGAAGTATCGCTTTCATCTCAGAGGCAAATAAAAGCATCTCCTCATCCCGGTAATAAAAAAGTGGTTTGATACCCAACCGGTCCCGAACAATGACGCATCTTCTTTCATACCGATCTAAAATAGCAAAACTGAACATGCCCCTAAATTCTTGAATCGATTTCTCGCCATACTCTTCGAACGCCTGCAAGACAACCTCTGTATCACTTCTTGTCTTAAAAATTCTACCTTTCTGTATTAATTTCCTCCTTATTTCAATATAGTTATATACCTCTCCATTAAAAACGATAACATATCGCCCGTTCTCACTTATCATAGGCTGATGACCGCCTTCAATGTCAATTATCTTAAGCCGGCGCATGCCTATTCCAAATTCATCATAGGTGTAGTAGCCAGAATCGTCGGGGCCCCTTCGGATAAGAGAATCACACATCTGCTTCAAGATTTTTCTATCAGCTTTAAGGGAATCGGGTCTTATAATACCCGCTATACCACACATATGTTCTTATACCTCATAATCTAAAGAAGATTTAATTATACAAGTTACGCATACTTGATTTTAAATATCACAAAGGCTATCGTAAATAAACATGAAAAAAAGTGAACATATTTCTAAGCTTACATAATTGTAAAGCAACATAAATTGTAGTACTTAAATGTAATAATTACAGATCAGACCACTGCTTCTGTTTTACGTTTATGGCGCTTGAGCCAGCCTAGTAAATAATTTTTATCCTCCTGACTTAACAGCCCTGACTTTAAGACTAACACAAGGTATGGAACAGCGACCCCCCCCAAACCACAGCTAACCTTTAAAAAATAGTTTAGTTCGGTCATCTTAATCATAGACGCTGTTCCACCTAAGATAAGACAAAAAAGCAGAATACTGAACAAGTGCTTCAACGGTATTAGCTCACGCGCTTTGTAATCATAGGATCGAACTGCAATCCATATATGCAAAACAACTCCACTTATAACGGCAAAAACTGTGGCGACTGCCGGTCCGTACATACCAAGCGATTTATATAGGATAATATTTAAGGAGATATTCAGAACTAGCCTGGCAAAATTCACCATTAAGAACACTTTGGTGTTGTTGTGCGAAATATGGATATTCCCCCAATTGATGAGTCGAAATAGTTCAGATACGAGATAGATACGGAAGATTACGGCGCTCTGTATATACGCTTTCGTGAAAAGAATCACAAAAATTTCTGGTGCAAAAACGAAAAAAAAAACGATAATAGGATAAGTTATTAATGCTATTTTCTTGATAGAACTGTTCCATAAATCTAAGAAGTTAAGACGGTCCTTATTACTCTGATACTCAACAAGTTTTGGTAAAATCACGTTAGATACGTTGACGACGATCATTGATATTAGAGGAAGATCAAATGCTCCCCGGCCATAAATAGCAAATTCTGCCGGCGTAAACCAACTCGAAACCATAAACTGGTCAATTTTTTTGTTGATAGTGGTAACTATCTTTGATGAACCTATGGGGTACGAGAATTTCAGTTGCTTCATCAGGTCTTTCCCAAAGGATTGCCGGTCAAAACAAACACCGGGCATGGTCACCGTATCAGACAGAACGATTCCGAATTTCACCAGAGATAGTATACCAATTGTAATAAACACAATTAATATTCCATGTCCCATAAACAACAATACACTTATTGTGACGGCCTTCACTACAAAAAATACCCCATTAATTTTGGCTACCTTTGCCGCCCTCTCGGTAGTAATGTAAAACGGTTCAAGGTACTGTCCCAGTATGTTACCGAACAACAACACAACGATGATCCAGACCAGATCGCTGATTTGTTTGTTTTTCATAAATACAGACAAGGGTTGTCTAAATAATAAAATGAGAAGACTGTACAAAAGACCAATTGTTCCAAGAAGACATATTGTCTGTAACATGAATCTTTTAATATGATCCCGTGATTGCTTTGGAACAAAATAAAACATACTACCTGGGATGCTGAATATCGCTAATGTGGTCAAAGTATCAACGATAAGGTTAACCTGTAAGAACGTTCCATATTCGTATTTTGTCAGGAATCTCACAAGCATCATCCCAACCAAAATAGAACCAGAAGCAATCAAGACTTTGCTGAATATCAAGACGATTGCGTTGTCTTTTAAAGATTTGGTGTTTGCCACTGAGTTTAGAATTCCTCGCAGTCAAATCGTTTTAAAGAAATTTCATTTAGTGTTACACACTGTCTTTCTATTGTCCCATCTTTGAACCATCCAAACACCGTTTTTAAATATAGTACCGGCCCTAAAATTGCAAACATGATAAAAAAATACGTTTGGTATGAAAACTCATAAAACTTCGGTAAAAAGACATCCAGTATCGTTACTGTGAACAGGCAGATTAGTAAACCCACCTGGTCTGTAATAAAGGTATGCATCCCATAGACGATTGAAAGTACTCGCTTCGCTGACCAGAATATGACACCGTTTTGTTGAACGTTTGCGCCTGCACTCGAGGACGAACTCAAACCACTCGCTGTCAAATTGCTGAGATACGCTATTAAATCCATCTCTTTGAAATGGCTTTGCAAGATTGCGCGCTGCATATAGATGAGCGGCGCAAGTTTAAAATTGAGTCTGGTTAGAATTAATGCAAGCGCAGCAAGAAAACCCAGAAAAAACATCAGTATTAGATGACTGTCGTAGTAGGCTGGAAAGGACATACAGAATATTGGGATTGGATAAATGACCAGGTGGCGAATTTCATCCAGGTAGAGCAAGTTGAAAGAGGGCACTCCATGATAGCGGGCGACCTCACCATCTACTTGATCCAGTACGAAGGAAATATAAAGCATGGCAACGGCAAGCAGATTAAATTCCCAATGGCCAAACGCAAGAAAAAGTGAGCCGATAATACCCCACAGAATGCTGAGGATCGATGTCTGGGCCGGTTTCAATTGTAAGCGCAGAAACAACCAGGTAATGTATATAGAAACTCGTCGATTAAGTAAAGTTAACCCAGTATTGGATTTCAGCTTATTCTTCTGACACTTTTCTCTTAAGAGAGAGATATTGTCCTTTGAAAAGGATTTCAGCATGATAATGAAATAAGTGAAGGTTACTGTAAATATTCAGAATAAGGAAAAGCTGCCATTTGCAACACATCGATTAGCGCTTGGTTAAATACTAAAACGCCATTTTGGTTTAGATGATGCGAATCATAAAAACTATCGTCAGGTAACTGTAATAATTCGTTAAAATTATAGTACTTCCCCAAAGAACTTGTCTCAAGCCATCAACTGCCTTAGAGTAGTCAAAGACTCTGTCCTTATGAAACTGTGGCAAGAGATTAGTCGCCCGTTCGATAGGACCCGCGACCAACTGTGGGAAAAAAGAGACAAAAGCTGAAAAAGCAATAAAATCATTTGTTGGCCGGAGTTTTTGCCGGTAAACATCAATTGAATAGCTCAGAGTTTGAAATGTATAAAAACTAATCCCTACGGGAAGTATAATGTGTAGTGAACCTGCAGCGATCTCCTTTCCAAAGAAAGAAAAGGCAGTTATGAAATTCTCAAGAAAAAATCGTAATACTTAAAAAAACCTAAGAGACCTATATTTACAACGATACTGATACATAATAGGGCCTTTCTTCTTACAGTGCTTTGCTGACGATTTAGCCCTAACCCAACCCAAAAATCAACCGAAGTACTAAATGCGATAAGGGATAAAAATCTCCAATCCCACCAACCGTAAAATATATAGCTAGCGACTACCAAAAGCAGATTCTGTGTCTTCAGGCTTCGATTTGCAACGTACCAATATAGGAAAAAAACCGTTGGCAAAAATATTGCGAAGTCGATAGAATTAAATAGCATATGCTCTGCAAAACGTTTCAGCCAGAATGAACATAAGTAGCCTGCCGAGGATTAAACCAATCAAAACCAGCCCTTGGCGTGGTAGAAAAGTGAATTTCACCATAGGAATGTGAATATGAACAACCTCATTTAGAGCAATAAAGTAAGGGGGTTTTATCCCAGCGCGTTCCTACGAGAATTAGCTCTATTGTTTTAATTGCCAGCTTGGTCGCGTAACAATTGCTGCGGATTTGATAAGAGTTAAAAATTACTTAAGTTCAAAATAGAGCTGGTATGTCCCTGCCTGTTCGCACCTTTTAGCCTCGATACCCCTTTAATACTGCGATCGGAGTAAGTTTTGCTATGGGCTTGAAAATATTATGAGACTGGAGACTGTTTACCACAGAATTGATTCCCTCATCGGTTACATGGCAGACCTCTACAGGTTCGGTAGAGCCGTTCAGATACTTTAGAGTCTTCTTGTGAGTGATTTGTTTAGAAAGGGAGGTTGTGAAATATTTTTTTATCGTATGACCAGCCCCATGCGGCATGGTGTTCAAGAAGGCTTCAGCTCCATCTGCTCCCAGACCAACAAAAGAACTGGTTGTATGATACCCCGGAAGGATATGAATTGCGCCGGGCACGACACGACAGGAATTGTGACGGTGTACCCACATCGACTTACCGTCGATGGTCTCGCTGGCAATATGGTTGTGGGAACTATCATGGAGTAGTTCAGCATCCGGGAGTTCATCAGAAAACACGAATCGGAGTGAGTGGACAAATCTGGCAACGGCTACCATCCTGTAGGCATAGCCGTAATTCATTGAGGCTGCTTGTGCAAACGCCATTCGTCTCCCTTCTTCCGTATCGTCCTGAATTGCAACAAACTTTCTGCGGCCAAAATAGTAGTGCCACCTCTGTGGGGCCCTGTGGATATCTGCCAATCGCCCGAAATGAAACTTTGATTTATTATAAAAAAACTTGACACTATTAGAAGCCTTGAGGCGATTTGCAAAGTAACGGCCAATATACCATGGCACGACGCCACCACCTCCGTGGTACATAATCACCATCTCACCCAGGGACAAATTGTAGTGCTGACACGCATCTGGATTGAAGATCTGGCTGACCTCTTGTATTTCAACAAAATGATTTCCGCTAAATCCTATCCCCAAATCTTTGAACATTCCGTGGTTTTGATTAAGTAAATTTTCCTTTGCCAGGATGTCATAAAAATCATTTTCTGTTTTGTGGTTTGTAGAATCAAACACTCCACATTGTTCGATGCTTTGAAGCCATCCGAGCGGTAGCGAGTATTTTTCTAATATGGCTTTTGCTCCATGCTGCAGTATATTGAGCAATTCCTCAACGTTCAAATCATATTTCTCCGTTTCGGTCACCGTAGCCCGAAACTGGATCAAGAAGTCTCTGATTCGTTCATTTGTGAACTCGCTGCGACTGATTCCCGTTCTCAACAAACCCATACCGCAGTTCAGGGAAGCTGAGGTCAGGTGCGGTATCATCGTTGCAGTCGTTGCTGTCGCCAAACTGGAGGGCGCTTCCATTCTGTCCTTGAAATGAAAATCCGGCACCGCAGCCATGTGCTCAACTGAGGGAATTTGTGAAATTTCACGAAGGGTCGCTTGAGCATCGCTGGACATCGCGACATTCTTATCTGTCAGTATTTCACACTTTGGTATCATTACTGTCCTATCCGGAAAACATCTCGGCATACTTTTTTGCTCTTGTTTCCATCGAGAACTTTCTTACCATTTTCTCCCGCGCCGAATCACCTATTTCTCTTGCAAGGCCGTGATCATTCAAAATCTTAACGACCCAATCCGCAAATTCCTGTTTGCAAGCGTCGTTACGCAGCGTGAAGTTATGGTAGTCCCGAAATTTTTGCCCGTTATCAGGGGTGATCAGCACGCCATCCTTACCATGTTCTATCATGTCTGAAGTACAGCCCTGCAGATTTAATGCCACTACGGGAAGCCCACAAGCCATGGGTTCTCTGATGGCATTTGGTGACCCCTCCTGCCGACCTGCAAAAACGAAGACGTCAGAGGCTTGCAACCATTCATGCACATTGTCAACCTTTCCCAAAAACTTAACTTGTGAATTAAACGGCAAGGAGTCGGCTATTTCCATTATTTCCTCAACGTACCTTTCATCAACGCCTAGACCACGAAGTGGCCCAACTACCCACAAATGGAGTTCGCCCATCTTTGTTACAACCTCTTTCGCCACCGCCATCAGAAAATCGATTCCCTTCCTTTTTATCACTGGCCCTACCGTAACAATGACTCGCTTGTCTTCCGGTATTCTAAGTTTTCTTCTCAGCTTCATCTTTTGTTCCTCATCCACCGGTTTGAATCTTTGTATGTTCACGGCTTTTGGAGAATAGGTTAACAAATCGTCGGGAAAGGAGTGCTTTCGAAAACTCTCAGTCATGGCACTACTGAGGCTTATAAAACGTGTGACCTTTTTAGCCATCCAGACTTTTAGTCTTAAAAAACTAGTACCGGTGATGCACAACGGGTCAGACTGCCATTCCATATTCAATTCAATAAAGACTCGCTTTTTCAGAATATTTCCAAATAAAATAGTATAAAAGGAAGTCCAAAACTGTCCCCACACACCATTTAGATAAATAATATCAAATCGCTTTCTCCACCTAAATAAATGAAGAAAGAGTCCCAAATGATAATTCAACAAATGGTTTTTCTCGAAACTTTTATTCTTGAATCTAAAAACTTCATTGTCTTCAAAGGTCCTCCACCCCAAAACATCGGTACGGGATGTATGAGAGAAAAAAACACTGTGAATATTTTCTTGACGCAGAAACTTGCTAAACTCCAAAGCATGAAGAGTAGCTCCCGAGTATTCCGGTGGAAATGCTAACACGATGAAACAGATACGCTTATTTGCCATATAATAGACCCTTTATATATTGGAAGAAACCACTGGTATTCAATCTGAAATAATGAGCGGCAGAAGTTAAATCATTTCCGGTCGCGATTCGGCCAATTTGCATTGGATTCCCTTTATGTTGATCATACAACGATGGCTCTGTTGAAAAGGCACAGCAATATCCACATTTTTTTAAATAATCCAGGTGATTCTCATTGAAATCAATAAGAGGTTTGCCATTTGGAAAACAAAAACTGCGAATATTTTTACCAAGTATACTGGACAGTTTTTCTTTGGAGTGTTTCAGTTCACTTACCCACCAGCCTTTGTTTAGATTCGACACAATCCGATGATTGGCTGTATGTACGCCAAATTCAATCAGGCCGGAGCGTTTCATCTCCACAACCTGTTTCCAGGACAACATACCGAAATCTTCCAAAACCTTGTTCATATCAACGTTAACAGTTTGCCGCAGTGTTTGCATAGTGCCGTTTCTTTGTTGTTGCGGTAGTCTTTTCATTTTATTAACTACGTCATAATATAGATCTCCAAAGTTTTCAAAACCATTATTGCCAACCACTTCCAGCTCTTTCGTTTGCAGCGAAAGGCCATTTTCAGCCAATTCCTGTAACAGAAAAAATAGTTCATCGAACCAAAAAAACTTATTTGTATTCACATAGTCGCTCACTAAAAAAAAAACCGCAGGCAATGAATACTGCTTTAGAAGAGGAAAAACGACAGAGAAATTATTTTGCAACCCATCATCGAAAGTAATCAAAGCCGAATAATCCGGAAAAGGCTCATTTGATTCCAAATAAGAAATCACCTGCGAAATTGACAGAACATGATAGTCTTTCTTAAGGTACTCGAGTTGCTCTTCAAAAATATTTTCTGGCAATTGCGTCCATATTCGATGTTTATAATTTGTACGTGTAACACCATGGTAAACAACGACCAGAAGTTTATTTTTATTTGAATGGCGAGAAATTGTGTCAACCCTTGCCAAAACTAAGAATTTGCACAGCAAAAGCTTTAAATGGTCTTTATTTACAAACATAGCTTTAGTTCAAACTATTAGAACGATTCCTAATCATCATTGCAGTCATTGCGAGGAGTCCGGCAACTGCCGGACGACGAAGCAATCTCATTATTGTCAATTACCTGGTAGATTGTTTCGTCAGGCGACTGCCTGACTCGCAATGACATGCTATTTATGAATCGCTCTACCAGTATAGCCACCGTAGAAGATTAGGCTGGATAGTAATTATTTTTGGAGGCGATTAAATTTAAGTATAGCTCTTCATAGGCATTAGCCATGGTACTGAAGGTAAACCTCGTAGATATTGTTTTAAGAGCATTAAAGTGCATCTGTTTCGCAAGCTCCCGGTCCCGTATTATCATATTAAATTTTCGAGCCATATCCGAATAATCATCCAAATCGCACAAGAAGCCATTGTATCCATGTTTGATAATATTGCTATTGCCGCCTATATTCGTGACGACGGCAGGAATGCCACAAGCCTGGGCTTCAAGAAGGGAAATGGAGGTGCCTTCGGTAATTGAAGAAAGCGCAAAAACATCCATCGCCGGCAGGATATTATTAATATCATATTGTAGCCCCAGAAATGAAACCTGCGGGCAAAGTCCTAATGTGGTGACTAATTCCTTAAGATCATGACTCTGCCTTCCATCCCCAACAAATACTAAGTGTGCTATTGAGCCGTTTTTTGTTACACATTTATTAAAAGCCCGGATGAGCATACTATAATTCTTTTCCTTTGCAAGTCTGCCGACCGTTCCAATAATTATTTTTTTCTCTGGGATGTTAAATCGTTTCTTTATGGCTTTAATTTCTGCTGCGTTATAATTTGGCTTGAATACCTCTGTATTAACACCATTGATAATAAGAGTGATCTTATTCCTGAAAAATGGCCATCTTGATCTAAAATCATTCCTTATTTCTTCAGACACAGCAACAATTCTATCTACAAAAATTGAAAAAATTGTATCCTCGATACTAATCTGTAAACCGTTCATTATCGGCATACCGTGCGCAGTATATATTATTTTATTTACCCTGGCTAATTTACCGCAAATTGCAGCATAGAAGTAACAACCGCCATGAACATGAATTATATCGATTTTCTCTTTCCGGAGAAAAGATGAAAATCTGAACATAAATGACAGGTCAAATTTATGTCTCTTATTAATAAAATGTACTTTAATGCCATGTGTCGTTAATTTGTTTTTAAAATATGGATCAAAGCTATTCAGACAAAGCACTTGTATATTGAATTTCGAACATTGCATACTCTGACTGAGCTGTACAATCAGGTTTTCCAGACCACCGGCTGCAAGATATTGCGTAACATGGAGCAGGTTGATTTGTTTTTCCATTCTTTTCAAATTATAGTATTACGGGTGAACTTTTGCGTTTTTTACAAAATATTCGCCCGATGTCCGTGCGATATAATTTTATTGCCACTCCTTACTTCGAATCCTTTGAATTTATGCAGAATTTTTCCATTGCGATTGATGGGGATATTACTTTGCCAATTTTCACTGCCACTGGAATCTTGATAAATGAGAAGGTCTTGTTTTTTAGATATTGACATCGGCATTGCGGCATCATGGGAATATTCAACCCTGGTATATGAAGATTTAACAAGTTTGACTTTTAGGGTAAGATCATCAAACAGAATAGATCCCGGGTCGCCCAGATCCCAAAGTCCACCCGGATGTTTGGCAGGTCTACTGTTCACTAGTGTGAAATCAATTCTAACGAAACTTTTTTGCCGGTAAAAATGTAACCGTGCGATGAAAGCGGCAAGGCAAACACCTTTTTCATTCTGAAACTTCCCCTCAACCTTAACGGATGTCCTGAGATGCCCACACACCTCCGTTTTCATCTCCAGTATAACCGGGATGTAAACCATACCGCGGTCGTCGACCAGCTCAAACCCGGACCCCACCGCATCGACGATTTCGGCGCTCTGTGTTTGTACTTTCCTGAACGGAGTGAACTGTTGTGTATCGAGATGAAATAAGACGCTCCCTGTATTTATAATCCAGTCCGTATCATCCTTAATTACTGAAATGCCATCGTTGCTGTTTTGCTGTTTCTGTGCCCTGGCCAACTGATAGTTCTTACTCTCATTCCTCTTTATTTCAACCTGAGTATCCAGCAACAACCATTTGACACTCTGATCTGGCCAGAATGCCAATGGATATGTTTGTGACGGACATGATTGGCTTGTTTCATCGCAAAGGAATATGGGATCCTCCCGGTAAAGCATTCCCTTAGGGAAGGGGACGCCGCAGGTTACCGGTTCTCTAAAACGGCTTATTCCCGCTGTTTCATGGAAGTTAATATGCGTTTTGTTCACTGCCTGCAGTCTCGACATCGTTTTCCAAGACGTTAATCATGAGGTTTGCGGTTCTGCCGAAATTGATTTTGATCAGATGCCGTATGATGACACATATAATGATTTGAAAGTAAAGGAAAATCCCCGTGATAGCGTTGATAAAATAAATACAAACACAGTATCCCAGCAATCCTGATTCAATCGCCAGCAGCAAGTCGAACATATCCTTATTGGTCTCGTCATAAGCATATCTCCTTCTGATACGACGATTCGCCCAGAAATTACCGAATACCAGGGCAAAGAATGGGATACTTCCCATAAGACCGATTTCTGAAAGTAGCTGCACAAAAGTGTTATGGCCCACCTTATTGGCCTTGAACGAATATTCACGCAATTCAGGATCGATGTTAGGTAACTTATCTTTATAATTTCGTTTTGCTTGTGCAAAGGAAAGAAAACCGGTTCCAAATACGGGATTGTCGAGAAAAATAAGAAGTCCGGCTTTTGCCAATACCAGTCGACCCAGACCGGAGGAATCCATGGTTTCGGCGCTTTCCATCGTTGCCATACGCTCCTGATAATCGCTGCTAATGAAAGGCTTTACGATTGGCATGAACATCAAAATAACAATGATTGCCAGTATCTTCCTGTTGCTGCGCAGTATAAACGCAAGGCTTCCAACGGCCAGGCCGAGTAACCCACCGCGTGATTCTGTAAAGATGATTGCCAGTATAAGCGTGAAGGTTGACAAAATCGCTAAGATTTTCGGTTTTATATTTGCACTATTGAAAATTCTATCGACAGCAAGTGGGAAAAATATCACAAACATCGCTGCCACGCCGTTGGTATCGGGGAAAGCGTCACCGCCAAGCCCTTCCAGCCGGGTGTTGCCTCTGTAATGCTGATCTATTGCCCAGACAGCAAGAAAAGTAATCGAAGTCAGCAGCACATCCTCAAATTTTCTGACTTTAGCCTCGTCCGTAATCAATACAATCATCAAAAAACAGAACAGAAATATCTTAAATATTTCAAAGGCATAGTAATGCCCTTTAACTATTTGATAAGGAGAAAATGCTAACGAAATCTCCAAGGCAAGGTAGAGCCAAAGAATCAGAAGCAGTTGTGGTTGGAGTAATTTCTTTACACTGAAATCGGGAGAACTTATTACCGTGGCGATCGCGGTAAATGCAAATAAAAAAGAGTATGCATTAGATATATAATCGCCCCCCCATACCAGCATTTCCAAACGAACTATATTGATAGCGGCGTAAAAGACGATGCCCCAAAATGGTTTTCGCCAGATGAATGGCAGGGACAGGGCAAACAGTAGCCAAAATGCAATTTCGCGCATCAGTTAATTCCGTATAAGTTCAACCAGTAACCAGGGCCTTAAAGTTTTCAGTGAGTCAGATTTAGATGTAATTTTTTCGTATGCCATTGCAATAAGAAAAAAAAAGCTATTGAACTGAAAATAGTGAGGGCACTGCCCCAGGTACCTGCAAGAGACTAATTTAAAGTTGCTTTTCATTGCAAGGCGAGTGAGTGCAGCATGTGTGTTAGACCTGTAAAAGGTAGGGAAAGTATCCTCCTCCTTTCTTCCCTCTGTCCGCGCGACTATCCAGGGATGGAACCTGTTTGGAATTAATTTGGCAAATATTGACACGTAATCGCCCAAATTTGGGGTGAGAAATATAAATCGCCCTCCTGGTCTTAATATCCTATGTAAGGTTGTAAATACTGGCAGTGGTTTTTCTAAATGCTCCATTACACTGCGTGAGATGATCAAATCTACAGACCCATCTTTCAGTTCAATATTCATCAAATCAGACTGGAGTAATTCAAGTCCGATATTTTTAACTCCTGGGTCGAATTCTACAAGATCTACTCCTATTGCCCGTTTAACCTTGTCTTTGTATTTTACTAAAAATTCTGCATGTCTTCCACAACCCGCATCTAACAAGGTACAGCTTGATTTAAGGTAGCATTTAATTATTGATTCGAAAATGTAATAGGGATGTTGTTCATAAGAGTAGTACCTGTCGATTAGTTTTTTTGATAAATTTTTCATTTTTCTATCTATGGTTCCTGAGTTGTGCAATATAGTAATTTTCGATCTGCTTCAGACGGTAGCTGAAGCACATTTTTTTTACAATTCTTTTTCTTGCAATTTTGGCCAAATTACGCCTTTTAGCCTCATCGGATAGAAGTGAAATGACCTTGTCTGCTATTGCTTTTCTATTGCCCGGCTCACAAAGGAATCCGGTGTCATCATTTATGACAAGTTCAGGAACTCCTCCCACACGCGTGGCAACCACCGGCACTTCCATGGCCATGGCTTCAAGAACTGTATTGGGCAGCCCTTCTGTTAACGAAGTTGTTAAAAAAATATCGAAGGCAGAATAAACATTGCGAAGATCGGTTCGACGGCCGGTAAAAATAACCGATTTCTCCAGACCTAAATCTTTCACGATATTTTTTAAAGTATTTACCGTAGATTTCTCGCCATCACCTACGATAACAAAATATGAATTCGGGTATACTTCGAGGATGTTCTTTGCAACCTGGAGAAAAGTTGGTAAGTCTTTTTCTTCGGATAAGCGTCCAACCGTATCAATAACATAGTTATCACTTCCTATATTAAATTCTTCTCGTAATGTACTTTTGATGCCGTTCCTTTGCCAATAGTCCACATCAATGGCATTGTAAAGAAGTTTTGTTTTTTGAGTGGGTATGCCATTTTTAACCAGAATATCTCTCGTCGCTTTGGATACAGCTATATGTAATGGATAACATTTTAACAGGAGAAACTGGATGCGTTGTTTTATTCTATCTTTTCTATATATCACAATCCAGCCATGGGCTGTGTGCATAATTTTTATTTTTGAATTGAGCATCTTCATTAAGACACCGAGAAGAGTTGTTTTTTGATCGTGCACATGCACAATTTGAATTTGGTATTTTTTTAGAAGATGATTTAGTTCAAATATACATTTCAAATCTAACATCCGCCGGTCCAAAATTTCCACAAAATTGGAAATGCCCATTTCTCTGGCTTTGTTGGCAATTTGAAATACCTTGTCTTTTGGGTTGCGCAGATATGTTACCAGGATGAAAAAGGCATTTTTATCATGGCGCTTTGCGGAGAGCAAGATTGTTTTTTCAGGGCCTCCTCCCCCTTTATCGGAACCTCTGAGTTTCACCTTTGGTTCTAAATACATAGACTTAATCATGTAGAGATGTATTAATCTTCCAGGAGATAATTGGGAATAAGCAGGATCGAAAGCTATATCGATCATGTTGAAACTATGTTCTGTCTTGACACCAAAAAGAAAAGCAATCGGTTTTTTTTCAAGAAGAAGAATGAAAATCTCCTGACCGAAATTGTGTTTTTCCCATAACCTGAATATGCAATCCATGAAACTACAACTGCCGTGTCGATTATTATGGCTTGTTCCTTTCTTAAATTGCCAGCTTGTCTCAGCTATTTGTTTAACGAACTTACGTACTTCCTTAGTGTCATCAAAAGCAGTGTAGCGCTTAAAATGGACGGCTCCTTGTTTAGATATGCGGTTATTATATTTGTTAATATTTTTTCTGAAGTTTTTCGAGCGACGTTTAATGTAACTGTCGAAAGTCCCTTCAAGATTTATGAGGTAATTAGGCGTTACATGGTGCTGGTACCGGTAGGCCTGTGAAACAAATACATTATGTAACGATTCCATGGATTTTGATGACACGCGTGAAAACTTTATGACATCCCACCGGGCTCTCTTAGAAATATCTGCAAACACTTGTCGTAGGCAGTCGATATGACCGTTTATAATTAATGGTTCATCTGAACCGGTTCCCCGCCCCAGATTTTCTAATAATCTCACCGGAAAGCCACTAAAAATATGTCTCCATAAAATTAACGGAACTAAACCGATTATTTGGTTTGAACATACTTCCCGAATGACATAAATAAGTACTTTGGCGTTGTGACCATAAGTGAGCCACCAGGCAATTAGCCATTGTGACATTCTAGTGAAGCAACCCGGAAAATTTTCATTGATAAAGGCGTCCCACTCTGTCGTGTATTTTCTATATTCATCGATATTTTGGATAACTTCAATTTTATACTTCATAATTGAATTTGAGTAATAACATTAATTGAAAATTTCTTTGATAAATGACCAGAATCCACCGGTATTCAAGACAAAATATGGTAAATTCGAAGTAATATCATGACCAGCAGCGATACGCTTTATATAAAATGGATTATCCTTTTTAAAATCATACAATCCCAAATTGGTCGTGAATGCACACTGATATTCTATTTTTTTTAAAAAATCAGCATGGTTTTTATTGAAGTCTACGTCTGGTTTTCCGTTCGGATAACAAAAACTGGGTATTTCCCTGTTAAGCAATCGTGCAAGTTTTTCCCGGGGTTCACGTATTTCCTCACTCCATTCTTTTGATGGTAGATTTCCCCAAATTCGGTGATTCGCAGTATGAATGCCAAAATCAACCAGGCCTGAGTTCGACATCTCCAGAATTTGCTGCGTCGAGAGAATGCCAAAATCCTCGATTTTACCGTTGATGTCAAAATCGACTTCTGACCTGAGCTGTTTTAGAATGATTTGCCTCTCCCGGGGCAACATTCTTTTTAAACTTTCCACAGCCGTAACGTAATAAGACCAAAGGTCTGTCGTCCGAATATCGCCACAGTGTGTTAATTGTTCGATGGGCAATTTACCACCATGCTTTTTTGCCGCACGCAACAGGAAGAACAGTTCATCAAACCACAATATGGAATCCGTATCCAGATAATCGGTGGTCAGGAAAATGGTTGCCGGTATCTCGTATTGCTTCAGAATCGGAAAAACAACATGATAATTATTACGTAACCCATCGTCAAAGGTCAACAGGACGGACCTTTGAGGCAATTTTGTGCCATTGCGCAACGCTGCAATGAATTCCTGCATGGATATGAAGTTGTAGTGCTTTCTCAAATATGCGATTTGCTGCACGAACAACTTCCTGGGAAGTTGCGTCCAGATCGGTGGGTCATAATCATCCTGACAGACACCGTGATAATTTAAAACCAACAGACGATGGCGGTTTATACAACGGAACACATGGTGAACCTGAAAGCCCACCAGTAATCTGCAAAACGCAATCTTTAGGGTGTCTTTAGTACTGGCCTGCATAATCCATATATAGGTGCTGGTAGTAATTTACCATGGTTCTTACATCGAAACGGGCTTTGACTTTCTGCCGTGCATGCTTACCCATTTCCACACGCCGGTCGTGGTCGAGCAGGGCTAACAATCGTTTGCTCATAGCGAGCTCATCCCTGTCGGGGACAACAAATCCGTTCTTCTCGTGATCAATAATCATGCGATTGCCGCCCACATCCGTTACCACCGCCGGCAGCCCGGTGGCCTGAGATTCAAGAAGGGATATGGAGGTGCCTTCGGTTTGTGAGGACATGGAAAAGATGTCAAATGCTTTCAAAATCGTAGAAATGTCATCCCGGTTGCCTAAAAAATTCACGGACTCAGCAATGTGCATATCCTCACAAAATTTTTCAAGCCGGCGGCGTTCCGGGCCGCGGCCAACGATGACCAGGTGCACGCGCTGCGTCGTGTGAGCCAGCACGGTGCAGAAAGCGGCAAGCAACATCGGGTAGTTCTTCAAGGCGACCAGCCTGCCGACCATACCGATAATGACCGCGTCCCGCGGTAACCCAAATCGTTCACGAATGGCCTGTTTTTCCTGATGTGACCGTACGGGGTAGAACTTGTGGAGGTTTATGCCATTGAGGACGACTTCGATTTTCCCGTTACGGCAATGGAGTTGTCGTCTTAAATGCATACCGATTTCATCGGAAACCGCAGTTATTTTGTCGGCAGCCAGGGCGGCAATAGGTTCCTGGAAACCGGACAAACGCGAACGAATGGGCAACCCATGTGCCGTGAATACAGTATGCTTCACCCCGGCAAGCTTAGCCGGAAGCATGGATTCGACAAAGCAACCGCTGTGAGCATGCACAACATCAAAATGCCCGGTTCTAAACAAACGCAGTAGCTGTGCATAAAAACCGAAAGCGCCTTTCTGGTTTTTGTCGATGAAATGGAACGGCAAACGCCTTTGTGAAAGTTTTTCTTCATAGGGTTGCAGAATTCTATGAATGCACAACAGTTGAATGTCAAACAGTTCCCTGTCCAAATGATCGATGAGATCGAGAACGACGTGTTCCAGTCCACCTGGCCCCATATCATAAACAATCTGCAGAAGCTTGATTTTTTTTTCTGTTTTCACTATGTATCACAAATTCTCAAATTACTGACTGAATGCGAAATTTCAGCCAATCTATTTCTTTGTGCAGAGAGGTTGTTGCCATGAGGGCGGGAAATTCAAATAATAATTGCTTGAAAGACAGAGGAAAAGCCGGGACTTCGATATTTGCTTTTTCACTCGCCCCGACAGAGTCCACAGTTTGAACTCTTACCTGCCTTCCCTGGCAATAGCATGGCATCTGTCCGTTTTGAAGCAACAAAGTGATGGACCGAGCACAATCACGGGTTTTATAGTTTCGCAGCGTAAGCATTGCATACTGGAAAAAAAAGTTTGCTTTCTCAACGAACCTGCTCTTCAAATTATCCGGGCCATATTTGGCGGCATAGTAAAACACGCCTGTTTTTCTCAATTCCTGCGCCACCCACGTTTCCGTCGGGAATTCGAGTATTTCCGGTTTATCAAGATACGGGTATTCATTTTCCAACATCCAGATGGCGTAATGCAAAAGACTTTGGCGGGCGAGATGAAACGACACATCAATCTGGTTCCGTTCAAGCTTCAAATCGAGATATTTCCCCACCGCCTGGAGCAAGACGGTGTAGGACCAGGACCGTTCGGCATCCAGCAAGTTTCTGGCCTCGATATCGTCATCCGGACTCATGGCCCCGGCGATGACTTTTTCGGCAGATTCCAAATACGCGCCGTCGGAGGTTAATTGAAGCGCATCAAGCAATACCGAGATGGCATTGCCGCTTCCCCGGGTAAACGGGTAAGCGTTCTTATAACGAACTGTCGGCTGAGCCTGCCGGGATTTAATCATCGCATGCACTTTTCCACAAAATGTTAAGGGGCCATCGATTAAAACCTTCACCCAGTTGGCAATGCCTAATACAGAATCCCTGGACGATAAATTACCGGTCAAGTAGTAGTGATAAAGTAGTCCGGTTGTATACGCGTGCTCAAGCGCCGGGCCACCTCCCCAGGAAGATTGCTTATTATTTTCGTTTTGTTTTCTGGAGAAGGTCCGATGCGTGCTTAAACCGGCATCGAGGTAATGAGCTGTATGCCAGAACAAACCGCCATTATATTCTTCCCGGTCCCGGGTTGTATGGTAGATATCGATATCGCTCACATGCCTGGCCAGGTCGTCCGTCAATTCGAACCAGGCTCTTTGGCCGGTTTTCATGTACTGCAGGAGCAGGCCGAAAATGAGGTCGTATTGATTGTTATAATGGGAAACCAACGGTTCTGGCGACTCATTGTGAACCGCTTCGTGGTCGGCATAAACCTCGCCAAAATTGCGCCAGCCATATTCGTCGATGATTTCACGTTTGGCTTTGAAGGAATTCTCGCCCGATACAGCGGCCTGGATTAGTTGTCGATATTCTTTGTCTTCATTTTCAAAGGAGGCACTAAAGTATGGTATTGCTCCGGTTTTTGCCGTCCACCGCCGATTCAGTACGGGGTTTAGGGGATGATGAATCCAACGAAGGTCATCGGCGTCGCCGCCAAAATCAAAATAGATTGTATGGGTTTTCTGTTCACCGCCCTGGAGTTCAAAGACATCGTCAAAATTGTTTGGGAATAGGCCCACCGTTAGCCGGTTGTTTTCAACTTTTAGAGCTTTCGGAAAGTTCTGCCAGAATTGATAGACCGCAACAGATATTCGCTGTCCTTTGTGACCCGCAGTTACAATGGGACTCGCGCGCAAGCCGTGCGCTATTCTTGTTCCCGCGCTTCTGACCTCGTACCCCCGGAATCGTTGCTTTATTTCACCGAATCTGTTCACATGGTTCGAACTCTGCCAATTTTGTCCGCCACTGGAGTCCTGGTAGATTTCGAATGGTGGCTCGCCTGCATGCATTTTGGTGTTTTCGGGTTCACTGGACCAGCGAAGGGTATCGTTCAGAGCCGGCAGACCTGTATGAACGGAAAGTTCCTGAAAGTAGATAGAACCCTGATCACCAAGGTCCCAGAAACCGCCTTTGTGTCTGGCGGCTCTGGGATTGCAAATGGTAAATTCCATTTTGACCGTTGCAAGGTCTTTAAAAAATGTCAGGTATGATGTGAAGTCGGCGAAAGATTTTCTTTTATGCAGAAAGACTCCCTGCAGTTGCAATGTGGCTCTGAGCGGACCACGAACGATCCATTGTGTTTGCCGGATCTCGGCTGGACAGCAGACTCCGGACTCCGTCAAAAGGTGCGCTCCGCAGTCGGCGGGGTCTATCAAATCCGTGCCGCCAATTACGACTTTGCCGAACGGTTTCAGCATCTTTTTATCTATGACAAAGAACGCTGCATTCGTATCCACGGTGTAACCAGCGTCTCGTTCTGAAACCAGGATACCATTGCTTGTATCTTTCCGTGACTTTACTTGAAGCTTGAATTGGAGTTGCGATTTTGCAGCAAGGGAGACCTGCATGTCGACTAGCGCCCATTTCACACTACCATCCGGCCAATACGCTGTGGTTTGCCATTGAACCGGAATTTCATGTCCATGTTCAAAATGTGCCCAGAGAACATCACCGGAAAAAAGTTTGCCTTTCGGGCACGGTACGCCAAAAGTCAGCGGTTCATTGCTACGCGGGATGCCTGCGTATTCTGTAATTGTTATTTCGGGACTCATATCAAATGTTAACAGTTTTGTGGTTCACTATTTCCACATAGAGCTGTTCTATTTTGGTTAGCCGGTCTTTGAAATGGAAATGTGTAATCACTCGGGAGCGGGCTTTCGTAGCAAATTTTTTTCGACGATTCGGGGACGTCAAAAGGATATCCACTTTTTCTGCAATATCTTCAACATTCCCGGGCTGACACAAGAATCCGGTTTCATTATCTATCATCAATTCCGGGACACCGCCAACGCGTGTGGCCACAACGGGGATTTCCATGGCCATAGCCTCCAATACGGTGTTCGGTAGCCCTTCGGTTAAGGAGGTGGTCAAGAAAAGGTCAAACGAGGCGTACAGATTACGTAAATCGTTGCGGTGGCCGGTCAGAACCACGGAATTCTGGATACCAAATTTCGCCGCCAGATTCTTATAATAAGTAAATTCATTTGCTTTGCCGTTCCCGACAATTATAAAATATGTGTTCGGATGGACTTTGATAATTTTTTGGGCAACCAGCAGCAAGGTAGGGATATCCTTTTCCGGACTCAGGCGGCCTACGGTGCCAACGATTTTGCTTTCTTCAGGCAGGTCGAATTCTTTCCTAACAGTGGAAACAGCTCCATTCCGCTGCCACACGTTCACGTCGATGGCGTTGTAAAGTAAGTTTATGTTGCGCGCAGGTATGCCATTTTGTATCAAAATGTTTTTTGTCGCCTGTGAAACAGCAATGTGTAACGGGAAAAAACGGAGCAATAGAAGTTGGAATTTTTGTTTTATGTGATCTGCCTTATTATTCATCATCCAACCGTGTGCAGTGTTCATCAGTTTTATACGCGGATGCATCAGTTTCAGGAGTCCACCAAGCAAAGTTGATTTCAAATCATGGGCGTGGACGATTTGAATATGATATTCCCGAATCAGGGATGAAAGTTGCGACAGACATGAAAAATCTATCATCCTTTTGTCTATAACTTCAACATAATGAGCAATGCCGAGTTCTTTCGCTTTCTGCCCAATTTGAAATTTGCTGTCACCAGGGCTTCGCAAATAAGTGACGAGTACAAAGAAACGCTCGCTATGATTTTTTGCAGAAAGGAGGATTGTTTTATCCGGTCCGCCGCCGCCTTTATAAGTCCCGCGTAGCTCCATGATACGAACAGGTTGAGGTGCGGCATTTTCAACCGTTGTGGAAATTTTCATCTGCCTCTAATTTTTGTGTAAGTTTGTCTGTCGGTTTTTGTTTGAGATGTTTTATTTTGAACGGGTTGCCAACGGCTGTACAATAAGAGGGGATGTCTTTGGTGATAACCGCGTTTGCACCGATTGTACAATAATCTCCAATATGAATGTCGCCGATAATTTTTGCACCCGCCCCTATGAGTGTGTGGTTGCCGATGGTCGCCGCCCCTCCCCAACCGCCTTTGTCGCCAATAGTAACCTGGTGATACAAGGTACAATATTCGCCAATCCGTGCCGCCGGATGAACAATAATTCCGCCAAAGTGATGAATGCGCAGACCTTTGGCAATTTCACATTCTACCGGTATGGAAATGCCTGTCGTCATCTCGATGAAGCGTTCAAAAAAGAAACGCAACGGCTGCGCCGGAATTCCTCGCTCGTAAAACCAACGAAAGAACCGGTAAACAAGGATGGCCTGAAAACCTTGCGACAGTAATCCGCGGATAAAGACTCTCAGGGACAGATCACCTGTTGCCGTCAAACATTTCAAATCGCAACGTAAG
>Ga0114931_10002088_pt1:17500-25481 | contig 25481 bp, 19 predicted proteins | sample 2SBtaG_FD_89579 | JGI IMG/M metagenome (GOLD analysis project Ga0114931, IMG submission 89579) | Deep subsurface microbial communities from Kolumbo volcano to uncover new lineages of life (NeLLi) - 2SBTROV14_V59a metaG | ecosystem: Environmental > Aquatic > Marine > Volcanic... | reverse complement strand
CTCCCCCTCGACCGCTCCGCGGTCGTCTAGCCGCTCGATTCAAGAGAATCGAGCGGCTAGAACACCACGCCCAGCGAGAAGCGCGCCATGATGTCGATGGGGTAGAGCGCGCCGTTCAGGTTGGCGATCTCCTTCAGGTTGCGATCGAGGGCGATGTCCAGTTCGTTGCAGCCCGATGTCGTCGCGTCCGCGACGGAAGTGGCCGTGTCCGCGAAGCAGCGCTTCTGCTTGTTCAGCTCCACGCCGAGCCCGATGCCGCCGGCGATCGTGAAGAACCCCCACTTCGAATGGGTGCCGAAGTAGCCGTACAGCCGTCGCTCCGTGTGGGAGACCTGATCGATGCTGCCGGCGTCGTCCGTCGTCTTGTACGTGTAGCCGTAGTTCGTGAAGATGACGCGCAGCACGTAGCCCTTGAACGGCTTGCCGTTGAGCCAGAAGCCCGCGTCGATCGAGGTGCCGGCGAGCGCGCCCAGCCCGTTCGAGTGCTGCGACAGCTGGTCCTTGCGGGTGTTGAAGTAGTTGAAGGTGGGCGGCTTGCTGTTGACCACGAAAACCGGCACCAGCTCGACGCTGATGAACTTCCACACGGACGACTCGAGCTCGATGCCGAGCCGGCCGTCGATCAGCAGGTTGAACGGGTCGACCCGCACGGACAGGTCGGGCATCTTGAAGCCGCTGTCTTCCGGCTTCTTCGGCGGGGGCGGCGGCGGCGGGTTGTAGCCGTAGCCGTACCCTTGCGGCGGGGGCTGCTGGTAGCCTGGCGGAGGCTGCTGCTGGTAGCCCGGCGGAGGCTGCTGCCGGTAGCCCGGCGGAGGCTGCTGCTGGTAGCCCGGCGGAGGCTGCTGCTGGGCGCGGGCGCTGGTCGGGGCGAGCAGGACGGCGAGGGCCGCGCCCGCGGTTGCCGCGGCGAGAGCGGGTGAGACGCGCATGGCGGAAATCATAGGTTCGTCCCGGGGCGGTGGCGAGGGCCCTTCGGCAGTTCGACGGACTGTCGGCGCCGTGCGTTCAAATCGGCCCCCGGCCCGGTCTCCGCTCACTCGGCCATGAAGCGCTCGAAGGTCTCGACGTCTGTCTTCGAGCCCACAATGAGCGGCACGCGCGCGTGGAGCTCCGTCGGCTCCACGTCGAGGATCGGCGCGGACCCGGTGCTCGCCTTGCCACCGGCCGCTTCGAAGATGAACGCCGTCGGGTTCGCTTCGTAGAGCAGACGCAGCTTGCCTTCCGGGCTCTTCGTGTCCGGGGGATAGGCGAAGATCCCGCCGCGCAAGAGCGTGCGGTGTGCATCCGCCACCAGCGAGCCGACGTAGCGGTGCGTGTACGGCCGCTCGTCCTGCTTGTTCGGCTCCTTGATGAAGGCGTTCCAGCGGCGCACCTTGTCGTCCCAGCGGGCGGAGTTGCCTTCGTTGATCGAATAGGTGTTGCCCTTCTCGGGGCACCGCACGTTCTCGTGCGAAAGAAAGAACTCCCCGGCGCTGGGATCCCACGTGAAGCCGTGCACGCCTCTGCCCGTCGTGAGCATCAGCACGGTGGAAGAGCCGTAGATGCAGTATCCCGCGCACACCAGCTCGCGCCCCGTCCTGAGGAAGCTCTGCTCGGTGGGCGGCCCCTCGGTGCGATCGTAGCGGAGGATGCCGAAGATGGTGCCGATCGAGATGTCGACATCGATGTTGCTCGAGCCGTCGAGCGGATCGGTGACGACCAGGTAACCGCCGGTGGCGTGCGGGAAGAAAACCGGATTCTGGAGCTCTTCCGAGGCCAGCGCCGCGCAGTGCCCGCGCCGCTTCAGCGACGCGATCATCGTCCCGTTCGCGATCACGTCGAGCTTCTGGACGTTCTCGCCCTGGATGTTCGTGTCGCCCGTGAAGCCGAGCACGTCGGCGAGGCCGGCGCGGCGCACGCGACCGGTGATGAGCTTGGCGGCGAGGGCGACCTGGTTGAGAAGCGACGTGAAGGTCCCCGTCGCGCCGGGCACCTGGAACATGCCTTCCAGGATGAAGGTTTCGAGAGTTACGCCGGCCTGGGATATATCAGGCGGGCTCCACGAGGCTTTGGGCATTTTCGGCTTCCTCTCTTCGTTGCGGACCCGGGAAATAGGATCTACTTTCCCGGCCCCCGCGTTCAAGTCCATCGGCACCAGGGAATCACGCAGATTCTGCGGTGTCTGAGCGCCGTCATCCAGCAGAGGGAGAGAGCATGGCCGCTACGGATCGCGTCAAGGAGATTCTGTCCTGGTACTCGTCGGAAAATCCCGGCACTCAGACCCAGATCGCACGGCTACTGATGACCGGCACGCTCGCCGGCACCGGGAAGCTGGTGATTCTGCCCGTCGATCAGGGCTTCGAGCATGGACCGGCACGTTCGTTTGCCCCGAATCCGGCCGCCCATGACCCGGACTACCACTTCCAGCTGGCGATCGACGCGGGCTGCAACGCCTACGCGGCGCCGCTCGGCTTCCTCGAGGCAGGCGCCTCGAAGTTCGCCGGGCAGATCCCGCTGATCCTCAAGCTGAACAACAGCGACTCGCTCAGCAAGGTCGAGCCCTGCTCGGCGGTCACCGCATCGGTCGATGACGCGCTCCGCCTCGGCTGCGTGGCAATCGGCTACACGATCTATCCGGGCTCGGATTTCCGCAACCCGATGTACGAGGACCTGCGCGAGCTGGCGCTCGAGGCGAAGTCGAAGGGTCTCGCGGTGGTCGTGTGGGCGTACCCGCGTGGCAACGGCATCAGCAAGGAAGGCGAGACGGCGATCGACGTCGTGTCCTACGCCGCGCAGATCTCCGCGCAGCTGGGCGCCCACGTCATCAAGATCAAGGCCCCCACGGCCCACCTCGAGCAGGCCGAGGCGAAAAAGGCGTTCGAGAAGGCGAAGATCCCCATCGACACGCTCGCCGACCGGGTGAGCTACTGCGTCAAGGCTGCCTTCAACGGCAAGCGCATCGTGATCTTCTCCGGCGGCGCGGCGAAGGGCACCCAGGACGTGCTCGACGAGATCCGCCAGATCAAGCAGGGCGGCGGTTTCGGTTCGATCGTCGGCCGCAACGCCTTCCAGCGCCCGCACGCCGAGGCCATCGACCTGCTCAAGCAGATCATGGCCATCTACAAGGGCTGAGGGTCCCCCGCAGGGAAGCCTGTTTCCGGCGGGATCCGCGCGGGAAAGCGCCGGACGGGCCGAGGCCTGTTCCGGGCCCGGGGTGCGGCGGAGTCACGCCCGCAGCGCGGGGTTGATGCCGCTCGGCGTCGGGTGGCAGTATGCGCGCTCGCCGGTTCCGGCTGCGTAGACGCCGAGCCCGCGACCCGCCTCCCCCCCGAGCCCAGGAGATCCCGAGATGTCCTTGCAGATCCAGCTGTCCTCCGCAGATATCACCGCCGCCGAATCCGACCTGCTTGTGGTGCCGGTTACCGAAGGCTCGTTCGACAAGCAGAAGCTCCTCGGCCAGGTCGACGCCGCACTCGACGGTGCTGCAATGCAGCTCATCGAGCAGATGGACTTCCTCGGCCGCGCGGGCCAGACGCTCGACGTGCTCACGCTTGGGCGCATCCCTGCCAAGCGGGTCCTGCTCGTGGGTCTCGGCGCGAAGCGCGGCTTCAACGATGCGCGGCTGCGCACCTATGCAGCGACGGCGGCGCGCACTGCCGGCGCGTACAACGCGCGGGCGATCGCGCTGGTGCTGCCCGAGAAGGTGTCGGGCGCGAGCCTGCGCGCAGCCGGCGAGGGGCTGGAGCTCGGTGCCTACCGGTTCACGAAGTACCTGACCGGGGATCGCGTTCCAAGGCGGTGCTGGGCCACGTCACGGTCTACAAGACGGCCGGTCGGGCTTCTCCGTCCGAGAAGAAGGCGCTCGACGCGGGTCGCACGGTCGCCAACGGGATCTGCGTGGCGCGCGATGCGGTCAACGAGCCGCCGAACGAGCTCACGCCGGCGGTGCTCGCCGACACGGCCACCCGTCTCGCGAAGAAGCACAAGTTCAAGATCACAGTGCTCGACAAGAAGGGCATCGCTGCCGCCGGCATGAAGCTGCACTACGCGGTCGGTCAGGGCAGCGCGAACGAGCCCCGCTTCATCCACATGTCGTACACGCCGAAGAAGGCGAAGAAGAAGCTCTGCTTCGTCGGCAAGGGCCTGACGTTCGACTCGGGCGGCCTGTGCATCAAGCCCGCAGCCGGCATGGGCGAGATGAAGAGCGACATGGGCGGCGCTGCGGCGGTGCTCGGGCTGATGGTGGCCGTCGCCAGTCTGCGTCCCAACGTAGAGGTGCATTGCGTCATCGGTTCGGCCGAGAACATGCCCGATGGCGCTGCATACCGCGCGGGCGACATCTTCGGCTCGCTCGACGGCAAGACGGTCGAGATCATCAACACCGACGCCGAGGGGCGCCTGGTGCTTGCCGACGCGCTGGCGTACGCCCGCAAGCTTGAACCCGACGCGATCATCGACGCCGCGACGCTGACCGGCGCGTGCGTGGTCGCGCTGGGCAAGACCTGGTCGGCCTTCTACACCGGCGACGACAAGCTCGCGCGCCAGGTGGGCAAGGCCGCCGCCGAGGCTGGCGAGAACATGTGGCGCATGCCGCTCATCGAAGAGCTCCGCCAGCAGCTCAAGAGCGACGTGGCCGACCTCAAGCACACCGGCGAGCGCTGGGGCGGTTCGATCAGTGCCGCGCTGTTCCTCAGGGAGTTCGTGGGCGACGTGCCCTGGGTCCACTGCGACATCGCCGGTCCCGCCCTGTCCGACAACGCGCGCGGCGTGACGCCGAAGGGTGGCACGGGGCACGCTGTGCTCACGTTCCTGCGCTTCGTCGAGAACAGCGCCTAGCGACGCGAGGCACCCACGGCCCGCATCCGCCCGACGGCCGTCCTCTGTGGACTCCTGCTCGCCGTCGGGCTGCTCTGGGCGGGCGCCGCCTGTGCGCATCTCGTCTTTCCGTCGCTGAAAGGCGAGCGGTTCATCGTCGTCCGGCTCGACGAGGATCCGATCCGCATCCAGTACCGCGTCGGTCGTGGCATGGAGCTGGCCCGGCCGATCCGGCGGGCGGCCGACACGAACGGCGATTTCGACGTCAGCGCTGGAGAGGGCAACGCGGCGCTGGACGCTCGCTCGAAGGCGTTCTTGGCCCACCTCCGGGTGTGCATGGGCCGCACGCTGAAGGCGCTGCACTGCGGCCATCTGGCGCCGCGGGACGTCCAGCGTGTCGAGGCCGACGGCTGGACCCCGGGGGCGACCGGGCATCTGGTCTTCTCCTGGACCCTCAAGCTGCACCAGCGCGCTGACCAGATCGGAGCGTTGCGCCTGGAGGACAGCTACGCTGCTTCCGGCGTCGAGATCACCGAGGTGCGGATCCGTTCTCCCCGCGACAAGCGCCTGCTCGTCGCCGGAGACGGTCGAGCGACGGGAGTGAGCACCGAGTTCGGCTGGACCGAGCAAAGCCGACCGCCGGGACCGCGCGTGGTGGTCGCCGAGTGGCCGCCGCCGCGACGGACGCGCGGTCTGGTCCCGTTGGGGCTGGTCATCGCCCTCGTGCTGGGCCTGTGGGCGGTCTGGGGCCGCCTGCGGCGCCGCCGTCCAGCCGTGACGGGCTAGCGCCATCGGGGATGCCCCATCTTTGCTACGCTGGCGGGGATGGTCGGCGCCGAGTCGCAGAGCCCGAGCCACAAGCTCGTTGCGCGGGCGAACATGCTGCTGCCCGGGCTGTACGCCTGGGTGACCACCGTGGCGTTTCCGGCCGCCCAGCGGAGCGCGCCCGCCTCGGCCCGGGTCACGGCGATGGCGGCGCTGGTCGCGCTGGTGGCGGGGCCGGTGGTGGTCTTCGAGCGGCCGCGCCTGGGGCGCGCGCTCGGTGTGCTGCTCTTCGTGGCGCTGTCCGTGACGACGTGGCTGCTGCTCCGCTCCGTCATCGGGGTGCAGCACCTGGAGCCGGTCCGGGCCAGTCTGGGAGCCGTGGGCTGGGCCCTGTTCGCCTTCGGCTGGGGCGCGGTGCGGCGGGCCGGCAGCGTCCCGGAGGAGGATCCCCACGTCATCCGCGCCGAGCCGTTGACCCCGCGGGGACAGCTGCCGTGGAGCGCGCTCTGGGTGTACTCGATCGGGCTGGTCGGCGCGGTCCTGGTGCTGCTGCTCGCATGGCAGGTGGTCCGCCCCGCACAGGCGCTCCTGGCCCACGCCGTGGCGGTGGTCGCGGCGATCGCCCTGGTCTCGGTGGCCGCCCGCATCGCTGTCGAGCGCGGCCGTGCGCGCACCTTCCCCGCCCCGAAGCCGAGGCTCAACGCCGCGGCTCGCCCGCTCGCGACGGTGCTGCTGCTGATCGCGCTGGGTTTCGTCTGGCTGATGCTGCGCTAGCGTGGAGGCTCCTACGTGGCCCGAGCTATCGACCTACTCAGTGTGCTCCTTCTGGCTGCCGCGGCTGTGGCCTTCGGGCTGGGCATCCACTCGCTCGGCGCGCGGCGCGATCTCGCTGCGCTCTACTGGCTGGTGATCGGCGCGCTGGTGCTGCGCGCGGCGACCGACCTCCTGCGCCCCAAGTCCAGTTCGCGATGAGGGCTGCTTTCCACCGCCTGGGCCCCGCCCTGCTGCTTGCCCTCGCCGGTGGCTGCGGCGGGGACAGGACGTCTGCACCGGAGCCGGCGCGTGGGACGCTGTCCGCCGGCGTGGCTGCGACGGTTGGAACGGATGCGGTGAGCGTTCAGACCGTCCAGCGCATCGCTCGGGCCGAGCACGTCCCGCTCGGCGAGGCGCGCAAGCGCGCCGTGCAGGATGCCGTGTTCGCTCTGGGCGCGCGCGACCGCCTGCGGAACACCGGGCGCGTGGGGCTGGCCGACAACACCGCGCTCGCGCGACGCATGCTCGAGCAGCTGAAGGCGCAGGCGGCCGCGCAGGGACCGCCCACCGACGCCGAGGTGGCGCGGCTCACCCAGCGCCACTGGTACGACCTGGATCGTCCGGCGAGCGCGAGCACCACCCACGCGGTCGTCCTCGTCAAGAAGCCCGCCGACGATGCAGCAGCCAAGGCGCTGGCGCAGCGCATCCTGCAGGCGGTGGACGGCGTCCACAATGCTGCTGCGTTCAAGAAGCAGGTCGGGTCGGTACCGACCGGCGGTCTGCAGGTGAAGGTCGAGACGCTGCCGCCGGTTGCCGCCGACGGGCGCGTGATTCCCGACGAGCCCCCGGCTCCCGGTGCGAAGCCCGGTCATTTCGACATTCAGTTCGCCGAGGCCGCGAACGCGATCGCGTCCGCGGGCGAGCACAGCCCCGTCATCCACTCGCGCTTCGGCTACCATGTCATCCTGCTCGACAAGCGCCTACCCGCGAAGCGCGTGCCTTTGGAAGACCGCCGGAAGAAGCTGACCAACGAGGCGATCGACGATCGCGCCAAGGCTGCCGAACAGGCGCTTCTGGAGCGGCTGCGGGCATCGACGCCGGTAGAGGTCGTGCGGTCGTTCGACGATCTGACTTCCAGGGTGCGGTTCGGGCAATGAGTCGCCGCCGCAGCACGTTCGTGGGGCGCGACCAGGCGGCGTCCGCATTCAGCGCTGCGTTGATGCGCTTGTGCGAAGGTACGGGCGTTGCCGGTGCCGCTCTGGTCGACGCCCAGGGGGAGACCGTGGACTACGCGGGGTGGCTCGATCCGTTTGACATCAAGGTCGCGGCCGCCGAATGGCAGCTCGTCGTCGGCGTGTTGCGCGAATCGAACGTGCCGACCTGGCCGGAGACGCAGGAGCTCGTCGTGCGGGCCCGGTTCAAGAGCTACGCCATCGTTCCGCTCAGCGAGGGCTACGCGATCGTGGCATCGCTGACGCGCTACTGCTTCGAGGTTCCCGAGCGGGCGCTGGCCGAGGCCGTCCGCGAGCTCTGCAAGGAGAGCGGACTGTCGCCGCCGCCGTTTCTGGCTGGCGCGCGCGAGCGCTGGACGCGCGTCGAAGTGCAGACCAGCCCGCATGACGCGCGGCGCGCCGAGGCGCTGTGGCACGGCGGTGCGTGGCTCCCGCTG
>Ga0114931_10002088_pt1:0-12500 | contig 25481 bp, 19 predicted proteins | sample 2SBtaG_FD_89579 | JGI IMG/M metagenome (GOLD analysis project Ga0114931, IMG submission 89579) | Deep subsurface microbial communities from Kolumbo volcano to uncover new lineages of life (NeLLi) - 2SBTROV14_V59a metaG | ecosystem: Environmental > Aquatic > Marine > Volcanic | place... | reverse complement strand
GCGCGTGAGAGAACCCTGGTTAAGGAACTCGGCAAATTGACACCGTAACTTCGGGAGAAGGTGTGCCGCTGGAGGTGATTGGGCTTGCCCCATGAGCTTCCGACGGTCGCAGTGAAATGGCGGTTGTGACTGTTTACTAAAAACACAGGACTCTGCGAACTCGTAAGAGGACGTATAGGGTCTGATGCCTGCCCGGTGCTGGAAGGTTAAGGGGATATGTCAGGGGCAACCCAAAGCATTGAACCGAAGCCCCAGTAAACGGCGGCCGTAACTATAACGGTCCTAAGGTAGCGAAATTCCTTGTCGGGTAAGTTCCGACCTGCACGAATGGCATAACAACATCCGCACTGTCTCGACCAGGGACTCAGCGAAATTGCATTGGGGGTGAAGATGCCCTCTACCCGCGGCAAAACGGAAAGACCCCATGAACCTTTACTGCAACTTGGCAGTGATTTTCGGGTTGTTCTGCGTAGGATAGGTGGGAGGCTTTGAAGCCGGGCTTCTGGGCTCGGTGGAGCCACCCTTGAAATACCACCCTGGATAATCTGGGAATCTAACCCACACCCGTGATCCGGGTGGGGGACACTGCCTGGTGGGCAGTTTGACTGGGGCGGTCGCCTCCTAAATTGTAACGGAGGCGTGCGAAGGTTCCCTCAGGCTGATTGGAAACCAGCCGTAGAGTGCAAACGCATAAGGGAGCTTTACTGTGAGACCGACAGGTCGACCAGTTGCGAAAGCAGGTGTTAGTGATCCGGTGGTCCCGAGTGGAAGGGCCATCGCTCATCGGATAAAAGGTACTCTGGGGATAACAGGCTGATCGCGCCTGAGAGTTCATATCGGCGGCGCGGTTTGGCACCTCGATGTCGGCTCGTCGCATCCTGGGGCTGGAGCAGGTCCCAAGGGTTTGGCTGTTCGCCAATTAAAGCGGCACGCGAGCTGGGTTTAAAACGTCGTGAGACAGTTTGGTCCCTATCTGCCGTGGGCGCAGGACACTTGAGAGGAGCTACCCATAGTACGAGAGGACCTGGGTGGACGCACCTCTGGTGTTCCGGTTGTCAGGCCACTGGCATAGCCGGGTAGCCATGTGCGGAACAGATAACCGCTGAAAGCATATAAGCGGGAAGCTGGCCTCGAGATAAGGTGTCCCTGCCGCAAGGCACTAAAGGCCCCTCGGAGACTACGAGGCGATAGGCTGGGTGTGGAAGCGTAGCAATGCGTGGAGCTAACCAGTACTAATAGGCCGTGCGGCTTGACCCTATCCGCTAAGGCAAACATTCGAGTTGGTGCCCGGAGTCCGGGCAGACGAGCTCGTCGGTAGCGTGTGGAATTACCGCGCGCAGTCGATTCGAGCTAGTCACGCCAACAGCGCAGCATTGAACGCTGCTTATGACGCAAAAACTTTTCCGGTGGTTTTGTCGAAGAGGCCATACCCGATCCCATCTCGAACTCGGAAGTCAAGCTCTTCGGAGCCGATGGTACTGCACGGGCAACTGTGTGGGAGAGTAGGACGCTGCCGGGCTAATGACGGGGTCCTCGCCGCACGGCGGGGACCCCGTCGCCTTTTTGTGGCCCTGGATCCGCTCATGGTCTGACGCGCGGCGGGCCACGCAGCGCCGGTGCGGGAACTGGACGCCGGGCGGCGGCGTTTCCGGAAGAGCGCCGGTCGGTAGGGTCCTTCGGATGGGCCCGGTCGAGCCGAAGGCGCTACTCTCCGGACTTCGCCGATGCGGAAGGGCTTCAAGGTCGCACTCGGGGCGCTGCTGATCAGTGGCGTCGGGGCGGTGGTCGCGTTCGGGCCGATCGTGCGCGCGAAGGCACGGAACCAGGCGAAGCGACGCGGGCTGGCGCTGAGCATCGGTGCGGTGCGTCCCGGTTGGGGCCGCGTGTGGCTCAGAGGACTGGACGTGAAGGTCCCGGCGGTACCGGCGCTGGCGGTGCACCTGGAATCGGTCGAGGTGGATGTCTCGGCGACGCTGGCGGTGAAGCGCGTGGCGGCCCACGGCGGGCGGGTTGTGGTCAGCGGCACTTCCAAAGAGCTGGCGACCGAGCTCCGGCGTTGGCGCAGCCAGCACACCCAGGGGGGCGGAGGCCGGGGTGCGAGCCGGACGTATTCGGTGGACGGGCTCCGGGTGGTCTGGCGGAAGTCCGCGCCGGATGACCCGGTCGAGCTCTGGGGCGCGAGCTACCAGCGCGACGCGGACGGACACGAGCGGCTAGCTGCGGATCTGGCGCGGCTGTCCTGGCACGGGGCCGATCTCGGCATACGGGGCGGACGGCTGGAGCTGGCGCGGCGCGATGGGCACCGGGTTGTCGAGCGGGTGGTGGCCGAGGCGGTCGCCGCGACGCTGGATCTGGACGGGCACGCGCTCCGGCACGCGCTTGGCCGGCATGATCCGGCGAAGGCGCCGGAAGGCACGCCGCCCACCGTCGAGGCCCACCCCGACAAGCTCCAGCACGCGAAGCACTCCGCGAAGCCCGTCGCGCCGTTCCCTTCGCCCGCAGCAAAGCGCAGGGGTCCGGAGCTGCGGGCGCTGTTCGCGCGGCTCGCCACGACCGCACAGGCGCTGCTGCCCGTCGGCGCGAAGCTGGACCTGGACGGACTCCGTCTGGAGGTCCGCCACAACGGCCAGACGCTGAACGTCGGGCCCGCGCGGCTCCACCTCGGGCGCGACGAAAAACGCGTCGCGCTGGACTTCGCGCCGAGCGACAAGCCGGGTGCGGGGCATCGCGGTACGCCGCTCACGCTGCGCCTGCAGGCGCCGCTCGGCGCCGGTCCGGTCTCGCTGGCCTTGAAGGGCGGCCCCGTCAGTCTGGCGACACTCGGTGTCCACGAAGGCGATCTCGGCCTTCTGGACGTCGATCGTGCAGAGGTCCAGGCCAAGCTCCATGTGCGACTGTCGGCGGATGGCCGCACGCTAGCGTTCAACGGGCGCGGTCAGCTCGACAAGCTCGCGCTACACAAGCGTTGGCTGTCGAACCGTCCCGTGCGCGGCATGCATCTGTCGTGGCAGGGCGAAGGCAATGCGGCGCTCGATGGCACGCGGCTTCACGTCGACGAAGGCGAGCTCGAGTTCGGCAAGGTCCGCATCCAGGCGCGCGGCGAGCTCGAGCGCGGCCAGGGCTACGTGCGTCTGACAGCGGACGGCGGCACTCCGCTGGCGTCCTGCCAGGCCATGCTCGATTCCAGTCCAGCGGGGCTCACGCCGCTGCTCGGTGGCATGCGCATGAGCGGCACGTTCTCGCTGGATGGCCACCTCGACCTCGACACGCGACACCCCGGCAAGATGGTCACGCGCTGGGATATCCAGAACCAGTGCCGCGTTACGGCCGTGCCCGCCAACATCGCGCCACGGCACTTCCAGCAGAGCTGGGTCCGGCAGGTGAAGGGACCTGACGGAAGTGCGATGACGCTCGAGAGCGGTCCGGGCTCCGCGGACTGGGTGCCCGGCGGCGCGATCTCGAAGTTCATGCAGAGCGCCGTGCTGGTGTGCGAGGACGCCCACTTCTGGATCCATCACGGCTTCGACCAGGAAGCGATCCGGAACGCCATCCGAGAGGACTTCAAGGCCGGGAAGTTCCTCCGGGGTGCCAGCACCATCTCCATGCAGCTCGCGAAGAACCTCTACCTCTCGCACCGGAAGACGCTCTCCCGCAAGATGCAGGAAGCCGTTCTGACGATGCTGCTCGAGCAGGAGCTGACAAAGGACCAGATCATGGAGCTCTACCTGAACGTGATCGAGTTCGGGCCGGGCATCTACGGCATCGGTCCTGCGGCGCATCACTACTTCGACACGACCGCAGACCGTCTCTCGCTCGGGCAGTCCCTGTACCTGGCGTCTATCCTGCCGAACCCCAGGGGCCAGCACTTCGGCGCCGACGGACAAGTGACGCCCGGCTGGAGCGCATACCTGCGCAAGCTGATGCACATCGCGCACAAGATCCATCGCATCAGCGACGACGAACTCGCCGACGGGCTGACCGAGCAGGTTGCGTTCGGGGTCCCGTACTCGCCGCGCGGCAACGACGTGGACGCCGACGGCCAGCCCGTGGGCGACCCGGCGGCTGCACCCGGCAACGCATCCACCCACGCCAACGCGGCAACGGGCAACGTGCCCGTCCACGACGAGGCGACGTACCCGTGAGCTATTTTTCGCCGGCAGCGCGCAGCTTCTGGAAGAACGCGCTGAGCTCGGCCGCGGACTCGTCGGCGAGCAGCCCCGACGCGACCTCGAAGCGGTGGTTCAGCTGCTCGTCACGGCCGAGCGTGTAGAACGTGTCCACGGCGCCAGCCTTTGGATCGCGCGCCGCGTACACGAGACGCGAGACGCGTGCGTTGACCAGCGCGCCGGCGCACATCGGGCACGGCTCCAGCGTCGCGTACACGGTGCAGCCCGTGAGGCGCCAGTGCCCCCGTCGCTTCGCCGCGGTGCGCAGTGCGAGCACTTCCGCGTGCGCGGTCGGGTCTGCATCGACCTCGCGACGATTGTGGGCGCGCGCGAGCTCGACGCCACTGTCGTCCACGATCACGCAGCCGATCGGTACGTCCGCGTGCTCGACGGCCCGCCGCGCTTCGGCTAGCGCTTCGCGCATCCAGGTTTCGTCGGACATCGTCAAAAGTCCGCCGTACGTCGGCGAAACTCCAGCGGCCTGGCGCGCCCGGGAGGATTCGAACCTCCGACTTCCGGTTCCGTAGACCGGCGCTCTATCCAGCTGAGCTACGGGCGCAAAGGGGCCGCATACATAGCACGCTGGCGGCACCGTCCAATCCAAAAAACCGGCCCCCGATCCGCAGCGTGCTCGGGCATTCAACATGCCGGATACATGGGGTTTTGTCGGTGTGAGCCGCGGCGCGGCCCAAACCCGCTACGCTCGCGCCTCGTGACGCATCCCGCTCCCATCACGCTCTGCGGCTCGCTGTCGCTCCATCCCGTGTCGCTCGGCGCGAGCATGCACATGGCCGGCTATGCCGCACTCGGTCTTCCCTTCACCTACGTGCCCTTCGCCGTGACGAGCGCCGACCTGCCCGGCGCGCTCGCCGGCATGCGCGCGCTCGGCATCCGCGGCTACGGCGTCTCCATGCCGTTCAAGCTCGAGGTGATGCCGCTGCTGGATCGGATCGACGAGCTGGCGGCGCGCATCGGCGCCGTGAACACCATCGTCAACGACGACGGCGTGCTCGCTGGTCACAACACGGATGCCTGGGGTGCCGCCCGCGCGCTCGAGGAAGCCCTGCCGCTCGCCGGCCGTCGCGCTGTCGTGATCGGGGCCGGCGGTGCGGCGCGCGCGGTCGCGTTCTCGTTCTGCTCCGAGGGGATGCGCGTGCGCGTCGTCAACCGCACTCGCGACAGGGCCGAGCGGCTCGCCGCGGAGCTCGTCTCCGCTTTCGACAGTGGCGTGGCCAGCGGCGGCGGGCTGGACGAGCTCAGCGACCTCGACGGCGTCGACGCGCTGGTGAACTGCTCCTCCGCGGGCATGGACGGCTACGGACCGAACCCCGTACCTAGGGCTGCCCTCCGGCCTGATCTCGTGGTCATGGACATCGTCTACAAGCCGATCCAGACCCCGCTGCTCGAGCAGGCAGCCGCCCGCGGCGCGAAGACCGTCCACGGCGGTCGCATGCTGCTCCACCAGGCTTGCCGCCAGTTCGAGCTGTATACCGGCCGCGGAGCGCCCCTCGAGGCCATGGACAGCGCACTGCGTCGTGCGATCGGCTGAGAGCCCGCTCGTCCCCGTCGTGCCAGCTCTGCAAACTTTTCAGGGGTCGTGCCAGGGTCTGACACAGCTGCCAGGCCTTGCGCTGATCGCCGTCGGGACGGGGTCGGAAAACCACCAGAGTCCGCGGCCTTCACTGTCTGGTTGTCAAAGTGGCACGAAGGCTGCTTTTGGTCTGGCATCTTCTGCCGCTGTGGCAACTGCCCCGGCCACTTTGCTTGAGCCTCCGGGCTCCCTTCGTTGAGCTTCGAGTGCCCCCTACCCGGGCACTGAAAAAACAGGAGCTTGGCTTAACCTTCTTAACTTCCTCTTCTTTTCCTTGGTCCTCTTGTTGTACGGCCGCGCTTTCGAGCTTGCCTGGGCTTTCGAGCCAAACCGTTTCTGACCCGGCGGCGCCCCCGCCGGGTCTTCTTGCTTTGTGGGGCCGAAGCCTCCGGTTTGGGAGCCCTCCTTGACTTTTTCCGACTGATTCAACGCGCGGGGGCTTGGGTGGATTCCGGTTGGGTCCGGATCGCGCGTCCTGATCGTGGGTCGTTGCCTGCCGGCCAGCCGAAGAGATGGTCGGCGGTGGCCTCGGCATGGCATCGTTCGCACAGCGGCATATCGCCCTGGGCGCGGAGGTGCCCGTCGGGCGCGAGTACCAGGTACTGCCAGCCTGCTGCGTGCTTGTGCATGACGTAGACCGGGCCGGCGGCATGCCCCTCGGCCTGCTCGTGGAACATGGCGACGATACTGCCCACAGGCAGCCCCGAGCCGCGCGTGAGCGACAGGTAGGCTTTCCTGGCCTCGGGCGAGACACGTACGGTTCCCAGATAGCGGTCTCCTCCGTGGTCCGTTGCCGGTCGGGGAGCCCCGAGCGCGGGCCAGCTCTTGACCTTCTCGAACGGCGGCCAGAGCGGCGCCGCTCTGGCGCTCGGGGCCGCCGGCGGACCTGTGCCTCCGCCCCGCGCGGCACTCGAAGCGCCCGGGTAGTAGTCTGCCGCGGGTCCGGCACCGCACGCCGTGAGCAGCGCCGCCGCCAGAACGGCTTGGGGATAGGCTGCGCGATGCAGGCCCGCATGGTACCACGAGGCTATATGGGTCGCTTCGGCGCGCACGCCCTTCTGCCCGCCGCCTTCGCCGCTCTGGTCGTGGCGTGCTCCTCGGCTCCTCCGGCGCCGCCGCCCCGGCTCGGGCCGCCCCAGCCGCTGCCGCCACCGCGCGTGGTGGAGAGCCCCGGCCCGATCACCCCGACCTCGGGCGGGATCGCGTCCGACGACGAACTGGCGCACGGCCGGGCGTGGCTGGGCGTCGAGCTGGCCGCGACCGACCGCGGCAAGGCGGGCGTCCGGGTGCGCGCCGTGGTGCGCGGCTCGCCGGCGGCTCGCGCCGGTTTGCAGCAGGGCGACGTTCTGCTCCGGATCGGCGGCCAGACGGTCGGATCGCCGCGGCAGGTCGTGCGCACAGTCGGTGCCCACAGCGTGGGCGAGCGGATCGCGGTCGCCTTCCGCCGCTCCTTGGGCGATCGCCTCGTCGCGGTCACGCTCGCGCCGCTGCCCGACGACGACGCGATCATGCGCATGAGCTATGTCGGCGCATAGGCGCCGCCGCTCACCGGGCTGAAGAGCGTGCAGGGCAGCCTCACGCCGCGGCTGGGCGCGCTGCGGGGCAAGGTCGTCGTGCTCGAGTTCTGGGCGCCGTGGTGCATGGTCTGCCGCGTGATGGCTCCCACGATGAACGACTGGGCCCAGCGCTACGGCGCGCAGGGCGTCGCCGTGATGGGCGTCACCATGACGCCCGTGCAGCAGGCGGCGACGGCCGCCTCGCAGATCGGTATGAGCTACCCCATCGCTTCGGACGAGAGCGGAGAGGTGACCCAGGCGTACGGCGCCACGGCGCTGCCGACGCTGTTCGTGATCGACCGCCGCGGCATCGTGCGCGACGTGCTGGTCGGATATTCCTCGGCCCGCCTGCAGCAGCTTGAAGCCGAGGTCGACCGGCTCGTGGCCGAGAGATAGGGCGGGGCTCGCATTCGCTCGCCAAACGGACTAACCGTGGCGTCCTGCTATGAAGGACGACCAGCTGGATCAGGCCATCGAGCGCGCCCAGAAGGGTGGCGCCCACAAGTACCACGAGAAGAACGCCGCGCAGGGCAAGCTCTTCGCCCGCGAGCGCATCGAGCTCTTGCTCGACGTGGGCTCGTTCCAGGAAGACGCGCTGCTCGCCAACATGAACGCGCGCGATCTGCCCGCCGACGGTGTCGTGACGGGCATCGGCCGCGTCGACGGTCGCGTCGTCGCCGTCATGGCCAACGATTCCACGGTGAAAGCCGGCTCCTGGGGCAAGCGCACCGTCGAGAAGATCCTGCGCATCCAGGAAACCGCGATGCGCATGGAGTGCCCGCTCTTCTATCTGGTCGACTCGGCCGGCGCGCGCATCACCGACCAGGTCGAGATGTTTCCGGGGCGCCGCGGCGCGGGCCGCATCTTCTACAACCAGGTGCAGCTCAGCGGCCGCGTGCCGCAGATCTGTCTGCTCTTCGGCCCCTCCGCTGCGGGCGGCGCCTACATCCCTGCCTTCTGCGACATCGTCGTGATGGTCGACAAGAACGCCAGCATGTACCTCGGCTCGCCGCGCATGGCCGAGATGGTCATCGGCGAGAAGGTCACGCTCGAGGAGATGGGCGGCGCCAAGATGCACACGTCCGTTTCGGGCTGCGGCGACGTGCTCGTGAAAACGGAGCAGGAGGCGATCGAGTTCGCCAAGTCCTACTTCGCCTACATGCCGCAGAACTTCCGCGGCGAGCCCGCGCCGGCCGAGGTCCGCGCGCCGAAGCACGCAAAGCCGATCAGCGAAGTCATCGTGCGCGACGAGAACAAGCCGTTCGACATGAAGCACGTGATCGACGCGATCATCGACGAGGGCAGCTTTGTCGAGATCAAGAAGCGCTTCGCCAAGGAGATGGTCACGGGCTTCGCGCGCATCGACGGACGGGCGGTAGGCATCGTCGCAAACCAGCCGAAGCACCTCGGCGGCATCCTGTTCGTCGACAGCGCCGACAAGGCCGCACGCTTCATCTGGCTGTGCGACGCCTTCAACATTCCGCTCCTGTACCTGGCGGACGTGCCCGGTTTCATGATCGGCACCAAGGTCGAGCGCCAGGGCATCATCCGCGCCGGCGCCAAGATGATCGCTGCCGTGAGCGAAGCCACCGTGCCGAAGGTGAGCGTCATCGTGCGAAAAGCCTACGGCGCCGGCCTGTACGCCATGTGCGGCCCCGCCTTCGAGCCGGACGCCTGCCTCGCGCTGCCGACGGCGTCGATCGCCGTGATGGGTCCGCAGGCTGCGGTCAACGCCGTCTACTTCAACAAGATCCAGGCCGTCCCCGAAGGCGAGGAGCGCGACGCCTTCGTCGCCAAGCTCCGCGAGGAATACAAGGCGGACGTCGATCTCTCCAAGCTCGCCAGCGAGCTCGTGATCGACGACGTCGTCCCCTTCGAGCGCCTGCGCACGGACCTGTCCCGCCGCTTTTCCGACTACGCCGTCAAGGACGAGCCGAGGCCGCCGAAGAAGCACCTGGTTCCGCCGGTGTAGGCGCGAGCCGAGCCGGAGATGCTACGCTTCGCGCGTGCGACGCCTCTTTCCGCTGTCCGTGGCCGCCGCTCTGCTCGCCCTGGCGGGAACCACGCGGGCGCAGGTGGACGTGCGGTCGATGGCGCGGGCGTTCGCGTCCGGCGCGGTCCCGCCGGCGTTCCGCGCGGCGGGCAGCCAGCGCGTTCCGGTCGTCGTGAGGAGCGCTGCGCCGCTTTCCGGCCCTGGTCTCGTCCAGGTCTCACCGGGCTTTTGCGTGATGAGCGCGCCGCTCTCCGAGCTCGACGCGTTCGCCGAAGCGCACCCCGGCGCGCGCGTGAGCTGGGCGCCGCCGCGCCATGTGCTGCTCGACAAGGTCGACGGCTGGGTGCACGCAAGTGCGTTCCACAACCAGACCGGCGACTCCGGGCAGGGCGTCGTGGTGGGGATCGTGGACACGGGCGTCGAGGTCGAGCATCCGGATCTGCGCAACGCCGACGGCACCACCCGCATCGCCTGGCTGCTGGACTTCTCGCGCGGTCCAGCCGGCCTGCACCCCGCGCTCGAGCAGCAGTACGGCTGCACCCAGGACCCGGGCTGCGCGATCTTCGACGCAGCCGATCTGGACAAGCGGCTGGGCGACAACATCACGGGTGACCTGCCGACGGATTCGTACGGCCACGGCACGCATGTGGCGTCGCTCGCGGCCGGCAACGGGCTGTCGGCCACCCCGGCGCGCTACGGCGGCGTCGCTCCGGAAGCCACGCTCGTCGCCGCCCGCGTCACGCGCGCCGGCGGCGGCGACATCTACGACTCCGACATCCTGGTCGCTACGAGCTTCGTGTTCGACCGGGCCGCCGAGCTCGGCATGCCCGCTGTCGAGAACCTGAGCCTCGGCAGCGACTTCGGCCCGCACGACGGCAGCTCCGCGCTGGAACAGGGTCTGGCCTCGTTCGTCGGCGAGGGTAATCCGGGGCGCGCCATCGTGGTGGCGGCGGGCAACAGCGCCGGCATCTATCTCGGCGTCAGCAACGACTATCCGGAGCCGTTCGGCGTGCACACCGAGGTGCACGTGCCGCGGCGCTCCAGCGTGCGGGTGCCGTTGCTCACGCCGCCAACGCAGAACGGCACGACGAAGGGCAGCGTCTACGTCTGGATCGCCACGCGCCCCGGCGACCAGCTCAAGGTCGGGCTCGACGACCAGGACGGCCGCTGGTTCGACCCGCTGGGGCCGGGCGAGTCGGGCAGCCTCCAGAAGAGCGGCCTGACCGTCAACATCTTCGACGGCGTCACGGGCAAGGACAGTCCGCTCGGATCCAACCCGGATGGCGCCGTCGTGGTGCTCGACGGCAAGTGGCAGTCGGGCCGCGTCTTCGCGCTCCGCCTCGAGGGGCACGGCACCGCCGAGATCTGGGCGCAGAGCTCGGGCGACATCTCGCCGGAGCTCGGCAGCATCGGCGCGCTGTTCCCGCGCGCCACCAAGGAAGGCACCATCAACGTGCCCGGCTCGAGCCCAGCGCTGATCGCGGTGGGTGCGACGTTGAACCGCTTGAGCTGGCCCGACCGCGCGGGGCACATCGTGAAGGTCTCGTCGCTCGGCTCGGTCGAAAGTCCCAAGCCGGACTCGATGGCGTACTTCAGCTCGGTGGGCCCGACCGAAAACGGCTGGATGAAGCCCGACATCGTCGCGCCGGGCGTGTTCGTCATCGGCGCGATGAGCGATCTGGCCGACCCGTCGAAGAACGGCGGTTCGGGTCTGTTCGCCGGTCAGGGCATCTGCCACACCGACGCCGATTGCCTGGTGGTGGACACCTACCACGCCATCAGCAGCGGGACGTCCATGTCCGCTCCGATCGTGAGCGGCGCGGTCGCGCTGCTCTTCCAGCAGGATCCGACGCTGACCCAGGATCAGGTCCGGGCGCTGCTGCAGGCCGGGGCGCGCCCCCTCGAGGGCAGCGTGCCGTACGAGCAGCAGCAGGGGCCCGGCGCGCTCGATCTGGAGGGCGCGCTGGCCGCACGCATCGCGGACAATTCGCCGATCCATCGCGAGCCGACCGCCACCGGCAGCTGGCTCGACATGGCCGCCTCGTACCTGCATCCCGATCCGGCCTGGTCGATCAGCGGAGTGCTCGAGCTGCGCGACGACTCGGGCGCGATCGCCGACGGCTTTTCGCCCTCGCACCTCACGCTCGCGGCGCGCGGCGCGCTGGTGACGGACAAGCTGGCGCGCGTGGCGCCCGGGCTCTGGCGCTTTGCCCTGAGCGCGCCAGCGGGCAGCGGCGGCAGCACCGCCCAGCTCACCGTCCGCTACGACGACCGCGTGATCGCCCAGCGCACACTGCAGATCGCGGTGGATCGCTGGGTGTCCGAAGGTGGCGTGGGAGCGCGCGGCGGCTGCTCGCTCTCGCCCTCGCCCGGACAGAGCGACGCCTGGGCCACGCTACTGCTGTTCGGTCTGGTCGGCGTGCTGCGCCGCCGCCGGGCAAGTCGGCTTGCCGTGGCCAGTCGGTAGCCTTCCCGGATAGGCTTGCCGCATGCAGACGATCCGCATGCTCTGGGCGGCTCTGACGGCCTCGGTCGTGATGTTGGGTGTGGTGTGCTTCGTGGTGTCCGGGCAGGGTCGTGCGCCCCAGTTCGCGATGCTGATTGTATTGGGCGTGAGTGCGGTGGCCGAGGCCGTCATGAGCTTCGTGTTGCCAGCGAACGGCCTCAAGACCGGGTTCCGGACCTTCGAGGCCGAAACGGTCGAGCGCTCCGCGCCGGGCGACGAGTCGGCGATGTTCGGCGGCCAGGCGGCCACGCAGAAGGTGTTCAAGCATCCCGGAAAGGCCTTCAAGGCAGGGCTGATCCGCTACCAGACCGCGCTTATCCTGAGCCTCGCTCTGAGCGAAATGGTGGCCATCAACGGCGTCATCCTCGCCCAGCTCGGTTTCGATCCGGTCGAGTTCCTGCCCTTCGTTGCCGTGGGCTTCGTGCTGATGGCTATCCGCTACCCCACGGAGGAGCGGATCATGGCCGCAATCGAGAAGGAAACCGGCGTCCGATTTCCGGAGCAAGGCTAGTCCCGCGTTTCCATCGAAGCGATGGGTGCTTCGCACGCGCGGCTGCGCCGCGCCACGCGGGACTAGCAGCGTTTGTTGGGGGCGCAGCAGCGCCCCCTCGGCTTCGCCGAGCCTCCCCCTCGACCGCTCCGCGGTCGTCTAGCCGCTCGATTCAAGAGAATCGAGGGGCTAGTCCCG
>Ga0114931_10002087_pt1 | contig 25486 bp, 31 predicted proteins | sample 2SBtaG_FD_89579 | JGI IMG/M metagenome (GOLD analysis project Ga0114931, IMG submission 89579) | Deep subsurface microbial communities from Kolumbo volcano to uncover new lineages of life (NeLLi) - 2SBTROV14_V59a metaG | ecosystem: Environmental > Aquatic > Marine > Volcanic | place: Kolumbo... | reverse complement strand
TGGTCAACTGCAGGAACATGCCTTAGAAGCCGCTACAAGCCATTCTCAGGCCACTGAGGGGGTAGTTTCCATACGACACAGGTGCGACGTAGCCTACACGGGTATTGAAGCTGCTGGATTACTACTAGAGGAGGTGCATGGTGAATAAGAGCAAGCTATTAGAGTTAGTCAAGGAAGTGGTTAAGTTGGCTCCTGAGATGATCCCAAGTCTTATCAAGCTATTGAAGCACTCAGATACTCAGACGATGGTAGAGATGTTTCAGGAAGAGCATAAAAAGATTGAGGAACAGCGGAAGTCCATTGACGCACTTATTGACGATAAGTTTCCACCGGAGGAATCATGAATTTTAGTGAAGCATTAGAGAAAGCAAAGCAGGGTCATAAGATCATGCGTGAGGGATGGAACGGTAAAGGACAATGGGTATGCTATATGCCTTCTGTCACTATCTCACAGGACTTGGTGAATGGTCGTACTCGCAAGTTTCATACAAGTGGAGATTTGCATGTAGGTGGTTACTTTGTAATCATGACTGCACAGAAGGTATGGCAGCCTGGATGGCTTGCTAGTCAAGGGGATATGCTTGCAGAAGACTGGTGCTCTGAAACGGTAGAATAATGGACTATCTCCTAGAGGAAGAACTTAAGAAGTTGAGGCAGGACCAAGAAAGGAAGCCCCAACGCTTGGAGCTTCCTCTCGATCTTCCTCCTGTGTTTTCAACTAGCTACACTATCACTACTGGTGATGAGTATGACTATGAGAACATACTCTCTATGTTATATGACTATTAGTCACTAATCTCATCATCATCATATACTGGCTTCTTGTACTTCCTGTCTAACAAAGCATAGCTTAGGCAGGAAGTTCCTCGTTTGAAGTCAGGTACATACTCAGGAATGACCCCTAGTACGTGTAGGAGCGTCCCTAAGGCCACGCTGAATATTGTATGGTTCCTAGTGTCATAGAAGTCTGAAAACTCCTTCATGCCATATCTGTACTCCACTAGGACCATGTGTGGAACAACCTCGTCAACCCAGTTCTGTACTTCAAAGTCAGAAGGGGTTTCTTTGGGTAATGAGATCTTGTTCTCTCGAATGATCATGCGGCTTCTCCTATCACATGTGGTTTAAACACTTCATTGACAGGAAGTCGGAACTGCTTGGCAATCTGTTGATGATGAAAGAAGCGTAGCACTTGCTCTTCATGAGTCAAGAACTTTCCTATCTTGATAGCTGAAACAAAACCCTCTTTTCCTTTCACAAGAGATAAAGAGAGCTTATTGTTCACTATCTGCTCATAGTTGTTATCTAGGATCTCCATGGCCCTTCCTTGGACAAGCAGTACAAAGGGAATCCCTTGCTTCTCGTCATAGAAGGAGACATAGGAACACTTCTTCTTCTTGTACCTACAGCCAGACTGGATGTTAAGCATGATGGCTTCAAAGCCTTCAGCCCATATCTCTGAGTCTTGAACAAACTGAGTGTCGGGTACTTTGACCCGCTTGAACTTGTCCTTGCTGGGGAAGATGATGTAAATGGGAACTCCTCGGAAGCTAAGTTTACTTGGAAGCATCTTCAAGCTCCCGTACTAACTCCTTCAGTTCTTTCGTATCTCTCTTTACATCCTTAGTGAGAGCTACTACTTCATTCAGTATCTCTTCATAGGTTTCTTCAGTCTTTTGCTTGTTCATGTTTGCTCCTTAACCCCATGTATGTATTATCCCACATGTGGGTTAGAAGTCAAACTTTATTTATCTTCTTTTGGGTTATTTTACTATTAAGTTTTCTACATACATAAAAATGCAGCCAGAGGGTCTCTAAGGGCCTCTAGCTGCATCATGCTGTATCGACATGCTCAGGATGGATTCATATCCCAATATGTGCTATAATGCAACCTTCTCGCTCTTGAACTGACCCTTGATGAGACGGTTGTAGGCCTTGCCATAGCTCTTAGCCTCCCAGAGGGTCTTGGCAGTCATAGCAGGCACGTCAGAGTAGGTATAAGTACCGCTGAGGAACTCAAGGGTTAGCTCCTGAGTAGACTGGCAGTAGGCGATCCTCTGTACGAATGAAGACTTCTTCACGTTGCGGACGGTGACAATGGCATCTGTGGGGCTGGGGTGGTTCATCATGTTCTCGTTGGCTTGTGTTGTTCTTCCCTACACATCCACAATAACCAGCTGTTGTAGGCTGTCAACCCCCTGCACAAAAGAATGCCCCCCGTAGGCAATGGACGACCTACGGGGGGCAAGATGGATATCAATGACTATGAACGTATAGTACCATGGGTGTGGTACAAGTCAAGTGTTTTTTTGGTCAGATACTGACTTTATCTGCAGTCGTAGTATATTAATAACTGAGCAATAGAGAATCTATATATCTCAGTCTAAAAGCTTAACAAAGCCATGATCGTCTACTTCTTCAGAAGCATCCTCTTCACCTAGTGTGATATTGATTACGGCAGCTAAGAGTTCAGCGCGTGAAGCTATAGTGTCTTTCCTTTTATTGACGACTATCTCCAACCAAGCCTTGTCCTGCAGGTCTGTTATACGGTCCTTAAGCTTCTCATTCTCACTAATAAGCTTAAACACAGCATCAGTTAGACTACGAAGCTCAGCACAAACATCATCTTTAGCAGCTTGTGTTGCTTGTTGTTTCTCTTTGCTAACTTCTTTCTTCCACTTGAAGCCGTGGTGGCTGTGTAGTATCCCTCTGCAGCACCTTGAGATAGCTCCCTTATTACATCCTGTAGCCCTAGCAGCAGTATTAGCACTACTAAACCTAGCCATCTCGTTCCCGTCCATATTCATTTGTACAATCATACTGTTTCCTTCTTGTTTAGTTTTTCCTCATGAGAAACTACATAGTCCCGCAGTTCTCGTCCTTGTTCAATAACAACCTGTTTAACAGCCTCTAGTTCCTTTTGAGCTGTAACTAGTTGTTTATTGGTTACGATAAGATGCTCTCTTAGTTCAGAAACCCTATCGTCTAGCTTGTGGATCATACTAATAAGCTCTTCTTTACTAGTACTCGGGCTTTCATAAGGTTCTGACTCTTCTACAGTAGTGTCTTTCTTATCTGCCTTAGCTATATCCTCTACAGAGAATGAATGCTTCTCTCTCTCAAACCTAGCCTTGACGTCCTCTACTTCACCCCCTACTTCACCCCCTACTTCACCCCCTACTTCACCCCCCTGTGCAGCCATTACTACTTCACGGGGGTGAACCTGCTTAATATCCTTTGTTTCTAAGGGGTGAACTTGTGTAGCTTCACCCCCCTCCTTCACCCACCTAAATCCTTTGTGCTTGCCTAGCTTCCCTCTACAGCATCTAGAGATAGCTCCCTTATCGAAACTAGTGGCTTTAGCAGCAGCATTAGCACTACTAAACCGCGCTACTTCGTTCCCCGACATGTCCATCTGTACAATCATTTTCGCTTTTCCTTCCTGTTTTTCGGTTGATTTGTTATGCATAGCTTAACTCCTGTGTCTCAGTAGTCAAGCACGTTCTCCATTGTTCTATCTGTACCTCAGCAAGTTCCTCTATATACCCCCGTGCTGCCACGAGAAGGGGCCTAGAATCGATTCTAAAGTCTTCCATGGGTCCTAGGTCATCTTGTAGCTTAGGAAGCCTTAGAGAGCCTTCTGTGAGCTTCTCTATATTCTCCGCACTACAAGACATATGGCTGCACTTTGCTGTACCTAGTTGCTGTAACACCTCTAATACCTTGGAAACACTATCCTTTTCAGCATAGATGGCATCGTGAATAGGGAACACATGGACTCCCGAAGTAGCTAAGGTCTTCGATAGGCTCACTTGGATATACTCCCACTCATACTCAGTGAGCTTCCTAAAGGCACTTCCACGCTTTCTATCTAGCTCTAAGCACCATTCTCGTAGTGTTTCTGCTTCCTGCTCTCCACAGTGTTCAGCTATCGTATCTAGGACTACCCTCATCTTCCTATTCACCTTGTCTTGGTTATGAATAGTGTTCAGTCCAGCGTTCGTAATATGCTTGCCTAAGGGTCTAGTGAAAGTGTGGTCGGGGGACAGTTTGTTATCTCATAATCGCCCTTAGTTTCAGATGTAGAATGAGTGTTGTCTTCTAACTTCCTGCACAATGCCGGACCCCCTCCCTCCTCCCTGTCTTCTTCTACATCTAATTCATATAATTCTATTATCCTATGATACTTCTTATTCTCTATAGCTTGTAACCCTACTAGAGTGTAGAAGTCCTTAGAATCATCCTTCAGTAGAGCTAGGAGCTTCTCTAAGCCAAGATGCATAGCTAACAAGGTGGTGTTGGCATACTTCAGATCAAACTCTACTAGAGGCTCTCCTGTGCTATCTACAAGACACTGGTGCCTGAGATCACTAGGGATGTTCCCAGCTGCTGTATATACCCTCTTGTGATCGTCACCTACCTTGATCCAAGGCTCAATAGGAAGACTCTTAGGAAACAACTGATTATACATGTTCACTGCCCTGATGTTCATGTTCTTCATGTAGGTGATCTGAGAAGAGTCCATGCCCCACTTGTGTAGCTTCTTGTATGCCTTCCTCCATTCCTTAGATTCTTCTTTCTTCAGGAACTTCTGGATCTCAGGAGCTAGAGGATCTACATCAGATAGATAGACATAAGCTCGATGAAGACTATCAATATCTAACTTGTAGACTCTGGACTTCCCTGGCATGCACTCTAGGTGGAGACTCAAGACCCCATCTGCTTCAGCCAAGGAAACATAATACATGTATTTATCCCCAAGGTAGCCCTTCATGACATGGGAGTAGAGCCTGAGGTAGGGTTCCTCCTTGTCCTCTAGCAAGTAGTACATCTTTCTTAGGATATTCAGGAACTTCAGATAGCTTGTGCTCTTCAGCCTCTTCTTGTTGAACAGGATGACAGGCTCTTTCTTGTTGTTCCTCTTGATCGCTCCCCATAAACCTTTGGGAAACTTCTGTGGAATTGAGGGTTGGATCATAGTCTTTACATCTTTCATAGCTTTTTTACTTTCATGAATAGGGTGGTACTGTTAAAACCACTAATAACAGTATACAGCTAAGGACTAAATAGTCAAGCTATAAAACGACGAAAGCCTACCGATTTCTCAGTAGGCTCCCGAAGTAACAAGTTTTTCCCGAAAGAAAGGATTAGCTATGAAAGATATATGCTGAATCCTATACACAGTGTAACACTGGCTGAGCGGTTGTCAAGCAAGAAAGGTAACTATTTGGGTATCATGGTTGATACATGTAGTTATATGCTCACACTGTAACTATTACATGTAGGTACATGTAGGTGCATGTAGGTTCATGTAGGTGTGTAGCATATTTGATACACTGTGAACTTTTGGATACACTGTGTCATATTTGACACATAGGTGGGCCAGAGTTCTTAGGTACACTGTAGCCCCTCTGGCCCACCCTCTGGCCCACCCTAAAACCACTGTTTTTACGGTGTTTATACCCTATAATTATAATTATGGGCCAGAGATCTTATAATTACTAACCAAACTTTTCTGAGCAGCACAGAACCATGGTTCTCACAGAAGAGTTGAAAAAGTTCTATTTCAGTGGCCCAAGTGGCCCACCTTCCCTTCTCATCTCATAATACCTCTATTTTATAGGTGTATTATAAAAGCAAGGGTGGGCCAGACAACGATAAATCCTCTGGCCCACCTCCCTATTTAGGGACGGTCCACACATAAAACATCAACTAATACTAATAAGGCAGCATTATACATTAAGACAAAACAAAACCCTATGCCGCAACCACCCCTGGCGCGTCATAGGGTTCTGAAAGGAGCAGGTATGAACTACCTACCTCCACATTGTAACACCGTATCCCACACTGTCAACACCGCCGCACATCCATGGTATACTATGAATATGAAATGTCCTAAGCACTTAATCTCTCTAGTCGATAATGAATGTATTGCCTGTACCCGTGGGACAGAAGACGTACGTATTTACGTACTCAATAAGGAGACAGTCTGTTTTCTACCTCCTGGATACTATATAAAGCCTTCTGAGAATGTTGATTGGAACAACAACAAGGTGGTGAGTGAACATGACAAGATGTTTCCAGGCCGCCACAAAGGAGAATCTAGGAAGAATCACCTTCGTAGACTAAGGAAACAAGAGAAAACTACTCCCTTTATTCAACTATCTCCCGCTGAAACTTCAAACGACGCTTAACATTCATGTCTACTTTGGGCTCTTTAGGACCTATTCCATAGAGTGTACGTTGTTGAGGATCCCTAATATTCTCTGCAAAGCGCATACATTCCATTTTGGTGAGTTCTATCAACACCTGACCTACTAGTCTTTCCTTTATACTCTTTGCTACAATACGTCTTGTACTCTTATCAAGAGCCGCCTTCATACCATAAACACCTAATCTATGTGTTTCTAATACTTTGAATACAACGTCAGCAGCTCTCCGCCACTTCATATCATTACTACGCTTCCATACTCCCTTATGATCAGGATAGTACCAGCATTCCCTCTCAGGGCCGTATAGCATGTCTTCCCGTAGCTCCATGCATATAGACTCTGCAATCTCCTTGTAGGTGCCTTCCCAGGGCACAGTGGGCACATCTCCAATGGAGCACATGTTCCTTGCCTGAACCCACAGCTTGTCTAAGTAGTTATTGTTCCATGTTAAGCTTCCCTCCTTGCGGATATCTCTCAACATAAGATTTATGCTCTTATGACCCCGCCTAAATGGATTCACATCAGGAAGCTCATAACAGAATGTAATGTATTGTATCATTATTGTTAACAGACAAGACTGCCTAGTCTCCCTTATGTTACCAATACGAACATACTTAGGACCCGTGTTCCAAGTCACTGGACCCTTAGAGTGAGGTCCTTCATAGATCCTCTTTCCCTTCATGAACAATCGCAGCCAACGAGTGGACTCAGACTTAGGAATAAACATGTTGTAGTTACGTCTAGGCATAACACTAGTATATCACAATATTGCACATCTAGCTATATGTGCTAAAATTAGGTACATATGATCAAAGTATCCAGAACTTGCTTATCATATCTAGGTGAGACAAAGCTTATAGACATTAGTCTTGAGTATCTAGATGGAGTCATGGGTGAACCCCCAGGGACTCATGCAACATTAGCCGCAGAGATAGGATGGGACTATCCAATGCCTGAGAAGGCTATGGCGAATAGATACTATGTACTTCTCGCTGCATACCATATGTTCGTGCATCCTCATCCTAACCATACGTTGGATGAGCTTATCCCTCCTAAAACCCATATAGAAGAACTAGCAGAACTAGAGTTCGGTCTAGAAGTCACTGTAGATCAGACAGAAGAAGCCAAGTGGGCCTCATTGCTACGTAGGGTACAAGCTGGACTAGGACTAGGACAAGCTGCCATCACAACGGGCCTGTCAGCCTACCTAGTGTCCGATGTGCTGTCAGGAGCAGTGGAAGACCCATGTGGGTACGCACCGGCCATCTCACGGGCCGTAGAGAGCAATATGACATGTGGAGTATCCCTCATCAAAGAAGTTATCAACTCCCCAGATGCTCCCATGAAGTACAGACTTGATGCAGCGAAGTTTATGGCCCTCAACTCTCCATACACTAGATATGACTGGGGAAGGATCACAGAGAAGGATACTACCGCAAGACAGAGAACAGCAGAAGAGATCCTAGATGCTGTAATGCCTGCACTCTCTGAAGGAGCCAGAGACGAGCTTCTTGCTACATTAGCCGCACAAGATACTAATATCATTACTGTGCTACCTACATTACCTGATGATACTAAATGAGACTTGTATCACAGAAGTGGCTAGATAAAACTAGAGAAGCTCCAGTAAAGAGAGATCTATCTCTTAAGGAGTTCATCCATGTTGTATCTCCCACGTTCCAATACCCTTATTGGTTACAGCCTCTAGTAGATGCACTAGAGAGAGCCTTCAGAGAACCTACGAAGCTCATTGTCAATGTACCTCCACAGTTCGGCAAGACTGAAACAATACTCCACTTTATAGCTAATGAGATTCGATCAAGACCGGAGAGAACTCATGCTTATGCTTCATACTCTGCGTCACTAAGCTTAAAGAAGTCTAGAAAGTGTCGAGAATATGCCACAGCTGCAGGAGTCACCATGGCACCCGCAGCAAACAAGCTAGAAGAATGGAGAACAGTAGAAGGTGGAGGACTACTAGCCACTGGTATTGGCGGAGGCTTAACAGGAGAAGGCGTAGATGGAGTCTTAGTCATAGATGATCCATTGAAGAACATGGAAGAGGCGAACTCTCTTGCCCGTAGAAACATCATCTACGATTGGTATACTTCAGTAGCCACAACCAGAGTCCATCCCACAGGCTCTATTATTCTCATTCAGACCCGATGGAACCCAGATGATCTCTCCGGAAGACTACTTGCAGAAGGCTGGGAATCTGTAGTTATGCACGCCATTGACCCATTTACAGGTGAATCCTTATGGGAAGAAGGCAGACCCTTAGATTTCTTGAAGAAAGTTAGGAACGATGTAGGACCCTATGTATGGGGTGCTCTCTATGATCAAACACCTGTATCAAAGGGCTCTAAGGTATTCCCACATGTCTCTACATGCCTATTACAAGACATACCCACATCAGGAGTAATACAAGGTGGTGTAGATTTAGCATACACTAACTCGACAAGAGCAGATTTCTCTGCTATAGTAGTATTAATCAAAGAACTCCGCTCAGGACTAACTTATGTTAAGGACGTAATCCGAAGACAAGTTGAAGCTCCTGAGTTTGTTCCTGTGATAAGGCAATATCAAGATAAGTACAGATGCTCATTCCACTGGTACACAGCCGGTGTAGAAAAAGGATCTGCATCTTTCCTTTCTAGAGATGGAATACGTTTGACCTCTGAGAATGCAAGTAAAGACAAGTATACAAGAGCACAGCCATTGGCTCAAGAAGTTAGGAAGGGTACAGTGATTGTACCTACGGATGCACCTTGGTCCCAAGATTTCCTTAAGGAAGTCAACGGCTTCTCAGGTAGAGGCGATGTACATGATGACCAAGTAGATGCCTTTGTCGCAGCATTTGATAAGCTTCCCTCAAATACTCCCGGCCTTGTTACTTCTTCATCACCGCGTAAAGCTCGTGGACTATCTAAGGTGTTTTGATGAGCGTCTATTCAAAGCTAGCTAACTTGTTCACATCTACTCCAAAAGAGGATGTATTGACCCCACCTCCACCTAAGGAGATGTTACAGCTGTCTGCACCTAAGTCAAACAAGGCCGTTAAGGGCGCTCAGCCGCCCTCTGCCGCCACTGAATACGCGCCACGCTATACGGCCCGTATGCACCAGTTTGCGGGCTACACACCCGCAGCAGTGGCCAACATACTTCAACAGATTCTAGCTGGACAAACTGAACGATGGGCCGACTTCTCTGCCCATATGATGCGTACAGACACTAAGCTTCGATCCTTAGTAGAATCTCTAGCTCTATCTGTAGCCAGTGGTGAGCTAACGATAGAACCCGGAGATGATCGTCCTGTCTCTCAACTTGCAGCAGATGTACTTATCAAGATACAGCAAGAGACCCCAGGTTGGACTGACTTCCTCACAAGTCTCTTATATGCAGAACAAGTAGGATTTGCAGCCGCTGAGCACGATTGGTCCTTAGTCAACAATGTCTATGTGTCCACACCAAGGCTAGTACAGGCTAGAGATATTCGATTCTCACAGAACTGGGACACTGAAATACGAGTATGGAGCAGTGAAGTACCTCCAGATATCACTCCTATTGATCAGTCTAGTATCTATTATTGGGCTAATATAGAACAATCTTCACCCAACAGATGGATCATTCATACGCCCTCAAGAGGCGAGCCCCCTACACAATCTGGCACGTTTCATACACTTGCATGGATATGGGTATTCAAACATTGGGCAAGACTATGGCATCAAACCGCCTTAGAAAGACTTGCAGAACCCTTTATTTATGGTAAAGTTGATAGTAACTCACCGGCAGAGGTGAGAGATGCAATGATGCAAGGACTATCGAACCTTAATGGTGACCAAGTAGCCGTGTTTGAATCACTAGCCGATGGCTCTGATCCTATTAACATTGTAGATGCTACATCTGCTTTACAACAGTCTCCACATCTTGCAGCGATTGCTAACTATAACGAAGCTTATGCAGAAGCCCTAGTGGGCTCCACACTTCCATTTGGAGGTGGTGAGATATCAGGCAATAGAGCATTAGCTGAAACACAACTCAAAGCAACCTTCCTTCCTCGTATTCAAGCACAGTCTGATAGACTCGCACAAACACTACAGACCTATTGGGCAGCCCCTACAACTCAACTAAACTCTCATCTCTTTGGAAACGAAATCCCCGCTATCCCCAAGCTTAGCTTCTCACCCTCTCAGGAAGATGTACCCACAGTGACACCCGATGGTATCAATGCAGGTACAGTAACCAATGATGAGCTTCGACGATCTCAAGGATTAGAACCCAAGGGCGGGGAATGGGGCTCACGTTCAGCAAGTCTAGCTACACTATGATAGAAAACATCAAAGCATTTGGATCCAAACAGGACAACAGCCTGATTACATTATCAGCTGTTATTCCCGCTGTAGAAGACGGGAAGATTTGGATCAACATTGCGAAAGAAGGCACATGGAAGGGACACCCTGTTGGGGATGTAGTCTTTACCCATAGTGTCTTTGAGAAGATCGTAGCTAACTTTGAAGCGATTGATAACGATCTCCACCTATCTTATGGTCATGGTGCAGTCCCAGGACAGCCTAGACCCGCCGCTGGTTGGTTGAAGAAGATGAAGATCATAGGTGACCAGTTGTGGGCACTTGTGGAACCAACCAAGCGTGCATTACAAATGATTCAAGATGAAGAGTACAAATATTGTTCATCTGTGGTAAAGTTTGCATCTAATGACAGAAAGACCAATAAGTCGATTGGTGCTGAGTTATTTGAAGTGGGCCTAACAAACACACCATTCATTGATGGGTTAGAACCGATACATTTATCAAGGGAAACTTTTATGAAGACTGATGAAACCACTAAACTAGCTGATGCGCCTGCTCCCGATGCGGAACCAGATGCACCTCAGGATGCCACACAGAGTGCTCCTGAGGCAGCCCCCATTGATGGCCTTAAGGCTACACTAGGACTCGATGAAGAGACGACTGATGCGGATGTGTTTGCATTCCTTGAGCTAGTCTTTGAGGCCCTTGGTGATGCACTACAGCCTGCCATTGACCAAGCTGCAGGCAAGGAACCCGCTCCTATGGAGGACGCACCAGCTCCTGATGCACCTGTTGAGAACGAGGCTCCTACAAAGGATGCAGTAGAACTCTCAGCGGTTGAGGAACTAAAGAACCTCAAGTTAGAGAACCGAGTTGATAAGGCCATTAACGATAAGCTCGTTACAGTGGCTCAGCGAGACTATCTCATCAAGTTGGGACGAACGAGTGATGAGCTGCTTGACGAGCATCTAAAGCTTGCTGCAGCTTCTCCCGCTGTCCCTGAGGCTGTTACGGCCTCTAAGCCTCCTGTAGAGAGTGACACTGTTGTTCTCTCTCGTGAAGATGTTCCTGCAAGCAAGCAGGGACTCATTGATATGTATCTGGCCACTGGGCGATTCTCGCTTCAGGAAGCCATCAGCAAGGCCACTGCGGCCTAAGGAAATAGGACAAACAATATGACTGCTCTAGCAGACGACAAGCCGGGCCGCAACAAGATGGGGCCTTCCGTACAAACCCTACAGCTTCCTGTGAAGGCTGCAACGAAGATCTACTACGGTGGACACGTTATGGCTGACTCTTCAGGTTACGCTGTTCCTGCTGCTTCGACAGCTGGTGCAAGTTACCTTGGTGTAGCTACGGCCAGTGTGGATAACTCAGCAGGTGCTTCGGGTGATCTTTTTGTATCCGTTGAGGTAGGCCAAGTGGAAGCGTTTGCTTCTTCGGGTCTTGCTATTACTCAGACGGGTCAGACAGTTTCGGCTCTTGATGACCAGACTGTTACAGATGCTGCCGCAGCGGGTGCGAATCCTCTTCATGTAGGCAAACTACTTAAGCTTGATGGTTCTACAGCATGGGTGCATGTAGGCGTTCTTGGACAGACTGAAGCCTAAGAAATATATAGGAAACAACTATGATTAATCGCGATAAACTACTTCAGGCCAATCAGGTGTTCACGGATACCTTTATGGCTGCAATGGCAGAGCAGGGTCCGTCCCTCTCTCTAATCTCGGCTGAGGTTCCTCTGAATGGAACACGGCTCGTTAACGGCGGCACACGCTCCCTTGGTCAGCAACGGACCCAGGTTGTAGGTGAGGACCAGATTGAGGATGATACTCGTACACTGAGTTCAAGCCACGATGTGGAAACCATCTATCGCCGGATCTTCCTTAACAAGATTGATGTTGAGGGTGATTCTTCGGGTTACGTTGGCCGTATGCTTGCGAAGTTCATTGACTCCGCTCGCTTCCTTCCTGAGCGTGCCATCTGGGAAGCTTTTGCTGCAAACGCTAAGCTTGGTCCCGATGGTCTTCCACTGTTCTCGACGGCTCATCCCTTCGCTTTCGGCGGGGGTACAGAGTCGAACAAGACCACGGATGCTCTCTCGGTCTCTGCTTATGCAGCGGCTAAGGCGGCCATGAGCCAGCGTACCGATGAGTCGGGTCAGGTGCTCAACATCCGTCCCTCCCATCTCTTCGTTGCGGCTGACCTTGAGCACACGGCGAAGGAAATCACGGGCGCTACTCGCATCGTGACCGTGGATGCCAACGGTGTCATTGACCCCGGTGCGGCTGTTACTGCCGCTGCGGGCGCCTCTAACGGCTTCCAGGGTGACCTAATGACCGTTGTGGTTCCTTATCTTGCCCCAGGCGCATGGGCCATCGCTTCAACGAGCGCGGGTATGCCCTACAGCCATGGGTTCCTTCGGGCTCCTGAGGCGATTCCTAGCACTGACTTTGAGGCCATCGAGCGTACCGGCAAGGTGCCTTATGTCATTAGCGCCGATATGGCGAGTGGTCCAGAGAACTGGCAGCTCGTTTACGGTAACCTCTAGTAGACATGTGGGGAGGCTGGGACACTCTTGTAGTTATCCCAGTCTCCCCCCTTCATAATATAAAGGTGTAGACAACCATGGCAATTCAAGACTTTTCTGGCGCAAAGATTAATGCACTTGATCCCACTCTGCATGATACGCAGGCTGAGATTGAGGTTGTAGTGCGCCCATTAACCTATCAAGTAGCGGGAAAGCTACTCACAGCAGGGAAGCATAAGCTCCTTGTCCCCTCATCTATCCTTCCTTCTCTCAAGAAGCTAGTAGAAGATGATTCTCTAGTGAAGCAAGCAGAAGAAGGTTACAAGCATAAGCTTGAAGTCTATGTGAAGAGAGGTGGACAAGCCTCACGATTCACAGGTTCTCCTGCTTCTGAGTTCTTCCAAAGGAACATGCGGTCTCCACTTCCCTTCAAATCACTGAAGGTACTTAAGACCGACATTGCTCCTCGTCTCGATGCTGATGAAAAGCGTTTGGCAGCCATCGCTAAGCATCTTGTATCTTAGCTCATTTCCATACCAATAGGTGAATGTCTCACCGGCCCGTCTACTGGATGCCTAGGTGAAACTTCGCATTCCTTAGGCGGGTTTTTTTATGACAACGAACTATCTAACAGATGCCGACATTACTGCTGTTCTCGGCCCTAATGTACTCTCTGGACTCTTTACGCCAGAAGGTGGTGTCTATGATGCAGCTTCAGTTGTGATTGTACAAGAGATGGCATCTGAGTTAGCACGGGCCGCATTAGAGAATGCAGGTTATGCCCCAGGTGACTCCTCAACTAACAGAGGTGTCATCAATGTGGCCATAGCAGCCTTCATAGGGATGGCATATGGCCGTGTGGGCCTGGAGATACCTCCTGCCCTTGAAACTCGATTTGGTGGGCTTCTAGAGGGCACTAGGACCGGTGAAGTGCCCGTGCCTGGACTCTCTGCCTCTAAAGAAGATGGAGTGGGTGGAGTTCGGTTCTCACCTACGACAGGTGCAGGTGCCAAACCACAGGTCATGGGAAACCTTAGAAACATCTACTAATGACGATTGATTTTTCACAATGGGAAGAAGCTGAGAAGGACATAAGGAAGGCACAGAAACGTGCTAACTCTATCTCTGGTATTATGGCCGCTTCAGCAGCTGAACTCAAAGGTCTAATAGAATCTAGGTTCATTGCTGTATCATCATTCGGTGGTACGCCATGGGCAGCACGGAAGAAGCCTGCTCCTCATCCATTGCTCAATAAGTCAGGAAGACTCAAGAGATCTGTGTTTGCTAAAAGCTCCGCAGTAGGCAATGGTGACCATGTAGTTACGTTTGGTGCATCTGCTCCTTATGGAGATTTCCACCAAGGTGGTACTTCTAAGATGCCCGCACGTCCCTTTCTACCGCTCACTAAAAGTGGTGCAGTAGACTCTAATAAGCCACTATTCGCAGCTTGGGTTAATAAAGCCCAGACTCGTATCGTCAACTTCATCATAAAGGGACGATAAATGGCCTATATTGAATCTACAAACATCATTACTGCGATTCGTGATGTGCTCCACAACAACCATGGTAGTGCTCAAACCATAGCATCTGGAGAATATAGGCCCGGATACTATGATGCACTCACAGATAATGCAAAGGGACTCAAGTCTCTCTCTGTTCCATCTGTTGATGTGAGGATCAAAAAGGTCAAAACGAGCAAAATGACCCCTGTTCAGTTTGGTAACAAAGCTCTTTATGAACTAACCTTGTCTATATTAGTGTCTAGAGCGTTTACAACAGAGCATAAATCGACTACAATTACAAGAGATCTATTAGACTCATTGGCAGCTAAAGACTCTTCAGTGTTATCTCAGGCTCTATCATACCCTGGGAACCTAACACAAACGGCTAGTGCAGCACCCACTGGACTAGTTAGTGGCTTAATAAGGTTTGACGGCATTGTTGTCCCTCAAATCAAGAACAAAACCATCATCACCGATTCTACATTTAGTCGGATCGCGCTAGTAACACTCTAGCTTAGGACACAATATGAGTTACGAACTATCTACATTAGAGCGAATCGGAGTTGCTGAGGAAGCATTAGCAGACTTTGGTACGGACAAGTCGGGGTCCTATACCTTCCTTGACCTACCTTTCAAAGAAGGATCAGCAAAGGCTAAGCTAAATCAGAAGTTGGAAACACCCGGTGTAGCTCAGCAATACATTGATGATACTGATGCTGCTGTACTAGGACCACGAGCTGGAGAACTCACATTCTCTATGCCACTTCATGGTTCGGGAATTACCGCTGATGCTACAACTGCAGCCGCTACTAAGAATGCAGCTGCACTCTACATGCTCCTTCATGTAGGATTTGGTGGCTCACGGTCTAATGTAGGCTCTACAGTGGCCTCAGGTACCTCTGCAACCGTGTTCGATGTCGCCATTGGTGACGGTAGTAACTTTGAAGCAGGATGCGCTGTAGGGCTTCCTACGGGCGCAGGCGGGTCCTATGAGATGCGTGAGGTAGCCTCTGTTGTAGGAGACACAGTGACCCTAAAGGTTGCACTCTCCGCTACTCCTAGTGCTTCCGATGTAGTACTCAACAGCCTAACCATCTATGGTGCTTCCAACCCCACTACGGCTCTTCAGTTTACACTACAAGGTGCAGAAGCTGATGATCAGTATGTCCTCTCAGGAGGTCAAATGACTTCGGCTCCTAAGCTAACTACAAAGCTTGGTGAGATTCCTACCATTGACTTCACGATTAGCTTTGCTGAATGGTACCATGTCTCGTCACTAGGACCCCTTAGTGGAGCCACATATAACAACTACTCCCCTGTCTACACCTTTGGTGAGACTATTCTACTTGCTGCGAGTAGCTCAGTACGCACCGTGATTGATGCTGCTTCTTTTGACTTTGCTTTGCAGGGTCCTAAGTACACACCGATCAAGTCAGGATCTGGAGTTAACACAATCAAGCAGTGGAGAAGGGCTCGTACTGCACCTTTAGCGAAGCCCTCTGTTTCTCTACCTTTCCAAGACTTCACATACTTCACGGCTCGTACCAACATCACTACATACTCACTATATCAGCAGATTGGAAATGCAGCAGGAGAGATGATCTTAATCTCTGCCCCACTAATCCAGCTTATGGATGTGCAACGTGAAGACGCAGATGGTATTCGTTACCAGAAGGTTGATTCTAAGACCCTAGGTGACTCCAATGCCACTGACCGTTCAACTGACCTTAGGCGTGCAGCTTTCCGTATTAGCTTCGCTTAATCTATAACCCTAACAACATGGTGAGACATGTCAACATTGAAAGTAGTATCTATTGAAGACAGCGCAGTGGATGTAGTAGCATCAGAGGAAAACATCAAGGACTATCTCCTACATCGAGATATGTCCCTATTGAAGTTCCTCCCTGCTGAGAAACCCACAGTGTTCCATCTTGCTCTAATCAAAACTAGAGCTTTCACTCAATATGTAGACCTAGCAGACACAGCTGGAGAGAAGTATCTAAGAGCTTTTCAGGTCTCTTGTGTACAGATTGATGATCTAGTAACACCCGATGGCGATCCTATTCCTCTAGTTAAGCCCGCTGGGAAGACGCAAGCTGGATCTATCTTTGGTACGTTTGTAACAGATGAACAACTCGATGATATCCCACCAGCCTATGTGTCTGAAATGGGGAAGATCGCCTACGAGAGATCACGCTTGGGAAAACGCTCCGGGGCCATCTTTCAGCCGCTGCCTTCATCGCTCACCGGCTTGGCCCAGAGGAAAGCAGAGGTGGTCCTATCCCAGGCTGCGGAATCGACCGTAACCACGTCTTCATCCAAGAGCAAACAAGAGCCCCAGGAGCCTCCTACGCCCAGCAATGGCAACAAAGCTACGGATGTGACTGCCGAGGTGGAGACCGACTAGACTATGCCCTTGACTCCTATCGACCTGCAGCAGACACATTGCTCTCCATTGAAAGAATCTGTGGAGCAAGGCCCATTGGGTGCCCCTGGAAAGCCTTCACTGATCCTGACCTTGGGGCTATTCTTTCCCTTTATGATGATGCTCGCACAGGGGAAGATGTTTCAATATCTGCTATACTAATACTAGATCCTCCTAATCTACATTATGAAGGATTACGCCATTATGCTGATGCTATGAGAAGAATGTCAGCTAATGAACTGAGACTGTACAAAGAAAAGAACAAAACCTAATGGGTGCTAAATATACAGCTAAGGTCAACTTTGATACATCTCAAGCAGATGCTGCGTTAGGTAGTACTGCAGATAAGATGCATGATCTTAACTCTGCCACACAGGGAGCCTCTGGATCCACTTCTACTTTTGCCGACAGTGTAACCGCTACAGTCTCTGTTGTACAAGCTGCAGTACAGGCCGTCACTGCGCTTGTTTCTAAAGTATCCGAACTTGCCGACGAGATGGAAAAAGAGATCGGTATTGTCAATAGATTTGGTGGCAACATTGATGTAGCGAGAGAGAACCTCAATGGGTTAGTCTCCGACATTGACCTAATGACGGAATCCAATAGAGCCGCAGCAGCTGGTTTACAACTCACTGGAGACCAGTTTGCTGCTCTTTCTGTGATTGCTCAAGAGAAAGCATCTGCAGGCATTGGTGACTTCTCTGGAAACATGAGAGAGTTAACCCAAGGGCTCGTCACAGGATCTACGCAGCTACTCAAGTATGGTGTAGATGTTAGTGGTGTCACAGGTATTACCAATAAGCAGACTGAAGCATTAAGACAGCTGACGGAACAAGCCGATGGTATGACCTCTTCCGCAGACACACTAGGTGGTCAAGTACAGACACTAGGTGTACGATGGGATAACCAGAAGCTTAAACTATTTGAGACGGCAAATTCGGCAGATTCTTTAGTTAGATCATTTGCTGAACTTGGTAGTTCAATTACAAAGCTACTAAATATACAAGACGCAAATGGTCTCTCTCCATTAGAAGCCACCTTGATTAGTATTGAGGCAGGGATGACCTCAATAGCAAACTCCACTACGCTAATAATAAATGGTTTCAGACAGCTTAAGGCAGCTGCGCAAGGAGACTTAGACGAAGTTGCAAGGATTGGTAGAGATAGTCAATCACTCATTGTTAATCCATTTACAATAATCGACAACCTCTTAGATGAGAGAGCACAGGGCCTGCAGCAATTAGCTGATCAACAGACAGCAGCCGGTGTTCGAGCTAGAAACAATGCTGATACTCTTGCAGCAGCTAGAAAAGCAGCAGCAGATGCAGCAACAAGAAGGTCCGCAGCAGCCCGTGCCCGTGCCGCACGAGCACGTTCTGACCAAGAGGAACTGAACCAGCTGCTGCGTATAGAGAATCGGATACAGGCCGAGGATGCGGCCAATCGTGATAAGCTTGCACAAGCGAGGGCAGATGAGTTACTTGCTCAACAGGCTTCAGTAATTGCTGAGCAAGACAAGATTCGTGTGGGCCGTAATGCTCTTATCTTGGCTCAACAGAATGATATCCTTGCAAAGCAACGAGAAGGTAGGGAGCATCAGGCCCAGTTGCGTTCCATTGCGAACCAGAAACGTCTCAATGACCTAAAGGCTGCAGAGGATAGGCAGCAAGCTAGGATCAAGGATGGAGTCAACCAGTCTCTAGGTCTCGCAAGAAGCTTGATCAATGTCAAGAAGAAAGATGATGAGACAAGTTCTCAGGCTCGCAAGAGGACCATCAAAGACTGGTTGAAGAACTTTGCACTCCAACAGACTCTTAAGGGCGGTGAGGACATTGCGGAAGGTATTGCTTCTATTATCAGTAACCCGCCCAATGCTGCTGCTAAGTTCCTAGGTGCGGGCGAACACTTTGCACTAGCTGCTGCTGCTGGAGGCGGCGCTGCTGCCATTTCCACAGGCGGCAAGGGTGGAGGCGGTAGAGGAGCTTCAAAGCCCACACAGACGGGCTCCGGGGGCACCAGTGGCTCATCTGGAGGCGGTGGTACAACCATCATCAACTATAACTCTCCTGTAGCTGAAGCAGACATTGGCAGGATGCAAGCCCGTGCAAGACGAGCAGCAGAGAATAGGTTCTAATGGCAGGCACAGTAGACAAGACGTTCATATTAGCCAGTTTTAATGCGGTAGATGAGTTTGGAGCCAACGGTATCCAGATCTCTTGGACTGAACAGCCTTATGGTGATGATATTGTGGTTAACCTAACAGGCTCCTATACTCCCGGTTTAGAAGCTGTAGGTAGTGCATACCCCAATATGGCCTCTGCGATGGCTACTGCAATGACCGCAGCTTCTGTAAACGGCTATGTGTTCAACGTAGATTACAACCGATATAGCAACGAGTATACAGTCTCTGAGGATCTATCTCAGACATATGACATTGGGAACACACCCGTACTGGGTATCTCAGCAGGAACAGGCTTAGATGCCTATACAAGTGACTATGATCCTCACTACATCATCCAAGTAGCCAACCTCTGTATGGCCCACAGAGGAGGAATCTACGAGCCTGGACAGATCTCAGAGTCTGCAGGAACATGGCAGCACTATGGGATCAGCAAATCCTATGTACGCCAGTATGATGACTTCTCAGCTACAATGGAAACACAAGCTGCTGTGTATAGAGCACACTCTACAGCAGGAACACCTTGGACTTATCAGGCCTTTTATGAGACTGCTAGGAACATCAATCCGTTCTTTGTCTACAATGTAAATTCTACTTCCACTGTACTCTCTTCTACAATCCACTATCTTAGGGATGAGTCCACATCCTTCCATCCTGCGCAAGCATTCCAAGACTGGAACGACCGATGGAACCTTGACTTCAAGACTGTACGAGAGGAAGGATCACTAGAGTGAGTGGTATTCGTACAACCTATCTCTTAGTCATAGAAGGATTCCCAAGAGTCTTTGCTACAGATCCAGCTGCGTCTGCATCTATTTCCCATCTCACAGGTACTAACTTCCTACCTACAGTGAAGGAAGTCCTTGTAGACTCAGTGACCATCAACAATGAGCTAGACCCCATTGCAGGCACACTAGAATCTTCTCCGTTGAACCTAAGCTTGGTACGGAGTGATGAGTTAGACATTGCCTTCCTTGGAGCAGGACCTCCTCAAGCTACCTCTGCAAGTGTAGAGTCTCCTATATTCCTAACCGCTGATGTATCTGTACTAGACACTACAATACACACAACACTCCAAGACACAACCTGGGGTCCTACGACTCCTACATTCCTAATCTCATTAGACACAGAGACTATTGAAGTACATGGAGACGCAACTAATCTCTTTATTCTTCATGTAGACACAAGAGGAGTTGCAGGATCTACAGCACAAGCTCATTTTAAAAATGTAGGTGGTGAGAGCGTATCTCCACCTATTATTCGGAAGATCCTAGATACTGACTCAACTATCTCAGGACAGTTCGTCACAGAAGGCAAGAGAGCCACACTCTATCAAGTAGACAACAGAGACTGGACTTCTCCATCTGTTGTCTATCGAGGCATCATTGTCACTAATGGTAAACTAGCTAACAACGGTACAACATGGGATATCTCTATTGATCCTATTAGTTCCGTGTTCAAGCAGAAGCTTGGAGCTAACCTACAGACCGAAGTAAATACTCAAGGTATCTACTATCCCTACCAAGACCCTGGTATCTCAAGACGAAGAGATAAGTGCTATATCAAAGTGAAGAACGGTGCGGGACTATCTGTCACACTAGACATTAGTGACCAGTTCTTTAACAGTAACTACGACTGGGTAGCGTGGGTTAATAGTCAGCTTGCTACACTCACCGGCAACTGGGCAGGTTGGGGATTTACATTACATGCACAGACTGAAGTAGCCTTATTTACAGACCAATGGACTTGGAGATTTACGACTGATCCTACAACACCACGTTATCCTAGGATTACACAGCATACCTTTATTGATCCTAAGTTTGAACAGTTTGAGGATCTATTTGGAAACCCAGTGTCTACTGTCTCTGCTAGCACTACATACCAGATGATTCCTGAGGACAGTCCTCCTTTAGATAACTCCACGTTTATTGGCACCCCTGGTGTAGAGCCCCGTGGCTTCATTAGAGATACAGCAAGACTTTACATTGATGCAGCTGTTCCATTTGGTACCGTGTCTTCTGTTGACGTAACATGGGATCCATCAGGTGCTAAAGACACTGAGAACTATACAGTCACAGCATATAACTCAACTGATAACTACATTGAGTTACTGTGGTTCCGTGATTTACACTCTCCTAGAGCCATCCAGAAGTCCTGGGGTGGCCTTGCAGATGCTCCTATTGTCCGAGAGAACGTAACCTACACAGGTTCAACCATTGCTGATGTGATCCAGAACATCTATACCGATGCACCTTCCCTTGCAAATGCAGGTACAGTGCCTTTCATTCACGTAGAAGACGTAGACATAGGTGGTATTGCTACTGCACAGCTTGAAGCGAATCCTCCTGACTATGCAATGAGGCGCATCTTCCAGTCGGGTGAAGATGTAGATCTCAAGGAACTGATAGAATCACATTTCCACTTATATGGTATTTCTCCTGTTATTGATTCTAACGGGAAGTTTTCTGCTAGATTCATACTAAGTTCTATGGATCCTGATGTTGCAATCACAGAAAAGGACATAAGGAACACTCCTTCTATTGAACGCTCGAAGTATGGAAACAAGAACACCATCGTGATTCCAACGGGTTACAGCCCTATTGATGATGAGTTCAAGGGCCGTGAGTTCAAGGTGAATGACCTAAGAGGAGTAGGTACACTTGGTGGAGTGAAGTCCCTTAAGATAGAAGCAAAGTCTTTAGAAGACGCATCTATACTCACTTCTGGTGTGCCCGTGGACCAGATTGTAGAGATCGCAGAGAATACACTAAGGCTATCTGCTGCTCCTTATGCTATACTAACTGCAGAGGTTAGAAATAACCTAATGTCTACAATAGGCATTGGTTCTACAGTGAGCTTAAAACACCATGCACTACCAAGGTTTGGTGCAACTTCAGATCAACGATTCATTGGTGATGTGATTAGTGTGAATAGAGATCTTAGTAGTGCTTATTCAGCAATCTCTATCTATGTGTCCTTAGCTAACCCAGGTGGTTATGCACCCGGATACTCCGTTGTTTCCCATACGCTAGTCTCTGGACTCACCTATGATCTCACAGTTTCAGCCTCTATCCCTCCACCTCCTGCTACTGCTGCTATCACATTAGATACACAGACTGCTGAAAATCGTTTGAATCTTCTAGACAAGGTAAATGTAATTGAATGGGACAAGGCCACAAGTCCTCCTACTGCTTATGAAGGCACGATTAAGACACTCACTGGTAACGTCATAAGAGTTACTTTCTCTCCAAGTGCTCCGACCTGGGCTAACCCCAATGGCTATATACTCAAGTATTCTAACAACCTGTCTGTAACAGCAACAGAGATCTACGCTACAGACACTAACCCACACAACTTCGTTTAATATGGCAAGCTATGAAACAGGACAACTTGGTTACTATGCTCACAATATTGCTGAGCTAGACACTAGTGATCTGTCTGCACTACACACGACAGCTTGGATTAGTAACCTAAATCACTTAGCGGATCAATATGCTCAAGTGAGAGTGAACTATATCGCAGCTAACTCAGGTATTGTACTAAATAACATCAGTAACAATATACCTAGACGCTTCATTACCTTAGGTCCATTCTCTCTGTTGACTACATCTGCAGGTACTCCTAACCCAGTCCGCGTTGGGATTGCAGGAATACGTACCAAGGGTTCAAACCCACTCGTCTATGGCATCAGAGTACACCCCTGGGGCTTCCCAGACTATCTCCTGCCTGATGGTACCTTCCCACAGGTTGCGTTGACCTACGTGTCCCCTCCTCCATCACCTTGGATTGATGCAACTACACCCCATATCATTAATACCTTCACAACACACATGGTGGCTGACGCAGAGACTGCATTGTCTCCTACACAGACACTTCCTCTGTATGCAGCAAGTGTATATGTATGGACAAATTTCGGACTACCCGCAGGTACAGACGCTAAGCTTGAAGGCGTATATGTAGCAGAATTTGGTGGTGGCTGATGTCTAGGAGACTGATCAACACAAGTGGTGTGAGTACTGCTTCTTTAGTTCATCCTAATAAGCACATTCAAATGGCAAACCAGATGAACTACTTGGTGGGGCAAGGGGTTCAACTGATCCCAGCTTCGGGGCATGGAACAGGCTGGACTGCATATAATGCACGAACCTATAGAATCCGGTATTACCTGCAGCCTTCCATTAATGGTCACTCAGGCGGCGCTACACAGAGTCTGTGGAACATTGGTTATACTCCTAATGTTACACCCGGAACAGGTGGAACCCCTGGCTCAGCAGTACTTGCCCTAAATGGAACAATATCTGGATCAACAGGTAGTTATTCTGGAACATCTCGTGTAGATTCTCTATTCTTTACTAGTACTTTTACAGCTACAGACTCTTGGTTAGATCTGACTTTTACACAATCAGCAACCACCACTGTGGCCGTTCAAGACATTACTTGCCAAGAACTTCCTGTTGATAGTATTTTTCTTTCACCAGATGGTGTGTCTCTTTCTCCATTAAGGGCCGGTCTACCGATTACTGCTGATGTTAGAGAGCCTTATTACGAGCCTGGAGCCGCTGGATTCCCCTCAAATGCTCAACTATCCCCTACGTTAGGTGCTCGAACCTTCTTCCAGTGGGGTGTTCCTTATGAAGATAACTCAGTAGTTACTACTACATTTGCTAAGAAGACTACAGCTACATCAGCGACTAGTATATTCTCTGATAACTCACAAGTACCCGTATTAGCGAGGTTTATGTCAACCCCTGGTACGACCACGGCTACGATCACAGTGCGTGCATTTGCTTGGGTTGAGTCCGGTGGATCAGGTAAAGTATACATCAAAAACACAAAAACTGGTTCTTTAGCTACTTTAAGTGTTACAAGTACCACGCCAATGTGGTATACTAGTACACTATCTATTGATAGTGAGGACGTTTCCAATGTTCTCAATGGAGGTACACAGTCCTCCTTAACTAACTATCTTGATTTTTCGTTCCAATCTACCACTAGTGGTAGACACATCTATGTTAGTTCACTGTCTGTAACTGAGACTTGAACATTTTGATGGTCTTATAGACCAAGGAGATCCTACAATGGCCATGCCTACCAGCGCAGATATGATGCTAGCACCTGACAGTAATGGTGTTGCTCCCAGAAAGGCCCAGTTAATCACTGGTGCAGCCTCTACTTCACATGCTACAGCAATGAAGGTGGGACAAATGGCAACTCTTATTGTCTCTAGTGACACTCCTGTTCACCTACAATGGGGCGATACAGCCGGTACAGCCACTACTTCCGATGTAGAGTTTGCGGCCAATCAACGATTTGACTGGATGGTGGAGACAAATACGCAGTTTGTCACCGGTCTACCTGTAACGGGCACGATGAAGGTGTGGGTGTGGCAGTCTAGCGGAGCCGCCTAATGAGCCGTAGACCCGGCATAGGCGCCCAAAGAAGGCGTGGTTTCCGTGGTATCGGTGGTGCCGTTGGGTGGAATCCCACTGCGGATCCTACGCTACAGGCGTATTGGCGCGGTGATCAGGGAGTCACTGTATCTGCCGATGTGACAGGTTGGACGGATTCAACTCCAAATACCAACACGCCACACAATGCCACTCGTGGTACCAATGGTGGAACGCTCATCGAGAATGACACGGACTTCAACGGACACAACTCGGTCTCGTTTGATGGAGTCAACGACTGGTTCACTTCTCCAGACAGCGCCGACTTTGAGCTTGGGACCGGGCTCACGATCTACATCGTTGGAAAGTTGCCGGACCCCGGCGCTAACAACACGCTGATGGCCAAGAGGGCGACTATCGGGACTGATATGTCATGGCGTATCCAAGTTTCCAGCGGGGGTGGTATTCGCTGGCTGACAACGAATGCAGCAAACAGTGGCGTGTACACGGCGATAGGACCGACCCCTCTCAACGACACGGCGCAGGTCATCAAGGTGCGACATGCTGCCGGTGTGGATTCAGCAATCCGTGTGGACTCAGACTCGGAGACTGTCGCAGCTGCACCGGACGAGGTGGCGTCATCGACTGGAACGCTGAACATTTTCTCCCTCAACACCGCTGGCACGCATTACATGCCGGGAAAATGCGCCCGCATCCTCATCTATAAGGAGAACCTGTCCGACGGTGGAGCCCCTGACCTCGCCATAATGTCGGAACTTGATGCCATGTACAAAGGTACCGGAACTCCCACTCAGTTAGACTTCTCAGCACAGGGAAACCTCGTAGCTGACTTTGACGCTGATAAGGGTCCTGAGAGAGATATCACTGCCATTGCTGACCAAACAGGGAATGGTCACGACCTAAGCTACAGCGCTGGAACT
>Ga0114931_10002086_pt1 | contig 25487 bp, 18 predicted proteins | sample 2SBtaG_FD_89579 | JGI IMG/M metagenome (GOLD analysis project Ga0114931, IMG submission 89579) | Deep subsurface microbial communities from Kolumbo volcano to uncover new lineages of life (NeLLi) - 2SBTROV14_V59a metaG | ecosystem: Environmental > Aquatic > Marine > Volcanic | place: Kolumbo... | reverse complement strand
TTGTAAAGCGATTCGCTGAATCGCTTACGTGATTTCTTTATGACAATAGTAATTATTGGTTTTGAGCGAAACAGCGTTTCGCTCTACAATTTTTTATTCAAACATCTTCGGATGCTTTAATTGAAATCCTGTTGCATCCTGAAATGCTTTGGCAGCAGCGATTATTGTTCCTTCACCAAACAATCTTCCCATAAAACAAATACTTGTAGGTGTTCCTTTTGTAGAAAAACCATCAGGAACTACAACGCAAGGATTGCCTGTTAAATTAGTAAGCAGCAAGTTATTTCCTTCAAAGGACGTTGCAATATAAAAGTCAACTTTCTTCATCATTTTGTACATTTCCTGAACTAATTGATAGCGAATTCTATTTGCATTAACATACTCAACCGCAGGAATAAATCTTGACGCTCTGAAAATATTCGGCCAAGCATATTTGCCCTGTCTTGTCAGCAAATCATCTTTACCGCTTAGAGTTAGATTATCAAATGCTGCTCCTGCTTCTGCAGATAAAATTATTTGAATTGCATTTACAGGAAAATCAGGTAGAGTAATCGGGATTAATTCAGCACCTAATTTACTTAGTGTGTTCAGAGCTAAAGAGTCTTGCTTTTTAAAAGCATATTTTTTATCAAAATCACTTTTCAAATACCCTATCTTCAATTTCTTAAAATCTATTTTAGGAGAATAGTTAAAAGGATAATTATAAAGTGTTTGATCTTGCGGATCAGGCCCGTAAATAGAATTAAAAACAATTGCAAGGTCTTCAGCATTTCGGCATATGGGACCAATCTTGTCCATAGTCCAACTTAATGCCATAGCTCCTGTTCTGCTTACTCTTCCGTAAGTTGGTCTTAAACCTGACACTCCGCAAACAGTTGAAGGAGAAACAATAGAGCCCCAAGTCTCAGTACCGATTGCAAAGGGAACAAGTCCGGCTGAAACTGCAGAGGCAGGCCCGGCTGAAGAACCGCTAGAGCCTTTGCTTGTATCCCACGGATTTCTTGTTCTGCCACCGAACCAATAATCGCCCATTGCCAATGCACCCATTGTAAGTTTAGCAACCAAAACCGCACCGGCTTTTGTTAATTTTTTTATTACTTCCGCATCTTCGTTAATAATTTGATTTTTATACGGCATTGCTCCCCAGGTAGTTTTATATTTTTTTGTTGATAGCAAATCTTTTACTCCGTAGGGTATACCCTGTAATGGACTTAAAATAATCCCTTTAGAAAAATTAACATCTGCTTTTTTAGCTTGTTTTAGTGCCCGTTCTTCGGTTAGAGTAATTACACAATGAAGAATAGGCCCAAATTTTTTAAGTCGAGCCAAATACATTTTTGTTAATTGTGTTGAAGTAACTTTTTTATTTTTCAACAATTTCGATAACTGACCGACGGAGTAATAAGCAAGATCTTCTATTTTTTCAGGCATTTTTATTTTTGAATAATCACTTAATTTAATGCCCTGTTTTTTATTGGGTCCTTCAAATCCTACCGGAATTGGATTGAAACCCACAGCAGGAACAACACTGTTTTTAAGTTTTGTTTTTCTAATAGTTTTATAATAACCAAGCTGTTCTTTAAGAAGAACACCCATTGAATCTTTTTCAGCATTAGTGAATTCCAAACCGATTAAGTTTCCCGCCTCGGTTATCATTTGGTTAGTTATTTTTTTCCCTTTATCACTGTTAAAAATGAAACCTGTTATAAAGGACAAAATTATTAACAATCCAATACCCAAATACTTTTTGTGTTGTTTTTTCATTTTATTACTCCTCGTTATTTTAATAAAAACTCAGTCTTAATATGAAAGCGTATGCCTATAAATTTATTGAACTCATTATTAATAAGACTTAAATTTATGAAATAATTTTTATAGATTGCACTTTAATAATATAAAGCCTAAACAAATATTTTTATTCTAACAAATTCATTTAATGTCTAACAAAAAAACTTTTTATAAATTCATAAAATTATTAGTAGTCCCACTTATTGCTATTATTGCATTAGTCCTTTATTTAGTTGATACCAATAGTGAATACAGTTTTAATGAAGCCAAAGTTGTAAACGACAATGGCATACTTTATTTAAATACAGCAAGTGATGTAAAATTTGTCGGGAAGGAGAAATGTTACAGTTGCCACGGTACAATTTCCAACGATTTTAAACACGCTGAAATGGCTCATTCATTAGAAAAACTTACTCACAAGATAATTGTTGAAAAATATCCGCAATCCAAACCCGTTTACGATGCTAAAAATAATTATTATTATAGAATGTTTAAAAAAAATAATAAATATTTTCAAGAAGAATACCGCTTAGATAAAAACGGTAAAGTAATCCACAGAATTGTAAAAGAAGCAGAATACTCGGTAGGTTCGGGCAATAATTTAAGAATGTATTTTTACGAAGTAAACGGAAGATTTTATCAACTGCCGTTGACCTGGAATACTTTCAAAAACACTTGGGTTATGAGTCCAGGCTACAAAGAAAACAAAAATTTAAGATTCTCACGTTTTGCTGCAAAAAAATGCATCAACTGTCACAGTGCTTATTTAACTGAATTATCAAATTCGGTTGACAGATTTAAAAAACCTTTTATTCTGGGAATTGGTTGTGAGAGGTGTCATGGAGCGGGCGAATTACATATAAAAGAAAAAAACAACGAACTTGGTAAAATTCCGAAGAACGCACGCACAATTGTAAATCCAACTAAATTATCTCCTCAAAGACAGCTTTCAATTTGTATGCAATGTCATCTCGAAGGAAAAGCATGGGTATTGCAAAAGGAAGACGGTTGGAATGATTTTAGAGCCGGTGAACTTCTTTCAAATAACAGATCGGTTTATTATCCGAAGGTAACAAAAACCGAAGCAATTGAAGTTGGAGATAGTCCCCACCGTTTAATGCTGAGCAGATGTTTTACTGAAAGCAAAGGAAAACTTGTTTGTTTTACTTGTCACGATGTTCACAAATCAATAAAAACTTTTTCAATACAACATTATAATGATAAATGTATTTCCTGCCATCAAGCTAAAATGCTAAAGACTATAAAGGATTTTGCACACAACACATCTTTAAACTGTGTTTCGTGCCACATGAACAGAACAGGAACTTCAAATACTTTACACGGCGTTTCTTTAACCGATCACTGGATAAGAAAGTATGCTAATAAGTCAAAAATAGATTGGAATATTGTTAGACACCCTGAGAGACAACCGACAATAGAACTTGTTCCTGCAATTGATAAAAACGATAACTTAAAAGAAACAAGAAAAGGGATAGCTTATTTAGAATATTATAAAGAATACGATCATCGTGATGATTATTTAGATTCTTCAATTACTTATTTGGAAAAAGGTATAAAAACAAACCCCACTGCAAGAGCATATTTTTCATTAGGCGAAGTCTATTATGAAAAACATAAATTTCAAGCTGCCGTTAGAAACATAGACACAGCAATTAAAATGAAACCCGATTATACAGAAGCACATTTTTTATTGGGAAATATTTATAGAAAAACCGGACAGTATAAATTTGCTGTAAAATCGTATACAAAATGCACCCAATTAAAACCAGGACAAGCTTCATATTTAGAAATGCTCGGTATTTCTTTATTTGAAAACAAAGAATTTAAAAAAGCAGAAGAGGCTTTCAGTAAATCATTAAAAATTGATAATATTAATCCGTATGCTTTTTTTACACTTGGTAATATATATGCACTTGCATATAAAAAAGCAGAACAAGCTGTTAAATTTTATAAAAAGGCATTGGCTCTTAATCCCGATATTCCAAACGGGTATTTAAATTTGGGCAACTCATACGCTATGTTAAACAATATAAATAAAGCTGTAACCAGTTACAAAAGACAAATTACTAATCAGCCACATTCCGTATCAGCGTTAACAAACTTAGGCAGGCTTTATCAAATGCTGGGTAATGAAAAATTAGGTCGCAAATATTTAGAACAAGCCATCAAAGTTGATCCGAATGCACAGGCTGCTAAAAGTATCTTAAACAAGTATAAATAAAATTATAAGTAGCAAATACAGATTAATTATATTAACTTAATTTGAAGTTAATTTTAATTTAAAATGATAAATAATTTCTGGATTACAATAGTTTTTTATGTAATTATCGTCGGTAATATTTTTCCACAGAAATCTCTTTCTGGAGATGAATGGAAAATTATTAATAAAGAAAATTCGGATCTCCCAACTAATATTATTCATTCAATTTATTTTGATAAAAACAACACAAAGTGGATAGGAACTTGGGGAGCAGGATTAGTAAAATTTAATGAGAAAGGATTTACAATTTTTAATAAAGAAAATTCTAAAGTACCAAACGATAAAATTTATACTATTAAAGAAGATTCGAAAGGGAATATATGGTTTGGAACATTTGGTGGTGGATTTGTAAAATATGACGGTTCTGAATTTAAAATTTTCAATACACAAAATTCTAATATTTCATCTGATTGGATTTATGATTTTTATATCGATGATGATGTTTTTTGGATAGGTACCTGGGGAGGCGGTTTTTCAAAATTTAACGGTACCAAATGGGAAATGTTTTCAAATAAAAATTCGGTTGTTCCTTACAAAGTTCCAAGTATTATTGTGGATCGTAACAAAGATGTATGGATTGGTTCAATTTATGGATTGATGAAAAAAGACAATAATGATGAACATATAGTAACTGTTGCCGATACAATCTTACCTGGGTCGCCTGTATATTGTTTGTTACCACTAGATGACGGAACTTTATGGGTTGGGTATAAAAACAATGGTATTGGATTTTATGATGGAAAATTATGGCAATATTTTAGCCCAAAGACGTTAGGTTTTACTAATTGTTATTCTTTAGCTGTAGATAAGCAAAATAATTTATGGGTTGCCACATTTGCCCAGGGTCTTGCAAAATTTGATGGTAAAAAATGGACCATTTTTAATACAACCAATTCACCTTTGCCTGATAGATATGTTTTTTCAGTTTCTGTTGATAAATATAACAACAAATGGATTTCAACCTTTAATAAAGGTATAATAATTTTTAATGAAGATGGAGTAAAACATATTCATTAGACTAACTTGGGTAAAACCAAGAAGAAAGATATATTCTTCATTATTGTTTCTTTTGATGCTTAATAGATATTTAATTTTGGGCTGCTCTTATGTAATGTTAAATAATGTTGAAGAATCCATTTTTAGATTTAAAAGACAAATATCAATAAACCTTAGATCTGTTTTAGCATTAATTAATCTTGGAAGGATTTATAAATTAATGGGGAATAAAAATGTAGGAAATAAATATCTAAGACAAGCATTAAAAGCAGACCCTAAAGCAAAAGCAGCAAAAATATATTTAAAGCAAATAAAGTAAAAATACAAATACCAAGTTCCAAAAAACAAATAAATTCAAAATATTAATTACCAAAATAATCTTAAATAAATATTGGATTTCTTTTCATAACGTTTATTTGAAATTAGTGCTTATAATTTATTTTTAATTTGAGTTGTGTAATTTTTTATTTGTCCCCAGAGACTCTTCATCCGGATAAATTTAGATGCAGTGTGACGATGAAATTAGGATAATATCATAAAATATGTAGGGTTAATTTGTTGTAAAGCGAAACGGTGTTTCGCTTATTTCTTTTAATTGAGCGAATCGGCGATTCGCTCTACAATCAATAAAAAAAGCCGTACAGTCTTTTCAACCGTACGGCAATTTCTTTTCTAAATAAATATTACCGGAGTAAAATACTCCGGTAAATAAAATTAGAACTTGAAGCTGACACCAAATATATGGTTACCACCGAAGAAGTCTGAATGCTTGTAAGCATAATCAACTTCAAGAGAAATACCGGAAAGGTCATAATTTAGACCAACGCCGGCAGAATAATCATATATAAATGTTTCGCTAGCTTTTGCCTGCAATTGATATCCGCCTCTGATGAACAGGATATTATCATATCCATATTCCAATCCAAATTTGTAAGTATCTTCCGAGAAGTTGTTATTCTGGAATAAACTTGTTAACAAAAGTGAATTATGTTCATCAATCTGAGGGGCATAACTTAAGCCAAGCTCAAATGATGCAGGCAGATCAAATGCTGCTGAATTTATAGAGGTAAAGTTAGGCGGACGATGTTGATCTGTTATAGTTGCTAATGTTAATAAACCAGGACCATCAAATGTTTCCTGAGGTCCAAAGTTTTTAACAACTACACCAAAACTTAATCCGTTTATATCAGCTAAGTCCTGATACATTACACCAACGTTAAATGCAAAACCGCTTGCACTAACCTGGTCTATTGTTTCAGATACTAAATTAGCAGTAAAGCCAACTGAAATTTTATCAGTTAATCTTTTTGCATAAGTAACACCTGCAACCAAATCACGAGGTGAAAAAGTTTGACCTGTACCGTCAGGATGGACAGTAGTAGTTACAGGTATATCACCAATGCCTAGTGATTTAATAGAAAATGCTAATACGCCGAATCCTTCAAATTTTGCTGAAACAGCGCCATATTCTACACCAATATCAGCAATGTAATCTTGGTGAGAAAAAGTTAAAGATGCAGAGTTATCCATAACCGCTACACCAGCTGGGTTCCAAAACAAAGCTTCCAAACCCGTGGCTGAAGCAACATTGGACTCTCCCATAGCAATACCGCGAGGACCGACAGGTACCAGCAACTGGGATGCACCAGCCGTACCGGTACGTTTGCCTCCTCCAGCATAAATACTACTAACTCCGAAGAGTACGATAGTTGCTAAAGTTAAATATCTAAATATATTTTTCATTTTTACTCCTTGAGTTTTAAACTTCATTTTTAAAATCTATCAAGAATTTGTTCTTCTTGAATTATAGCTAATTTAAGTATCTTGGTTGTTCCAAGGTCCGGCATATCTATATAAGCTATATAAAGACCGCTTGCTACAGGTAAACCGCTCTCGTTTTGCAGATCCCATCTTGTGAACTGCGAACCGCCAACTTTGTCAATTGTTCTAACCATAATACCGGCAAGGTTAAAGATTCTAATCTTTGCATTTGTAGGTAAATGATTAAATGTAACAAATTTTTGATACTTGTTTAATTCTTCTGTATTCACACCGTAATAAGGATTTGGGAATACATTGATCTTTTCAACATCTGTTACAGCAGCAGCACTGTTGAATTTTTTAGCTGTTGTTGTAAATGTATAGCTATCGCCATTAGCTTTGTCCGTAGGGATAATATTATTAGCATATTTAATCAAGAAAACATCGCCTGTTGTCCACTGTGAATCACCGGATTGTCTGAAGAATAAAATCCAAGTTGAATGATTTCCTGTTTGTCCAACTTCTGCAGGTGTAGCGTTTTCATTATAATCAGTTGGATAAGGTATAAAGTAATCACGACCCGTCATTCTGTACCATTTCGGAACTCCTGTTGCTCTATCCCAAGGAGCACCACCGTCTGCGTTACGAGAGACAAACCAGTAGTTGATCTGGCGGTTTCTTTCAGGTTCCCACAACTCAAACGCACCCCTAATACGAGTAGCTAAAGCTTCAACCCTATCTCTATTATAAGCTGTTACCATTTGTCCGCCGGAAGTGATTTCAGATTCCATTGGTTTTGCAGGATCACTAGGAACACCTGTAAATCTCAACTCAAGGTCTTGAATTAAGTCAGTCGGCAAAGCACCGCTGTGATCTCCATAAAAAGTAAGGCCTGTAGGATCACCGAATAATTGAGCATCTCCCCAGAGGTCTAATTTAGTTGTGCCGCCAAAAGCAGTTTGTTTTGCACTTAAAAATGTAATAGGTGCACTAAATGTTAAATTACTCATAGCAACTTCCATACCGTCAACAGTAACAGTATAATCAGGACCTAAGTTGCCGCCAAGTAGAGGATCACTAGATCCACCTGGGCCTGTACCGAAGTACCAGTCAACTCCACCATATACGGTTTGGTTATCGAGAACATTTTTTCCCAAAGTTACATCTTTAAGTCCCCATTGATGCTGAGTAATTCTCTTTGAAGCTGCAGTAGTTAATGGAATTGTTCCGTGTGCATCTTTAATACCGAGTGTAGTACCTGCATAAAGATCACCGTAACCATCATCATAAACTGTGTAATTAACATTAAAAGGTAAAGTCCCGCTAACATTCATTATTAAGTCTTCGCCACCGCTAAAACATCCGAATGTTGAACGGCTGCTGTCACCCCAAAGAATTGATTGGCCAACGATATTAGCTTTTTGGTCGTCGCCTCTTACAGCACAATGTACTCCGTTAGCGCTGTTTATTGTAACACCAGCAGGAAAGTCTAATTTAACTCCGTCTGCAAAGTCAAAGTCAGGTGATGAAAGTGTTAAAGTAGCTTTTAATTCTAATGTTCCACCAACATTGCCAAATACAGCTGACATAGCCATAGATGATGGAGATACGTCTGTAGGAGCTAAAGGATTATCTCCTTTCTTATTAGATGTAGTAACTTTTGACCAGTTACCGTTTGCGTCATTTACATAATCCTGATCTCTAAAGAAGAATTCATATTTATGACCTGTTAACTTAGTAGGATCTACAACTTTTACAGTAGGTGCTGCATCACCGCTACCGGTAGCTTTTGTTACTGTTAAGGCAACATCTGCCGATTGTGTTACACCTGGATCTAATGAATGAGGCACAACAGTAATTATTGCTATCGGATTTTCCAAGTTATTAGGTACTGCTGTTGGAGAAGGATTGTAATTATATGCTGTAACAGCAAAGTAATATTTTATACCGTCTACCAACGGGACACCACCTTTAACAGCATCTTGTGTAACTGTAAAGCTTCTTTTAATGCCGGTATCATTACCAAACTGTTTAACTTTTGTTGCTACAACGCCTGTACTTGCATCAAAGAATTTATCTTCAATTTTACCAACACCGTCAATTTTATCAAAAGTAGCAAGCCTTTTACCTGATGATACCTGTGCAGAAGCAGATGGTAATTGATAGACGTTGTAACCCTGGAATGCAAATCCTTTTTTGTTATTAGATTCTGTAGCTGCAACTGCTGCAGCATCCGAACCCCAGTCTAATATTATTTTTTTATCTAATGCAACTGCATTAACTGCGGGTGCAGCAGGAGCATTAGGTAAATTAAAGAAGTTATCATAAGCCTGCTGTGCAGACTGATCATAAAACTTTAATATACCAATAGCTGAAAGTCTGTCGGTTCCGGGTATTGCACCTCCAACCATTTCAGCAACAACTACTTCCTGTTTGTCTCCAGGTTTCATTGTAAATGGACCGGAAGCACTACCGTTACGTCTATCACCGGCAGGTAATTGAATACCGTCTAACCAGCCTGTACCTGCTTGAGGGTCACCATTTAAAGCAAAAGTTGTAGGCATTCCTGTTGCCAAATCCGTAAATTCAGCTCCGGAAATACCAAATTTTCCCTGGAAGAAGTTATAAAACTGTCTTGAACCGTCAACTGTTCCCTGAGGCGGATCACCTATATTAGGATCAGCGTTAGCAAAATAATAAGCGGCAGTCATTGGTAAATTGATTTTACCCGGCCCAACTTTTTTACCTCCGAATATTCCGAAATCTACGGCATCATCAACGCCGTTTCTATTTACATCCTGCCCGGCAACACCGTCAACTAAAGGACCCTGGAAAAAGTCAAAGCCGACAGCAGGTGGTGGCAAGGGGGTATATACAGCATCAACAGCATTTGCATTGTAAGAATACTGTAAACTTAAAACTGTATCTACGCCTATAAAATCATCACCGGCCTCGCCTAAATCAATATCAGACCACATTGAAACGTACATATTATTAAATGTAACGTTTGTGCCGTTACGATCGGTTATGTTTGTAAAATTATATTTCCTAAAATACATATTGCCTAAAGCGCCTGACCTGTTATAAGCCCATACTGTTTCAGACACTTCAAGACCTAACGGGTTTGCACCGTATAAAAATACTGTTTGCTGTGATTCTAAATCATTAGCAACAAACCATACAGTTTGATCAGAACCGGGAACACCTGGCACATCAACAGAAGGATCATAAGATCCGCTGTTGTCTTTATCGTCATAAGGTGCGCCCATATCAGCAGGCCACTCTGTCCAGTCCTGTTCATAATCTGCTCTTAATGCAGATTCAGTTGTACCTTCATTAGCAGCTTCTGCCTTAAGGTCAACATCTGGACCGCCGGGGTAAACATCAGGTCTGACTCTGTAAATACGATATTTATCATTTGTACTACCGTCTGGAGCGGCATTTCCGTTAGCATCTACATTACCGGGCTGAAGTCCGGTTCTGTATGCAGTTCCTCCAACTCTTGGATCTGCATCTCCGGCAACTCTTGCACCCCATAATAGACCGGCTGTAAATACAGCAGTTTTACCGCTGCCCTTAGGATATACTAAGCCGCTATTACCGTTGGGGGTAATGTCCGAAATCCCGTTGTTATAAAACCACGTTGATATATTATTTATATCAAGACGTGTATTTGATCTTTGCGCAGTTGTCTTTTGCAAACGGGCTTTGTTATCTTTCTTGTCTCCTTTTGCTTGTATAAGCATAGGGGCAAGGAATAACGCACCAATCATAAAGACAAGCACATATTTTAATTTTTTTGAAATCATATTGTTTAAACTCCTATTCGTTTTTAAGATGTCAAATTTCATATTAGTATTCTAAGCGAACTCCAACTCTGATTTGACGTGGAGGTCCAAATAACTGGTTACCGGTTGCATTTTGGAGTCCTTGAGAATAATCAAGATTAATTGCTCTATACATATTCTCGTAATCTTGTCTTTGTGTTGGATGTAATGTTCCACCTAATGTAGGATCAGATAAGTAACCGTCATCAAACGCAGAGCCTGTTCTTAAGAAAACGTTTTCTACATTTCGTGTATCTAAAATATTTATTACAAATACATAAACATTTGCTTTTAGTTTATCAAACAATGAAAATGTCTTATCTAAACGTACGTCTAGTTGATAAGTCCAAGGAGTTTCAGAACTATTTAACGGTTCAATAGGTGCTCTAAACCTTGCATCACCTTCCAAGCTTCCTACGTTGTTTCCTTTACCCTGGCCCAAAGTGTATGGGTGACCGCTTGCAAATGTTATCAATGCAGATAAACCCAATGAACGCAGAACAGGTGAAGGATCATCATTGCTGAAACGGTAATCAAGATTAAAGTTACCGGTTATGGCTTTGTTAAAGTCTAACGGGAATACATATAACGGGTTGAATATTGTAGTTCCGTCAATTGGAGCTCCAACTATACCGCCGTGTGAATTAGGATTAGAACCTGTTCCCTGTGCATTTTGGAAAGATACGGAACCATTAACCTGAATTCTTTCAACTCTTCTCATATTAAATGATAATTCAACACCTTTTGTAGTAGCAAAGTCACCGTTTGTAAGAATATTATAAGCACCAAATGGTGAGCCTTTAGCTGTTTGCTGTAAATCAAATACAACCTGGTCTTGAATATCTTTATAATAAGCAGTTATATCAAATGAAGCGAAATCTAATAATTGCTGAGTAAAACCAATCTCGTACTGGGTAGTTCTTGTTGGTCTTACATTAAAGCCAACAGGAGCGCCGATAAAAAAACCGCCTCTTAAATTTGAAGCAGTTGCATATTGTCCTTGATAAACATCTCTCAATCTTGTCTGCTGAACAAATTTACCAAACTGTGCGTGGAAAACTGTTCTGTCTGTAACAGGGAATGATAAGCCTAATCTTGGACTTACCGAACTAAATGAAGGCACATCAACCAATCCATTTATATCAACATCACCGGTGTTAAAATTAACTGTTTTTTCCGGTCTTGACGGATCAACAAAAGCAAAATTATCAATGTCAATATAATCAAAACGTAAACCTATATTTACAATTAAATTTTTGTATGTAATTTTATCCATAGCATAAATACCTGCAATTACAGGTTTTTTAGCTTTCATTATACCGTCACCGTCAAACTCATTGCCAAACAGGTCATAACCATAATTATTTATACCAAGGCCAATCATTATTTCGTCGGGAGTCTTTTGTTGTGATGCAGGAAGTTTGCTGTTAGTATTAAATCTTTCTGCTATTGTTCGAGCTTGTACAAAGTAATTACGTATTTTGAATAATTGTAATTCACCACCAAATTTTACGGAATGTTGTTTACCTAATTGAGATGAAAATGAAGCATTAAATGTAAAGTCTTCATTTTTATTTTTAGAATAATTGCTTAAAATATCGTTAGGTGCAGAAAATCTGAAACCAAGTATGTCATAAGTAGTAGGCCTTTGGAAACGACCTACTCTACCTTGATCAATGTCAAGTGCAGTTCTCTGCCATACGGCACCAACATTGGCGTTTGCAACACTATCACCGTAAACCATAAAGTTATCACCCAATAACGGGTCTGTTGTTTCAGATTTATTTAATGAATAACCTGCACTTATTTCGTAATAGGTTGTAGGGCTAAGAATATGTGTTATTTTTAATGTGAAGGCTGCGTTGTCGCCATTTGTTACAGGGCGTCTTCCCATATCAAGTAAACTTGTTATATGGCCTGAATTACCGCCATAAGCCTCTATATTTGTATAAGTACCCGTTAAACGAACAATCAAGGGGTTGAAATCCAAAGTTAAGGTACCTGTACCGGTATAAGCTTCTCTTGAATATTTTAAAGTAGGACCTGCAGGGTAAGTCATATCAATTGAATTAGTTTCAGGTGTAGTTGAAAGGGGATCTGTAATTACACCTAAATTTATTCCGGGAAAAGGTCTTGGGTCTGAATCTAACTGATAATTATAGTCAAACAATCCGAAGAATTTAATATTTTTAGAAAATAAAGGGCCGCTGACGGTTCCAATAAATTCATTATAACCATAACTATGGGTATTAAATGTTGTTTCTCCGTCAAAGCGATTTGCTTTGCTTTTGAATGATAAGTTATCGGTAACATATTCAACAGTAGCTCTAAAGTCAGGGGTACCTGATTTTAATTGGGTACGGATAATACCTGCATTTGCTCCGCCAAATTCAGCTGTAAAACCACCGGCCTGCACTGAGATTTCCTCAACAGCATCCTGCACAATAGTAACTGTACGACCACCGAAGACAGGGTTGGTAATGTTAGTTCCCTCTAAGAAATATCCAACTTCGTCTTGACGACCACCACGTACATAAACAGTGTTATTCTGAAGTACAACACCGGGTGTAAGACCGATAATGTTTGTTACACCTCTAACCGGTAAGGCTTCAATTTTTTCACTGGTAGTATTTCTTATAGCATTAGTATTACTCTTATTTATAAGAGGTCTTTTTGCTACAATATTAATCTCTCCAACAGAGATGCCTTCCGCAGGAAGTTTAAAATCAACTTCCGTTGTAAGATCTATGTTAACACGAACGTTAGATACAGTTACGGTTTTATAACCTAAATAAGCTGCCTTTATAGAGTAAACACCAGCCTCTAAGTTATTTATTGTAAAAACACCGTTTACATCTGTAGCAGCACCAAAAGATGTTCCAACGACTAAAACGTTGGCTCCAATCAATGCTTCGCCCGTTTGGAGATCAACAACCTTACCTTTAATTTTTCCAACAGTTCCCGCCAATACAAATGTAGGCAAGAAGAGTAAGAAAAACAGGATGGTAATCTTTCGTTTCATATTATCTCTCCTATTATTAGTGATATGTGATAGTAATTAATTACTTTATTGATTGAATGCATCGGAGTTAGATGATTGCATCCAATAAAAAGCGGGTTATTATTTTGCTCAAAGTTTTTAAACAAAAATCTTAATGTTTTTATGAAATTATAAAAAATAGTTAGGGATTATAAGGCTACGAATTTAAAACAATTTTATTAACAACAGACAACAATACACACTCAAATAACTTTCTTAGAAATTTGTTGTGTGTATTATTTATCAATAATTGTTTGAAAAGTTGTAAAAATCTGCCTTTGTACCTTCCTAATTAAAAATTCTTTAGTAAAGTCCTTAAAAAATAATTTAAAGTCAACACATTTTTTAATATTCTATTAAAAAAACTTATAATACACTATTCATAAAAAAGCGTAATTTTAACAAATAATTTAAATAAAAAAATAAAAAAAACAAATAAGATTACACTTACTTAGTAGAAATAATAAAAAAATAATTTCCTTTCAAAAAAACTTTTTTTTAAGAATTAATGAGTTTTGTAAAATTTAATACTTTTTAATTATTCAAAAGATTGATAAATTTAAAGCCGTTCTTTTTTAAAAAAGATTATTTAATAATTTATATATTATTATTTGGTATTTTTTAAAAGACAACGAAAATATAATTAAAATTTTTAGATAAAACTTTATACGTAGTTTAAATGAATTTTGGTATTATTGCTGCAGGAGAAGGTTCGAGACTAAAAAGGGAAGACGTAGATGTTTCCAAGCCATTATTAAAGGTCAATGGTATTCCTTTAATAGAACGACTTTTTAAAATTGCAGAAGAAAATAATTTTGATTCAATCAATTGTATTATTAATGAAGAATGTGCTGATGTTCATAATTATATAAATAACCGCCAATTTAAAATTCCATTCAATCTTATTATTAAATCAACTCCAAGTTCATTACACAGTTTTTATGCTTTAGCTTCTTTGTTAAAAGGAAAGCCGTTTTGTTTAACAACAGTTGATTCTGTCTTTAATGAAAATGAATTTAAAATATTTCTGGAAGATGCTAAAAAAGAAAAAATATTTGATGGGCTTTTAGCCGTAACAGACTTTATTGATGATGAAAAACCTTTATGTATAGAGAGTGATTTAAATATGAAAATACTAAGTTTCTTTGATGATGCTGATGACCATAAATATGCTACCGGAGGAATTTATTTTTTTAGAACCAATGTGTTTGCAGTAATGGAAGAATCTGTAAACAACAATGTAATGAGACTTAGAAATTTTTTAAAACAATTATTAATAAATAATTATCAATTAAAAGCATATCCATTTTCAAAAATGATAGACGTAGACCATATAAAAGATTTATCTGCAGCCGAAGAATATTTACACAATTTAACAGTTGCAGGCAATTAAATGGCATCTGCAATTTTAAATTTTAAGAAAAGAATACTTGCTCTTCAAGAATACTCTCTCATGTTAAGAGACCTTTTCCTATCAATAAAATCCATTAAAAAATGCAGAAGAGACACTATTACCCAAATGTATCTTATAGGCGCACAAGCTTTTTTACCTATCCTTTTAGGGGGTGCTTTTGCAGGTATTATATTAGCTCTTGAAACAGGACACCAATTGGATTTGTTCGGAGCTAAAACTTTGGTGGGTAGAACCGTATCGCTTGGGATGGTAAGAGAATTAGGCCCTGTAATAGCAGGATTGCTTTTAGCAGCTAGAACCGGTGCCAAAAACGCCTCAGAGATAGGGGCAATGCAAATAAGCGAACAGATAGATGCACTAAGAGCATTTGGTACAAGTCCAATTCTTAAACTTGTTATGCCGAGAACAATTGCTGCTATGGTTATGTTTCTTCCTCTTACTGCTATTGCAGATATGAGTGGAATATTAAGCGGGATGGTTGTTACAAAACTATCACTTCACGTTGATACATCTTTCTTCTGGCATTCTGCTGTTTCTGCTTTACTAATGAAAGATATTTTTGTGGGTTTTGCCAAACCAATTTTATTTGCATATTTTATTGCAACAATCAGTTGTTTCTATGGATTTTACACAAGAGGCGGAACTTCTGCTTTGGGTAAAAACACTATAAATGCTGTAGTTGTTTCGTCACTTATAGTTTTAGTTTTAGATTTTATTTTTACAAAAGTAGTCTGGGAATTATTATAAAAAAATGATACGGTTAGAAAATGTAAACCTCTCCTTCGGTAATAAAGTTATTCTTAATAACGCATCGTTAGCAATTAAGAAAGGAGAAATTGCAGTTATACTCGGACCCAGCGGTGCAGGTAAAAGCTCTTTATTAAAAATTATGCTAGGGCTTTGGAAGCCTGATTCCGGAAAAGTGTTTATAAACAATAAAGATATTTCATATTTAAGTGAATTAGAAATGTTACCGATACGTAGAAAAATGGGAATCGTTTTTCAGGGTAATGCTTTATTTGATTCGCTTACCGTTGAGGAAAATGTTGCATACTTTTTAAAAGAACACGGCGGTTTAAAGAGTTCTTCTATCAAAGATAAAGTCTCGGAAATTTTATCGTTTATCAATCTTAAAGGTACTGAAAAAATTTGTATAGACCAGCTTAGCGGAGGAATGAAAAAAAGAGTTGCAATTGCGAGAGCCTTATCCTTCGATCCTGAAATAATTTTTTATGATGAACCTACTACAGGATTAGACCCAATAAATTCTAAATCTATTTTAGAACTTATAAAAAGAGTTAGTACAAGTGGTGCTACATCTGTTGTTGTAACTCATATATTAAATGATGCTATTTCAATTGGAGATACACTTTCAGTTATAAACGAAGGTGCTATGGTTGAAACCGGAACCGTACACGATATGCTACAATCCGAAAATAAATTTGTGAAAGATTTCTTCTACGAAGTTTTTCAGGAAGCAGCTTTATTAAAAAGTAAGAATTTTAATAACAATAATTAAATAGGTATATGAAAAACAAAAAATTAGCATTAAGAAACTTAAAGGTGGGAATGACCGTCTTTTTAGGATTAGTAGTTCTTTTTATATTTCTTTTTATGGTAGGCACAGAAAACAACGTCTTTACATCTACATACAGGTTAAACATTTTCCTTTCTAATATACAGGGGCTAAACAATGGTTCATTGGTTTCTCTTGGTGGAATGAAGATCGGCAATGTTGAATCATTTGAATTTTCAAGAAGAAATAATGTTAACGGTGTTATTGCAGGATTAAGGATTCCTGAAAAATATAAACAGATGATAACTGTCAAGTCTTATGCTATGCTTAAAACAAAGGGACTTTTAGGCGATGAAACCGTTGATATTTCCATAGGTCAAAGAAATGAAACACCTCTTGAAGAAAATGATTTTATTACTTTAAAACCAACGCTTAGCTTCGCATCTTTTGCCGATAAGATGACCCCGGTAATTGACGATTTTGCCAATACAATGAAAAACTTAAATTCTATTACTGATAAACTTTCTAACGGTAAAGGTAGTTTGGGCAGACTTCTTGAAAACCCAACGGCATTAAAAAATCTGGAGGGTGTGCTCAATAATTTGAACTCCATTACAAAGGCTATTGTAAACAAAGAAGGTTCAATTGGAAAACTTACTTATGAAGATTCTCTTTATAAAAACATTTCCAATCTTTCATTTAATTTAAGCAGCATAACAGATTCCTTAAAAAATGGAAAGGGCTCTTTGGGGAAACTTCTTTCAAGCGATAAGCTTTATAATAAAGTTAGTTCCTTATCCGATAGATTTGATAACCTCTTATCTAAAACAGAAAACAGCGACACTACAATGATAGGGGGATTATTTAACGATTCAAAAATGTACCGGCAGTTTAATTCACTTATATACGATTTGAATGCTCTAATAAAAGACTTAAAAGAGCATCCCGAAAATTATGTGCAATTTTCGGTATTCTAATTTTTTATATGGAGTATAAAAATGAGTTTTAGATTAGCGGGCATTTCAAGACAAGCGGATTATTCTCCCAATCACGTAGAGAATGATTCTTTAATAATTCGTGAAACTGCAGAAGAATTAAAAAAACTTGGTGTTGAAGTAAGTATTTACGGTGAAAGAGAAGTACTAAACAGCTCCTTTAATGAGAAATTAATTTTTTCTATGGTTCAAGGACCTGAGGCAATTGAAAAGCTTCTTGAAATAGAAAACAACGGTGCCTTTGTTATCAACTCACCAAAATCCGTTATCAATTGTTACAGAACAAATATGGTAACGCTACTACCGGAAAACGGAATCCCTTTTCCGAAAAGTTTAATAATTAAAATTCCATGTGAAGATGAAACAAAATTACCAAATTTTAATTCAAGTAAATACTGGGTTAAAAGAGGAGGCGTTCACGCCATACACAGAGAAGACGTAACCTTGGTTTACAGTAAAGGTGAAAGAGATAATGTTCTAAAAGAATTTTATAGAAGAGGTATTAAAAAAGCAATACTTCAAGAACATTTAGAGGGTGACGTAATAAAATTTTATGCCGTAAGAAACAGCGGATTTTTTAACTGGTATTATCTTAACGGAAAATACCACACAGATTTTGATAAAAATAAATTAAAAGAATTGGCTTCCAAATCAGCAGAGATACTTGGGCTTTCAATCTTTGGTGGTGATGCAATTATTTCACCAGAAGGAGATATTTCTATAATTGATATGAATGATTGGCCGAGCTTTGCTCCTGTTCGCAATGAAGCCAGTAAGCATATTGCAAAATTAATCTATAATATGGCGGATAAATATGTCAACAAATAATACTACCACAATAAATAAATTTGCCTCGGTTGTTACAGATATACCGGGGCCAGAATCACAAAAATATTTTAACGATGAACAAAATTACATTGCTCCCGGAATTCAAACAATTGCAACACGTTCAAAAATTGCAATTGAAAAAGGTGAAGGATGTATAGTGCAAGACGTTGATGGAAACAGATATATTGATTTTTTTGCAGGTGTAGGTGTTGCAAGCCTTGGATACAACCACCCTGTTTATACAAAATATATGAAAGAACAAATTGATAATATTCATGTTGGCAGCTTTACTTCAAAAAACAGGGTTAAGCTTACAAAACTTTTAGCTGAACATGCAATAGGCGATTTAACACGAAGTCAGTTTTATAGCGGCGGTGCAGAAGCTGTTGAAGCGGCACTTAGAATGGCAAAATCATATACAAAGAAAACAGAGTTCATCGGATTTTGGAACGGTTTTCACGGTAAAACGATTGGCGTGCTTGGATTATTAGGTGATAATTTTAAAGCCGGACTTGGTCCTTTGCCTGCAGGTATTTATAATACACCTTATGCCGATTGCAGACATTGTCCCTTAAACACAACTTTTCCTGAATGTAATTTTGATTGTGTTGAATTTATTAAAAACAAAATAAGATTTGAAACTACAAACAACATTGCTGCAATTGTTGTGGAACCTATTCAAGGTACTGCCGGCAACGTAGTACCTGCACCAGGATTTTTAAAAGAACTGAAAAAATTATCCGAAGAAATTGGTGCATTATTAATTTGTGATGAAATGATAACCGGTTTCGGAAGAACCGGTAAAATGTTCGGCTCACAGCACGAAGATATAGTACCGGATATTATAACAATAGGCAAAGGTTTTGGCGGCGGTTTTCCGATGACGGGAGTTATGTCACGCGAAGAAATTATTTTTGCCAAACCTTTCGGTAATCCCAGCGGAAGTTCTTCAAGCTACGGTGGAAACCCGCTTGCATCAACAGCAGCGTATATAACTTTAAAATCTATTATTGACGACGGACTTGTTGAAAATTCACGAAGAGTCGGTGAATTTATGATGACTAAATTAAATGAGTTAAAAGATAAATTTCCAATAATAGGTGAAGTTAGAGGTAAGGGACTAATGATAGGTGTTGAACTTGTAAAAGGAAAAAACACAAAGGAAAAACTTGATAAAAAATATACGGAAATGTTCTTTCACGAATGCTTAAAAAGAGGGTTAATTATTATGGGTTACAACCCGGACATAAGGGTTTATCCTCCTCTAATTGTAAGCGAAGAAATTGCGGAAGAAGGGATTTCAATTATGGAGAGTGCATTTAGCTATGTCTCAGATCAGCTCTAAAATTAAAGCAACATATAAATCGTATGATACAGAAGAAATATTAGACAGATATTTTTATCGTCCTTTGGGCTATCTAATGGCCATTGGTTCATATAAATTGGGTCTTTCACCCAATGTTATAACCATCTCAAGTATTTTTTTTGGCGTTACTGCAGGTCGTCTTTTTTATTATAATGATGTAAAGTTAAATATAATAGGCGTAATCTTTTTTATAATTGCAGAAACAATGGATAGCGCAGATGGACAGCTTGCACGAATAGCAAATATACATTCGCGTTTTGGGAAAATACTAGACGGCATTGCCGGTAACTTTATGTTTATTAGTATATATCTTCACCTTTGTGCAAGATTTGTAATTAACGGCGGAACACCGTGGATATTCTTAATTGCCATTTTTTCCGGTTTCAGTCACTCTTATCAAAGTGCATTGTCCGAGTACTATCGTAATTTTTATCTTTTCTTTGTATACAACAGTAGTATTGCTTTTATTGATGCAGCAAAGGACATGCAGCAAAAATATAAAAATTATACCTGGTTAAATAATTTTGGTAAGAAATTTTTATTAAGGGTTTATATAAATTATACACTTCAACAAGAATCACTTTCCAAATCAATAAGAGTTCTTTTTGAATATGTTCAATCGAACTTTAAAGGAATTGCACCTGATTGGTTGAAAAAAGAATACAGAAGATTAAATAAACCTTTGCTAAAATACGGTAATATTTTAACTACCAATACAAGAATTATAGTTCTGTTTATAACTATCTTTTACGCTAATGTTCTTTACTATTTTTTATTTGAATTAATAATCTTAAATCTTCTTCTTGCTTACTATGTTTTAAGGCACGAGAAGATTAGCAAACAACTTTTAAAATATACGGAAACACGCACGGAGGCTGCATAAATGCTGAAGGGTGCAATAATAGGCTTTGGTAAAATTGCTCAAAACAGTCACTTAAAAGCTTACCAAAACGATGAACTAAAAAATGATGTGGCAATTACATCAGTTGTTGAACCTATAGAAGCCAATAGAGAAGAGGGAAAAAAGAATCATCAGTCATTAAAATTTTATTCCTCTGTTGATAAATTATTTGCAAAAGAAAAAATTGATTTTATTGATATAACTGCTCCGCCCAAATTCCATTCACAGTTAATTAAAGAAGGCATAAAGCACAATGTTCATATTCTATGCGAAAAACCTTTTACGCTTAACTTAGAAGAAGCCAAAAGCACTTATTTGTTATTAAAAGATTACGATAAAGTTTTTATGCCTTGTCATCAGTATAGATACTCACCAATATGGAAATATTTTAAAGACTTTTTAATAAACGAATGTGATAATTCACGATCATTACTTCAATTTAATATATTCAGACTTCAAGCTGACCCTGGCGGAACAAATTTTAATCCGGCATGGCGTACGGATAAAAATTTAAGCGGAGGAGGAATTTTAGCTGACTCCGGTATTCATTATCTGTACCTTTCACAATGGATGCTTGGCAAACCAAAAAGTATAACAGCGAAAATATACAATTTAAACCATAGCGAATACCCTGTTGAAGATACTGCAATTGTAAGACTTGAATTTGAAAATGCTGTTGTTCAAATTACATTAACCTGGGGAGCCGATAAAAGAGTTAACAATGCAAGACTTATTTCAAGCGCAGGCAGTTTAAATTATGAGGGTAAAACTCATTTAATTAAAAACATAAATGGAACGGAAGAAAAAATAACTGTTCCCGATGCTTCCGACAAAGCACATTATTTTTCTTTATATATTTCACTAATTAATGAATTTATATCAAACATTAATAATGAACAAAAAACCGATAGCTCAATTGAAGAAGCCTTTGATTCAATAAATTTATTGAACAAATGTTATTTGTCCTCTCAAACGGATAAAACTATCCTCCATAAAGATGAATAAATATACAAAGTCAATATTTTTTATTATCGGCCTGGGGGTTTTCGCATATCTTATCAACGATTATGGACTAAACAATATAATTGCCAACATAAAAAAAACAGGATGGTGGTTTATACCTGTAGTTGGCGTTTGGGCTATTGTTTATTATATGAATGCCTGGGCTTGGTATTTTATTATTGATGCAAAAAAAAAGAAAGTACCTTTTATTGAAGTTTTAAAAATTACAATAAGCGGATTTGCAATTAACTATGTTACACCATTTGTAAACCTTGGCGGTGAACCATATAGAATATTAATGTTAAAAAAACCGATTGGTCCACACTCGGCAGTATCATCTGTAATTCTTTATACAATGCTTCATTTTCTTTCTCACTTTTTCTTTTGGGTTACGGCTATTCTTTGTGCATTGTTTCTGCTTCCTTTGTCTTCCGAACTAAAAATAATTCTTATAACAGCTCTAATAATATTAACTTTTTTTATTCTTTTTGTTTTTAGAAGACATAAAAGAGGAATATTCGATTCATTATTAAAATTTATCGGAAGGGTACCACTATTAAAAAGACTGAGGAAAAAATTAGAGCCTAAAGAAAAATCATTAATGAAAATTGATGATGAAATTAAATATCTGTTTAACAAAAGAAAGAATGCTTTTTATAGTGCACTTATATTGGATTATTTGTCAAGAATGGTTGGATCGTTGGAATTCCTGTTCATCTTAAAAGCTATTGGAATGGATATTACTTTTATGGAAGCTTTTTATATTAGTGCAGGTTCGTCTCTAATTATAAATATCTTTTTCTTTATGCCTTTTGAACTCGGCACCAAAGAAGCAAGCTTATATTTAGTTTTAGATAGTATAAAACTTTCTCCCGGAGTAGGTATTTATATTGGACTCATAAATAGACTGCGAGAATTTTTCTGGATTATGATTGGTTTATTACTGATTCAATTCAATGGAAAAGGTAAAAAGAATGACTCTGATTCTAAAAAAGATTTACTTGATTATGTGGAGAATTAATTAAATGATAGAAGCTATTATTTTTGACTTTGGAGGAACTTTAGACACAAACGGAATACATTGGAGCGAACAATTCCGAATGAGTTATGAAAAGGCAAAATTAAATATCAATTTAGATGACTTTAATGAAGCTTATGTTAAAGCAGAACCAAAAATGTATGAAACGGTTTTAGAAAATGATGATCTTTTTTCCACACTTCAGAAACAATCATATCTTCAGCTTAATTATTTAGTAGAGAATAAAGGGTATAAGTTTTACAATTCCCCTGGTGTTATTGCTTCCGACATCGCAGATACTAACTGCAGGTATGTTGTTAAATGCATTAATGAAGCAGTTAAAGTGTTAGATAATTTTAAGGATAAAATAAAATACTCAGTTGTTTCAAATTTTTACGGCAACATAAAAAGTGTTTTGCAAAGTTTGAACATTGATGACTATTTCGATTCAATAATTGATTCTACTATTGTAAAAATAAGAAAACCGGATGTGAGAATCTTTAGTCTAGCTCTTGATCAATTAAATGTAAAAGCAGAAAACACATTGGCTGTGGGAGATTCATACGAAAGAGATATTATTCCTGCTAAAAAACTTGGCTGCAAAACAGCCTGGTTAAATGTACAAAGCTGGGCACAACCGGAAAATACTTCCGCAGTAGATTTTATTATTAAAGATTTTAAGGAATTAAAAAATATTATCAATAAATTGAATATCGATTAATTTAATTTTTTTATTGTACAACTAATTAAGGTAATATGATGAAACATAAAATAAAAGACCCAACCGGTAAATTAGGTGTTTTAATTGTGGGGTTGAATGGAGCTGTATCTACAACATTTTTAGCCGGTATTTTGGCAATAAATAAAAAAGTTGCAAAACCTTTTGGTTCACTTACACAAATGGCAACTATACGTGTGGGTGATAGAAACGAAAACAAATTTCCATTTATCAAAGATTTTTTACCATTAGAAGATACAAATAATTTAGTGTTTGGCGGATGGGATGTAAGGGACGAGAATTGTTTTGTATCCGCAATGGAAGCTGAAGTATTGCAAGAAAAAGATTTGCTGAAGGTTAAAGAACAATTAAGTCAAATTAAACCAATGGCTGCTGTATTCGAACAAAAATTTGTGGTAAACTTAAAACCTTCTTTTACAAAATCCGGTAAAAACAAATTTGATTTGATGGAACAGCTAAGAGCAGACATACGTAATTTTAAAGAACAAAATAAAGTTGACAGACTTGTTATGATTTGGTGCGCTTCTACAGAAATTTACCAACCGGTTAAAGAGGACTTAGTCAGTGTGGAAGTTTTTGAAAAAGCAATGAAAGAAAATGCCGAAAATATTGCACCGAGCATGATTTATGCCTACGCAGCAATTGCTGAAGGTGTCCCTTATATTAATGGTTCACCTAATCTTTCTGTTGATACTCCTGCTCTAATGGAATTTGCAGAAAAACAAAATGTACCTGTTGCAGGAAAAGATTATAAAACAGGTCAAACTTTAATGAAAACAGTTATTTCCCCAATGCTAAAAGCAAGAATGTTGGGACTCAACGGCTGGTTTTCTACTAACATTTTAGGTAACAGAGATGGCGAAGTTTTGGACGACCCTGATTCATTCAAAACAAAAGAGGTAAGTAAGCTATCTGTTTTAGATTCTATTTTACAACCTGAATTATATCCCGACCTTTACAATAACTTCTATCACAAAGTAAGAATAAATTATTATCCGCCTCGTGGAGATAATAAAGAAGGATGGGACAATATTGACATTTTTGGATGGCTCGGTTATCCTATGCAGTTAAAAATAGATTTCTTGTGTAAAGATTCAATCCTTGCTGCACCAATTGTACTTGACCTAATTTTATTTATGGACCTTGCACAACGCAGTAATATGAAGGGAATACAAGAATGGCTTTCATTCTATTTCAAGAGTCCGATGCACGCAGAAAATGTTGTGCCTGAGCACGACCTATTTATACAATTGATGAAGTTAAAAAACACACTACGCAGAATGATGGGTGTTGAAGCTGTTACTCACACGGACGTAAGCGAAACATACGATTAATAATTATATGTTTACATAATTTAATTTAACAACCTCAGGGGACTCTTTGTTACCTGGGGTTTTTTATTAAAAATAATATATTATGCCTAAAAATCCAAAATATTTATCAACTATTATCTTAACTACTTTATCAATAATATGGGGTAGTTCATTTATATTAATTAAAAAATCTTTAGTTGGATTTTCAGCAGGGCAGGTAGGTGCACTAAGAATGATTTTTGCTTTTATAGTTCTTTTCCCCGTGGCATTGCCCAGGCTAAAAAAAATAAATTTAAAGCAATATAAATTTCTATTTCTAGTCGGTCTTACTGCAAATCTTTTTCCTGCTTTTCTTTTTGCCGAAGCTGAAACCGGTCTTGAAAGCGGGCTGACGGGAGTACTTAATTCTTTAACTCCTATGTTTACACTAATTGTAGGTTTGATTGCTTTTAAAAATAAATTACATTTGGGTGAATTATTGGGTTTAATTATAGGACTAATCGGCTCGGTAGGATTAAGTTTTGTGGGTTCATCCGGAAAATTTAGCTCTATGAACTTCTATGCATTACTTGTTGTAGCTGCAACTATCTGTTACGGAATTAGCGCCAATATTATTAAAGTTCATTTAAATGATTTCAATCCGAAAGTGCTTACTTCAGTTTCAATTTTTACAATAGCTCCGTTTGCCATTATATATCTTCT
>Ga0114931_10002085_pt1 | contig 25488 bp, 22 predicted proteins | sample 2SBtaG_FD_89579 | JGI IMG/M metagenome (GOLD analysis project Ga0114931, IMG submission 89579) | Deep subsurface microbial communities from Kolumbo volcano to uncover new lineages of life (NeLLi) - 2SBTROV14_V59a metaG | ecosystem: Environmental > Aquatic > Marine > Volcanic | place: Kolumbo... | reverse complement strand
TGCCATTTTTCTGAAGGGAAATTTCGAGCATTATAAAGCTGTGTCGCGTGTGTTGCAAGATATTTACCACCAATTTACGCCGACGATAGAAATGACCTCTCTTGATGATGCCTATTTAGATTTGACCGGTACACATAATGTGCACAAAAGGACGGGGGTGGAAATCGCCGGCACCATTCAAAGGCAAATTGTTGAATCTCTTAACCTGACCGTCTCGTGTGGAATCGGACCCAACAAGTTGCTCGCCCGCGTTGCATCCGGCAGAAACAAACCGCATGGAATTACTTATGTGCCGTCTGGCATGGAGTTGGCGTTCCTGCATCCACTATCGGTGGAGGAACTCCCTGGCATCGGGGCGGTTGCTAAGGAACGACTACATCAGATAGGTGTTTTTACGATTGGCGAGTTGGCCAGGCTACCCAAGATCGCCCTCATGCAGTGGTTTGGCGCCAATGGTAAAAAATTTTGGGAAATGGCCAACGCAATTGATACCCGGGATGTTAAACAGCGCACCATTCCAAAGCAGATTAGCAGAGAGACCGGCTTTGAGGAAGATGTGAGTGACTTCGATATCGTGTTTGAAGTTCTGTGTTATTTGACGGAACGTATTGGGAAAAAACTGCGTGAAGAAGGCCTGACTGGTCAAACGGTTTCAATCAAAGTTGACTACTCGGATCACAAACGCTATCTCAAAGGGCGCGGTTTACCGGAATCGACGGACAGCACGGATTTGATCTACGGCATGGTTTCACGACTTTTACGGGAAACTCCCTTCCGAAGGCTCAGGGTGCGGCGTGCCGGGGTGGTTGTTTCAAACATTGCACGGAAGGACTGGCAGGGAGAGTTGTTTGACCGGCGGTCTCGGCGCGCGGCGTTGGAGTCGACCATCGACGACATCCGGCACCGTTTCGGCTTTACTTCGATTATGCCCGCCAGCCTGGTCAATTTGCAACGTCACTACCGTATGGAAAAGAGTGGTTATGTTTTACATGCGCCCGCTCTGACGCAGTAGATGCCAGCTTGCGAATCATGCTGGTCGACTACTTGAGTACTTCTTCAGCAACGGCCGGCGGGCCACCCGTCGCGATCTCTACCTCTTGTTTCTTGCCCTGCGCCTCGCACAGCTTAATCTCCTTGATGACCGGCAAAGTAATGTTGAAGATCAGATCATTTTCACGATTGCTTTTGACCCAGATATTCCCACCTGCCTCCCGGATAAATTGTCTGCAATCGGCGAGCATGAAATCGGTGCCATCTGATTGTCCGTTCACCAGGATGCGATTGATCTGTTGGAAGCGCTCTGAGAGCACTTCCAACATTTCCTCTGAAACGGCGGAGCCGCTAACGCATAGACTGACTTTACACAGGTCAGCCTTGTCAACCCGACGACGGCCCTTCATCCTTCGTTCACGGATCACGACGGTACCGTCCTGGCCCGCGAGTTTTATCGCCTGATAAAGCAGGGCTTTCATCGTTCTTCGAATTTTATCGCGGTTCGAAAATACGAAATATTCAGACTTTGAAGGCTCGTAACGGACCTTTGTATCATGTTTCGCGATAAGATCCGTAAGCGACCGAATTGTTGATGACAAAATCCTGCTCAGGCGCAAGCGATACGATCGTGAGGGCGCACGGTCCTCTTTTCTTGATAATGTTTTCATGAAACTGCTTAGGGTTGACAACCGCTAATGAACGCCAATATCTCTTTTGATTTTATTAGCGTTTATTCGGGGTTTCCTGTTTGGTTCCGGCTTCGCCGGTTTAGGTAGTAAAGGATAAGTTGATACTCTAATTTGAATATCGGACTGGTGCCGCGAACCTTGACGTTAAAGTATTGTCGTTTGATTTTTCCATCAGGATTGAATAAACTACTTCATTATGAAAATACCAAAGTTGCTGAACCGGAATCAATCAAAACTGCATCTGCTGCTGGTTCTGGCACTCTTGTCTGAGATTGTTTACCTGGCTATCGCCGCGCGAGGTGACCTCCGACCCCATATTCTTTTCTACCTTTCGTGCTATGGCGCTTTGTTTGTAGTCTATGCGATTGCAATCCGTCTGCTTTTCGTTCCAGGCAACGATCAGCCAAGGAGTCACACCCCAAATAATAATTCGGCTTCAAATGCGATGACGTGGCTTAGTGAGTTCTTGCACAAAACGCGAATGCAGGAAGAAGTCTCGGGTCGGGACTTGGTGCCGGTTGGAATCATTTTCGCAATTCTTTTTCGCTTGACGCTGCTCTTCACCATGCCGAGTCTATCCGACGATATTTACCGCTACGTCTGGGACGGACGGGTCGCGGACAGTGGAATCAATCCATATTTGTATGCCCCGGAAGCGGATGAACTCTCGCATCTGCGTGATTCGACGATTTATCCAAATATTAACCACAAGGAAATCCCGACCGTCTATCCGCCGGTCAGTCAGATGGTCTACCGTGGAATTGTTGCGCTGGGCGGCGGCGTGTCCGAATTCAAGGCCGCCTTCGTCATTCTGGATTTGCTCAACATCCTTTTGTTGGTATTAATCGCGCAAATACTCAGGATTAATCTGATGCGGGTTCTACTTTACGCCTGGAATCCTCTTGTCATTGTTGAGTTTGCCCACAGCGGACATGCTGATGTCATCGGCATTTTCCTGATGCTTCTAGCTTTATGGTTGCTGATTCAGGGGAGGTTGGCCTGGGCGAATATTGCGCTGGCACTATCGTTCTTAACGAAGTTTGTTTCTGGCTTGTTCTTGCCGATTTTCGTGGCAAACAGGCGGGACTACAAGATGCTGGCACCGCTGTTCTTTCTCATGGTTGTAGCTGTTCTTTACTTACCATATGCTGAGGTTGGTTCACGACTTTTCACTGGATTGGCCGTCTATTCCGACAAGTGGGCGTTCAATAATTCAATATTCGGGGGCATTAATTCCGGGTTCCACGCAATCATTAAGTGGGATTCGTTTCAGCGGTTTGTCGGCCGGTCGGTCTTTGCCCCAAGTTCAATGTTGCAGTGGCTTATTTCTGATGACGAGGCAAGTTTGAAACTGGCAAAGGGTGCCGTGGCCGTGTCTTTTCTGACGGTTTTTCTCTATTACTTACAACGACTTCGGCGTGATTTCGAGGCACAAGGCAACCAATGGTTTTTTAAGTTGGGCCTCATCTTTTTCGGGCTGTTCATTATCCTGAATCCAACCGTACATCCGTGGTACCTGACCTGGATCGTGCCCTTTCTCGTGGTTTACCCTGATCGGGCATGGCTTCTGTTTACGGGTCTGGCGGGACTCTCATATTGGGTCTTGAGCGACTACTGGGCTATTGGTGTCTGGCAGGAGGAGCAGTGGGTGAAATATGTGGAATACCTGCCATTCTATGGCCTCTTGCTCCATGACGCAATCAGGAAGCGATTGTCGGGCCACTAGTTAGCCACTCCTGCCATCTAGGTTTGCGCTTCTAAATCAAGATGCCGGCAATACTGGCGGTTAGCCAGGATGCGAGTGCGCCGGCGATCATCGCTTTGAGACCCAACCTTGCCAAATCATGTTTGCGCCCCGGCGCGATACCACCGATGCCGCCGATTTGAATGGCGATCGAACTGAAATTGGCAAAGCCACAAAGCGCGTAGGTGCCAAGCGTGAAAGAACGTGGTGAAAGAACGTCTTTCCACTGACCCAACTGTACAAATGCAACAAATTCGTTTAAGGAAATTTTGGTTCCGAGGAGGTAGCCGAAATTGAGGGCATCCGCCGGTTCAACGCCCATGACCAGTGCGATGGGTGCAAAAGCATAGCCGAGGATCGTTTTCAGACCAAAATTCACGAGCCCGAAAAGTGAACCGAGTTGAATGAAACCATAGTCCAAAAGATTGACGATGGCGTAAAAAGCCAGGAGCATTGCCCCAACGTTTAGTGCCAGGCCGAGCCCTTCTGAAGCCCCGTTTGCAGCGGCGTCCACCACATTGACCGACGTTTTTTCAAGGTGAATTTTCGCGCCACCTTTCGTATCAGTTTCCTCTGTTTCCGGAAACATAATCTTGGCCATCACGATGGCGGCAGGCGCTGACATAACGCTGGCTGCCATGAGGTGGCCGGCATCCGCTCCGAACCGCACATAGGCCGCCATCACACTACCGGCGATAGTTGCAAATCCACCCGTCATGACCGTCATGAGTTCGGAGTTCGTCATCTTGGCGATGAAAGGCTTCACCACGAGAGGGGCTTCTGTTTGGCCTACGAAAATATTCGAAGCGACGGAGAGGCTTTCCGCACCGCTTGTTTTCATGAATTTTGCCATGACCCATGCCACGCCCGTTACCATTTTTTGCATGACGCCGAGGTGATATAAAACCGACATCAGAGAGGCAAAGAAGATAATAACCGGCAACACATGAATGGCGAAGGTAATACCGATATTTACAAAAGCTTGCGCGTTGGGGTCCCATATCTGGTAGGGGCCCGGCATGTGAAGCGCTTTTGAGATAGTTTCATCTCCGAGATAGAGGTTGCCGAATAAGAACTGCGCGCCGTAATCCGCGAAGCTGAGCAGCTTGAGGACAGCCGCTTTGCCATAGTAGAAAAATACACGCCCTACCGGTGTCTTCAGGATGAGCAGGGCAAAAGCCAACTGTAGGAAGATTCCCCATAAGACCGTGCGGTAATTAATGCTTTTCTTATTGTTGGAAAGTAACCAGGCGATTCCCAGCAGCACAAAGCATCCGAAAAAACTGACCAGACGTTCCATCGGCTTATCCTCAAGTATTATGAAAGGTGTTAGTGATTGACCGAAAACCTGCTTCGTTTGGCATTGCGGCAATTCCTAGTTCGAGAAGTGCCGGGAATTGGTTGCAGCCGGCTTCACTCCCATTCACGCGAAATGACCACTCACAATTCCAGGCGGGTTGTTACCATGAAGCATTTTTTATTAGAACACTTGTCAGGATTCATCCGGGGGTTGGTAGCAATTGCGACACCGGGCTTCGTACATATCCGTTGCCCCGACGATAACGCGTCCGGAGCTATCCGTGGTCCGTTGTGTTTTGTTGGCCGGGTTGCCACATTTCACACATATCGCTAACGTCTTGGTGACATATTCGGCGATGGCCATGAGTTGTGGCATCGGTTCGAATGGCAAGCCGCGGTAGTCCTGGTCCAGCCCTGCGACAATCACCCGCTTACCTGCATCCGCAAGATTTTGGCAGACCTGGATGATGGCCGAACCGAAGAATTGTCCTTCATCGATGGCAACCAGATGGGCATTTCCAGCCAACTCAATGATTTCGTTTTCATGTTTGACGGAAATCGAGCGAAACTTTTGTTCACTGTGCGATACGATATGTTCGGCCGAATATCTGTCGTCTATGGCAGGTTTAAAGATGGCGACCTCCTGTCGTGCGATTTCCGCCCTGCGCAAGCGTCGGATTAATTCTTCTGTTTTGCCGCTGAACATGCTGCCAACGATGACTTCTATCCACCCCACATCTTTGCTTACTACATTCAGCATTGACGACATTTCCTTTTTTGACAGGCCTACGAGCGCTCTCGCAGGATGGCCTGAATTTTGGTTGTGATCAAATCGATAGCGACTTTGTTGTAACCGCCTTCAGGTATGATGAGGTCGGCATATCTTTTTGACGGTTCGACAAATTGAAGATGCATCGGCCTCACACTATTTTCGTACTGCTCGATGACCGATGACATCGAGCGACCACGCTCCAGAATATCGCGCCTGAGTCGCCGAATGAGGCGGATGTCCGGGTCCGTGTCAACGTAAATTTTGATGTCCATCAAGTCGCGTAGCTTAGGGTGGTCGAAGAGCAGAATACCTTCAAGCACAATAATCAGGTGCGGTCCCACAAGTTTATGAGATTCCGTGCGAGTGTGGGTCACGAAATCATAGACAGGCAGCTTAATCGCTTTCCCATTCAGCAGATCCTTGACATGCGAAATAAGCAGTTTTGTGTCTATGGCGTCCGGGTGATCGAAGTTGTTGTTCTTCCGCTCTGCTTCCGGCAGGTGACTCAGATCTTTGTAATACGAGTCCTGACAGATAATAGCGACCTTGTCAGACCCTAATTCAGAATAAATGGTATTGGAGACCAAGGTTTTCCCTGAACCCGACCCGCCGGCTATCCCGATAAGGATTCCTTTGTCAGACAGGAGATCATGCATGCGCGGTGCTCGGGGTTATCAAATTATCTCTTCGTATCGAGTAGGAATTCCGGATTGAAGGCCTCGGGCAGAAGGTGCGTGAGGGTGGTTTCCTTCGTCTGGCCCTTTTTGTTTACCAATATGATTTTGAGGTTCGGCGCGAAGTCCGCCAGCACCTGCCGGCAGGCGCCACACGGTGGGCAGAAATTATCCGTTTCCGCCGTGATTGCCATGACCTCAAAAATTCTATGTCCTTCGGATATCGCTTTAAAGATCGCAACTCGCTCCGCACAAACAGTCAGTCCGTATGAACTGATTTCTATGTTGCAGCCCGCGAAGAGTTTGCCCTCAGGCGTCTGAATGGCGGCACCAACTCTAAAATTCGAGTATCTGGCGTATGCCTGGCCCAGGGCATCTTTGGCCATTTCGATCAGCGGTACAAACTTATCTTCAGTCACTCTATTTCACTTTACCTTGAGTTGCGACGGCAATGGGGTCCTTTTTCAGGATGGGGGGGCTATCTGAAAAGAGTGACCCGTTGACGTAAAACGACATTTATGTCGTTATTTTGAGTCTAATTTCTCGATATGAATGTCGAGCTACGATATTATTATTTGGACCCTTTTTTGACAATCCCGAACGACTCTGGAGTAGTAATATGACAAATTCGACACCATTTGCAAGGGAATTGTGCGATCACGATTCCTGATCGATGTGATATTGAGCAACCAATCCTTTTTTCTGGCTGAGCCGGAATATGTCATTCAGGCCGCAAAGTTACCGGGGGGGACGGTATATCTGGCCAAAAAAAAGCTGCCAGGTTCAGGCAGCTTCGAGAGTTTCCACTTAATGTTGTGAACCAGGAGACCAGGCTCTAGAAGGGCAAATCATCCTCACTCTCCATGGCTGGCGGCTCTGCCGGCTCATTCATCGTGGAGGTCGGCGCGGAACTGGTACCGGTACCGGCACCGGCACCGGCACCGGCACTTTCTCCATCGCTTCGCGAGTCAAGAAACTCGAGTCTCTCAGCCACGACCTCCGTCATGTAGCGTTTGTTTCCATCTTTGTCATCCCACGAACGTGTCTGCAACTTCCCTTCTACGTAGACTTTGCTGCCTTTCTTAAGGTATTCGCCGGCCAATTCCGCCTGTTTGCGCCACAAGACAACGCGATGCCAATCGGTCTTTTCTTTTTTGTTGCCGTCCTGATCTTTCCAGACTTCGTTGGTGGCAAGGCTGCACGTGGTCACGGCCGCCCCACCCGGTGTGTAGCGCAGTTCCGGGTCTTGTCCCAGTCGTCCCAGCAGAATGACTTTATTTACAGTTCCCCTACCCGTTGCCATGTTCTTCCCTCCATTAAGGTTGGTTCAGATTAAAATGAAACGTTTTATTATCGTAACAAAAAAAAGAATCTTTGTCAAGGTTTTTTGCGCTTGCCTAGTTCCGCGGAACGGAGATGATAATTTCCGGAAGCGAAGGGTAGCTCAGATCGCCATTCGTTCCGCGGCTGCGCACATGAAGAAAGAGCCGTTGCTTTGCATCCAGACCAGCCAGTTCGTACGATGTTTTGTTTTTGGGCACCATGTAGGGTGTGGGCAGATCCGCTATTGGGGAAAAAATGAGACTGTGGTCGGCGATATACAGGTTGTAGCCCGCGAAGTTCTTGTCGGCTTCGTGCCGGCTTGGCTGCCACGACACTTTCAGCATGCCATCCATCAGCGAATAAGTTACCTTTGCTGGCGGCGCCAACTCCGTTACCGCTTTCAAGTGGGGTACGGAAGTGGAACAGGCTGATAGTAATAGCGTCAAGCAGACCAGGTTTAATATGAAGGGCCTCTGTTCTCCCGGCCTTTTTTGACCGTTCCCTCCATTCGGTCTGAAGCGGCTATTTCGCCTTTTTTGTGAGTGTGGTCCTACGCTGCCTCCGCAATTCGTCTTTGCGCTCAATAGAAGAAGTGAAAATTATTTGAGGATCGCCACAATCCGCAGGGGGCCGCCACTCCCGCCTTTTATTTTCATGGGTAGCGCGATGACAGTGAAGTCTTTTTCGGGAAGCTTGTCGAGGTTGGCCACGTTTTCGAATGCCGGAATGTTGTGGCTGTACAATGTCACATGGCTCTCAAATAGGGTGGACTGACCATAGTCGATACTGGGTGTGTCCAGGCCAATGGCCTTGACCGTCCGGTTCTCCGCCAGCCATGTAGCGGCGTCAGGATGGAGGCCGGGAAAATGAAGCTTCGGGACGGCATCCGGGCCGGTTTCCGCCGTGCCCATATATTTCTGGCGGTCGGGCCAGTAGGCACCGTAGCCCGTCCTTAGCAGGATAATGACATCGTTTAGTTCCATATCATTTTTTGTTTCCCAGTCGATGAAATCCTTTGTTTGAACTCGGTAATCCGGGTTCGCCGCACATTGTTTTGAAACGTCCACGACCACTGCCGGGCCGAGCAATCGCTCCAGTGGAATGGCCTCGGTCGTATAACCACCTTTAGAAAAATGAGCGGGAGCATCAATGTGGGTGCCGCCGTGCTCCGCCGCTGAAAAAGTATTGGCTTCGTAATGATATCCTTTTTCATTTTCACCGTTAAACACAACCTCCAGCTTAAAGCCTTCCGCCGTCGGCCAATAAATGGTCTGTGCGTCAAACGAGTAGGTCAGGTCAATGACCTGGCCAGCAGGGAATGACATTTCCTGTTGCCGACAGGCCACAAACAAAAGTGATACAACCAGTCCCACCAGGATATTTTTCTTTCCCATTGCAACTGCTCCCATTTAAAATAACAATTAGACGGACGCTATTTATGCAAGCCCGTTGAGCCGAATCCCCCTTCTCCCCGTGAGCTGTCCGTCAAATTGGCTCCTTCTTGAAATTGTGCATACGCGACCGGAGCCACCACCATTTGAGCGACTTTTTGGCCTTTTTTGATACGATAAGGTTCGCTACTCAGATTGATGAGGATGACTTTAATCTCACCCCGATAGCCGAAATCGATAGTCCCGGGTGTGTTGAGAACGGTGAGTCCACTTTTCAATGCGAGTCCACTTTTGGGGCGGATCTGCAATTCATATCCAGGCGGAATCTCGGCGGACAAACCAGTTCCTATCGCTTGCCTTTGCATGGGATTGAGTGTGAGTTCGTCGGTTGAGAAGAGGTCTGCTCCCGAATCGCCATAATGAGCGTAGGCAGGTATTTCCGCTTCTGAGTGCAGTTTCTTGATTTTAATTTGGCAGGTGTAGTCATTTTCAGACATTCAGTCGCCCCGTTGCTTTGTGGTGTGGTTTTTTCATAATCCCCGCCAAGCGGCCAGTGCCAGACAAAACCAGCCTGCCAGGAAAGCCAGACCGCCAATTGGCGTGACAGCGCCCAGCCAACGTATGCCCGTAACGCTCAACAGATAGAGGCTGCCTGAAAAAATAACGATGCCGGCAACGAAAAGCCATCCGCTGGCCGTCGTGAGGGTGCCAGGCCACCGGTTACAAGCCCAGGCCACCGCCAGGAGTGCCAGCGCGTGATACATGTGGTAGCGGACGCCCACTTCAAAGATTTCGAACAGATCCGTCTCCAGGCGGGATTTGAGTCCATGCGCCGCAAAGGCGCCGAGGGCGATTCCCATAAAACCTGAAAACGATGCGATTGTAAAGAAAAGTTTGTCCATGTCCCTCCGAGTGGTTCAAGTGTGTAGGACGGGCGTTGACGCAGCACGTTCTGTCATGATTTTGTGTATTCCCGTGCCGAAAAAATCAGACGAGTTGCCTTAAGACATAGTGCAAGATGCCACCGTGCCGGTAGTAGTTGAGTTCTTCCGGTGTGTCCACACGGCAGGTTACGCTGAAGGACTGTTCTTCTCCGCTTTCAGAGATGGCCGTAACGGTCAGTTCTTTGCCTGGAGAAAGGTTGTCCGAAATGCCCGTGATTCGCATTGTTTCGAAACCGGTCAAGCCCAGAGATTCACGCTTCTCATTCGACTTAAATTGGAGTGGGAGCACGCCCATGCCAAGTAAGTTGCTCCGGTGAATGCGTTCGAAACTTTCAGCCAGAACAGCCTTCACTCCCAGCAGGGCAGTGCCTTTTGCCGCCCAATCCCTGGAAGAGCCAGTCCCATATTCCTTGCCTGCGATCACAACGAGAGGCACGCCTTCATCCTGATAGCGCATGGCCGCTTCATAAATAGAGGTAAGTGTTTTGTCGGGCAAATGAACCGTCCAGTTGCCTTCCGTGCCCGGTGCCAGAAGGTTGCGCAAGCGAATGTTGCCGAAAGTGCCCCGCATCATGACTTCATGATTGCCGCGCCTTGAGCCGAAAGAATTGAAATCCGTTTGAGCCACGCTCTGCTCCAGGAGATATTTGCCCGCCGGCCCGTCGACCGGAATGGCCCCCGCGGGTGAAATGTGATCAGTCGTAACGGAGTCACCCGCCACCACCAGCACGCGGGCGTTTTCAATGTCCTTAAGCGGTGCGGGTTCAAGCGGCATGTTTTCGAAAAACGGTGGATTCTTGACATAGGTTGAGTTGTCATTCCAGGCATAAAGATCACCCTCGGGTATTTCCAGTGCGCGCCAGCGATCATCGCCGGTAAAGACTTCGGCGTATTCTTTCTCAAACATTTCTTTTCGAACGGAAATTTGCACGGCTTTCTGAATTTCCGTGAGGTCCGGCCAAATGTCTTTCAGGAAGACCGCTTCGCCATTCTTGTCTTCGCCGATCGGTTCATCATAAAGATCGATATCCATTCGGCCGGCCAGAGCATAGGCCACGACCAGGGGAGGTGAAGCCAGGTAGTTCGCGCGCGTGTGCGGATTGATGCGGCCTTCGAAATTACGGTTCCCACTCAGTACGGAGGCGACGACGAGATTTCCCGCCGCGATGCCATTCGCGATGGCATCGGGCAGCGGCCCGCTGTTGCCGATGCAAGTCGTACAACCATAACCGACCAGGTTGAATTTCAGCGCTTCCAGGTAAGGCGTGAGGCCGGCGTCGTTCAAATATTCGGTCACGACCTTTGAGCCGGGGGCGAGGCTGGACTTCACCCACGGTTTGGTTTTCAGACCACGTTCGACGGCTTTCTTTGCCAGCAGGCCGGCTCCAATCATGACGGATGGGTTCGAAGTGTTCGTGCAACTGGTTATGGCCGCGATGACGACAGAGCCGTTTTTCAGAGTAATTTCATCGCCGTTCTGCTCGACTTTCATCTCGGCCCGGGTGTTTTCCTGCTTCAATGTTTCAAGGGCGTTTGCAAAAGCGGTCTTGGATTCGCGCAGTCGAATGCGATCCTGTGGCCGCTTCGGGCCGGCAATGCTGGGTTCGACTGAAGAGAGGTCGAGTTCCAGCGTATCACTGTAAATGGGGTCGGGCGTCTCGGCAGTCCGGAAGAGGCCCTGTTCTTTCGTGTAGGCCTCGACCAGTCGCACTTGTTCTGCGGTTCGGCCCGTATAGTTGAGGTAATTCAATGTCTCTTTATCCACGGGAAAAAATCCAATGGTTGCGCCATATTCGGGACACATATTCGCGATCGTTGCGCGGTCCGCCAGGCTAAGGCTGTCCAACCCGGCCCCAAGGAATTCAACAAATTTACCAACAACGCCTCTTTGCCGTAGCATCTGGACAACGACCAGAACCAGGTCCGTGGCAGTGGCACCTTCCGCCAATCGGCCCGTTAGTTTGAAACCGACCACCTGAGGAATCAGCATTGAGATCGGCTGGCCTAACATGGCAGCTTCAGCTTCGATGCCCCCGACTCCCCAACCAACAATCCCCAGGCCATTGATCATGGTGGTGTGCGAATCCGTTCCAACCAGGGTGTCCGGGTAGGCGCGAAGCTTGCCGTCGCGTTGGCCGGCAAAAACAACTTTGCCGAGATACTCAAGATTAACCTGATGGCAAATGCCTGTTTCCGGCGGCACCACGCGGAAATTTTCAAATGAATTTTGGCCCCACCTTAAGAAGGCGTAGCGTTCGCGGTTGCGTTGATATTCGCGATCCGTATTGAATTGAATCGCTCCGGCACTGCCGAATCTGTCCACCTGAATCGAGTGGTCGATCACAAGGTCCGCCGGTACGACCGGGTTGATTTTTTGGGGATCGCCGCCAAGATGTTTCATCGCTTCACGCATCGCGGCCAGGTCGACGACGGCGGGCACGCCGGTAAAATCTTGCATCAACACCCGTGCCGGAGAGTAGGCTATTTCCTTGTCCGGCTTGCTCTTCGGATCCCAGCTTGCAACGGCCGCGATATCGTCTTTTTGAACGAAACGATTATCTTCTTTCCTGAGCAGGTTTTCAAGCAGAATTTTCATGGAGAAAGGAAGCCGGTCAAGAGAGCCGATTCCCGCGTCGTCAAGGGCTTGCAAGCGAAAAATTTCGTATGTGGCGTCACCGACATCTAGTTGTCCGCGACTGTTAAAGCTGTTCACTTCCTTACTTTCCATGGATTGCGTCCTTGAATTGAGCGTCTTTAGTTGAGAATCATTTGAAGTTTGGCGTCAGTTCCGCCAGCATCTATTTTAGCAAATCAAACGGTTGAAATCAACAGTTTTGGCAAACCCTTATATTCCAGCCGACGGAAGCGTTCGGATGAATAGGTTGTTCCGCCTGGAGATTGAATCAGTGGATTTTTTCAAAAACCAGCGCGGTGTAACGCTTGTTGCTGGCATTGAATTGTTTTAGAAATTTGTAGTCCGGGTTGTTCTTGAAAAATTCGAATTTGACATCCATTTTAAAACTTGGGCGGTAGCTGTAATGCGTATCCCAGATAGCGATCGCGCCTGCCGGTGCTTCCCGCAACGTTTTCATGTAGAGACCCGGGAACTTTGGATCAGCCCGGTTCATCGCCTTGCCCAATGTGTAATAGAACACGCTGTGATTAAAAAGGAGCACCCTGTCCTCAAATCCCTGGTTCTGGTACCACCGGGCAAGGTCTTCAACCGCCTGGTATTCCGGTGACTTCGGAATGGGTTTTTCCGCGTATAAAGTGTGGCTTGTGATCAGGAGGGCGGTGACTAAAACCAGGGCCTTTGCCTTGATCTTGAAAGCCAAACAAGCAAAAATTGTGATGGTGAACAGGCCAAGAACGATAGCTTTGCTGAAATCTTCTTCAGGGGTGAAGACATAATGATTATGTTTGTGAGAAAGGGTGGTGACCACAAGTACTGAAAGCGCGAGGAAGAAGAAAATCGTTAAATTGCGCGTGGATTGGTCTTGAGTCCAAATCCGCTCAAATCCGATCGTGGCGAACAAGGCTACCACCGGTGCCAACGGTACCAGATAGCGGGAAAGTCCGGGACTCGGAGATGTGACAAATGTGGAGGTCAGAAGGCATTGGATGACAAATATGACCGTGAAAATAATATAAAGAGCATGGTAGCGCGCAAAATGATGTTTCAATTCCGTTCGCCTCTGACCAAAACTAAAAAAACCCAACAAGAACAAGACCGCTGGAATGGTACCGAAGGTTGGTTCGAACATCTTCCAGAAGTGAAAAAAACCAGGTTTTTGGACTTGTTGATATTGCCCGATAGGCAGATAATCCTGGAATAACCACAGTGCGTGCCCCGTCTTCATCCAACCCATAATATTGAGAATAACCGGCGACAGACCCAAAATCAAAAAAGGTAAAAGCCGCCGTTTGTAGAGAAAGAAACCGCCCATAATAAGGGCGATGGCCGCGTATTCCTGCCGCACTGTAAACAGATAAGTGGCCGCGAGTGCGGAAAGTATGAACTTTTCCCTTAGGTAAGCGAGAAGCATCAGTGTGATCAGAAATCCCGCCAGCACCTCTGAATAGGTGCGGAAAGAGAGTTGCAGCACCATGGGCTGCAAACCGAACAAGATCGCCGTCAATAGATTATTTTTTAATTCATATTGCTTCGCCAGCAGATAGGTGAAATGACAGGTGAGGAGAGTTAAGAATATGCTGGTTAAGTGGACTGCTTTGACGCCAAACAGCGCGGGAATCGCATAAACGAGTTTGAAACCAGGCCGATTCCAGTAAGTGAGAATCGAAGATGGATCGCTCCAAAATTTCTGGGAATTCATGAAGTGACCAATTTCATCATCCTGGTAAACACCGGTGGAACGGTAACTGAAAAAGATGTAGAGTAACCCGAGTGCAAGTAAGACGAGGAAGTAAGTACGCTGATCAAACTCAACGGACTCGAAGATGGAGGCTTGTTGGCTGACGGCCCGTTTTGATTTGCTGCTTTTCTTGTTCTTTGCCACAATGTGCCGTTAGTTGATTTAGAAACGGTGCGCCTCAGATACTTTCACCCACCTGATTTTGTCGATGAAATAGGCTTGAAGTGTTGCTGCAATTCGGACGGTTTGGTTGTGTATGCTACCTAAAAAAGAGCTGAAGTAAACGCCCGGTGATGCTTGCGCGTAATTTCGTGGTCCGGCCCCAACAGCGAAAAAAGGGCGATGCAAGCTTTCCTGGGTCCGTCATCGTCTATAGTTTTGTCGAGAAGAATTGCCTCGACCCAATACTCGATGGCCTGACCAAAGTCCTTGCTTCTCAGCGATTCAATCCCTGCCAGGTAGGCTTTGCCCGCCTCGCTATCGCCATCTTGCGCCGAGATCCGTTTTTGTTCCGAGATGAGCCGGTTGAGCGTTTTGATAGCCGCGGCGCGGGCGTAAAGGGGATGCTCTTCTGGAATGGTTTCAATGAGACTCAGCGCCTCTTCCACGTCGTCACTAAAAATGAGTTCAGCTAATAAGATTCGCGCTTCGGGGTTATCCCCATTGGCTGAGATGGCGGCTGTAAGTAATTCCCTTGCCTTGACCTCATTATGATCATTTATCGCCGTTCGTGCCGCTTCCAGCATTTTTTTTGATTCTGACGGCAAATGCTGTTCCAGCCATTTCCGAACCTGAACTTCAGGCAGCGCGCCGACGAAATCAGCTATCACGGCCCCCTCGTGGAACATCTTTACGGCTGGAATGCCACGAATGCCCCACTCCGCGGAGAGTTGAGGATGTTCTTCGGTATTGACTTTGACAAGTTGCCAGCCCTCCTTCGCTTCCTCCGCGAGGTGTTCGAGGATGGGACCAAGTGTTCGGCAGGGGGCACACCATTCCGCCCAGAAATCCGCGACGATCGGAATCTGTTTGCTCGCCTCAATAACTTGCTGCTTGAAATCAAAGTTAGACACTTGCATTTTGGCTCTCGAATCAATTATTTCATTCATAATGTAACGTGTACTCAAACTATCTCTCGCAAATATAAAACGTGTCAATATAAAATGCAATTCAATGTTTGAGACGTTTATGTGTAGGCGGAGCAGTGGCAGGAAATTCTTCTTGCTAAATGTCTCTATGAATTTGTATATTGACGGTTTACTCTTAATAAGAAATCGAATTCAGTATGAGATACGGCATAGTTTCAGATATACACGGGAATTTGGAAGCACTTGAAAGCGTTCTGGCTGATTTGGAAAAAAGGCAGGTCGACTCGATTCTTTGCCTTGGCGATCTCATTGGGTATGGGCCGAATCCGAACGAATGCGTGGACCTGATCAAGGACCGGGCTGAGGTTGTTCTGGCCGGGAATCATGACTACGCGCCGCTTGACAAGCTTGATCTATCTTATTTTAATCCGTGGGCGCGTAGTGCCATCGAATGGACCAAAGAGAGGTTGAGCGCAAGTTCCGTGGAATTCTTGTTGGCTCTCCCTCTGAAAAAAGAAATTTATGGCGTAACCCTTGTTCATTCAACTCCGTTACAGCCAGAAGAGTGGAACTACATAATCACAATAGGCGATGCACAAAAAAACTTCCCGCAATTTGATAATCAAGTCTGCTTTATTGGGCATTCGCATGTACCTATAGTAATCGTTATGGACTCCGAAGAAGATTGCCGCGTCATTCAAGACAACCCACTCCAAATCCAGGACGGACTGCGCTACATCATAAATGTTGGAAGTGTTGGACAACCGCGGGATTTGAATCCCTTAGCGGCATTTGGGATTTATGATGATTCCGAACAACGATACGAGCTTTTCAGAGTCGAATACGATATTGGGAAAACGCAAAAAAAAATCAGAGAATCACTCTTGCCTGAATACTTGGCTGAACGACTGGAAGTCGGGCAGTAGAACCAAACCAGAGGCATGATTCAAGATTTCTTAGTACGTTTTAATGCTCGGGAGGTTTATTATGGATTTAACCAATCTCAGCAATGGTCAACAACTGATACTCTCAGAAGATGTGTTTAATGCCATCCGGACCGTAACGAAGGAGCTGGCCGCCAGCACGGGTGCGAGACATGTGATCTTCGCGGAGTCCAACGGTTATCCGGTGACGTATATTGGCGATGTCAAAGGGCTGGACCTGCCCGGTATTGCATCATTGGCCGCGGGCAATTTTTCGGCGACGGCCAAGATGGCGTCCATGTTGGGCGAACCCGGTAGTTTCAAGTACATTTACCATGAGGGTGAGGACCGCAATATTTATATTTCCAGCGTGGGATTTAACTTCATCCTGGTTGTCATCTTCGATGCCGAGGTTGCGCTTGGCATGGTAAGAATTTATACCAAAAAGGCCATTGACGGTCTCACCAACGTTCTGAAATCGGCTAAATTTGAGGAGGAAAAGTCACGCGAATTCCTCGATGCGGAATTCAAAGCGTTGCTCAATGAGGAATTGGATCGGTCGCTGCCGTTCTAACCGCCTGGCGCGATGTTCATTAATCATGCGCTGCAGGAAATAAGCTTCAAGTTAGTTTACTACGGACCCGGTTTAAGCGGCAAGACAACAAACATCGAGTTTATCTATCAGCAGGTAGATCCGTGCATGCGGAGTGACCTGGTAACCCTTAACACCCGCGAAGAACGCACCTTATATTTTGATTTTCTCCAACTCGAATTGGGTCGCATCAAAGGCAAAAAGCCGCGGTTTAATCTGTACACGGTACCCGGGCAATCATATTACAGGTTTAGCCGGAAGATCATCTTGAGAGGGGTCGACGGAATCGTGTTTGTTGCCGATTCACAGAGGCTGCGCATGGGCGACAATCTGGATTCGCTCCTTGATCTTGAAAAAAATTTGATCGAGATGGGCCTGTCATTGCAACGGTTCCCGTGGGTCATTCAATATAACAAAAGAGATTTGCCCGACATCGAAACGATAGAACGGCTTGAGTCCAAATTGAATTTTTTCGGAGCCGAATATTTCGAAGCAGTCGCCTCTGACGGCACCGCGGTGTTGCGTACACTGAAATCCGTTATGAAAAGGGTGATTGATAAAGCTGAGATACTCGTCAACTAGTCCATGGATGAGGATGCAACGATGATAGAAGTTAGACCACCGCAGTCACAAATTCAAGACCGTATGCGGGAGATCATCCTGCAAGGTAGATATGACATGGTCCACCTGTTTTCCAACGAAGGGCTGCCATTAGCCGAAAGCTACAATGAACACATTGTTCAAAAGGATCGCCTGGCGGAGCTTTCGCTCATGCTGAGAGAGGTCCGGCATATGGCGGATGTGATGGGGCAGATTGCGAACATCAAAGAGATGATAGTGGAGGGCTTCAACAATCGCAAAATCGTCTTTCGCTTTTTCCGTGCCTTTGACCAGGAAGTGGTTCTGGCGATCGTGGTGCCCCCCAAAACGGCATACAGAAGCCTGACCAATTCACTCGTCCGTATGATCGAAGCGATTCAGGTCTGAGTCAAAACAACCTCCCACCTACCGTACCCCTTTCTGCTTTCAGCACGTCTCCCCCTTTATTTCGACAAAAATCAAAAACCAGGAAAGTCACACAGACAGAGAGAGCAAGTGAACCACGGGATTTGCTTATCTCTTCGATGTGGTTTATCGTAAGATAGAGGATGTCATGTGTTCGACATTGTTGTTTCATGATTGATACAATGTTCGAACACCACACATGTTTTGCCGTATTAGAATAACGAAGTAACTTTCTGAAAACAAAGCATATAGAAGATATTGGTCCGGCTGGCACACAACTTGCCATTTCCAGGCGCGAACATGAATTCTACAAGGCGGTAACATTCAGTTCACATCAGTTGAGTCGGTTCTGAAAGAGCATGAAAATTGATTCATCTGATTCCGGAGTTTTCCCATAAAGGGACTTATGGGAAAATTTCGGTGCTTTTATGCCGCGCGCCGTTCCTCAGGCTGTCTTGCCTTGCCCCTCAAATAACCCGTTATATTAATGCCCTGTCTTCAATATTAAATTATTTTAAATACCGTAAAAGGTCTTGCTTCTTTACTCGTTCGCGCCCTAATTTCAGGCGGCCTTTCGCTAAAGGTGTTAGCTCAATTCCTGGAAGGAACATCCAAAACCCGAAGCCCGCAATGAATGACCCGCGCGGCTGACTCTATGAATCAAATCCGGTTTAAGTGCATGAAACAAATGAAAATTAGCATTTTGATGGTGGAAGATAATTCCGACCACGCGTTGCTTGCGAGAATCTCTCTAGAGAGGACATCCCAAATGGAGGTTACGGTAGTCCAGATGCCAGAGGACTGTCATGCTATTTTGCGCGAAAAGGAATTTGACATCATTTTGCTCGACTACAATCTGCCAAGCGAGAATGGCCTCAGCGTCTTGAAGCGCATCAAGAGAGACAATTTAACGGACGCACCGATTGTGTTGGTAACGGGTCACGGTCATGAAAAGATCGCCGTCGAAGCAATGAAAGCGGGTGCCTTTGACTATGTGGTGAAATCACCCGATTATCCGGGCATCTTGCCGAACGTGGTGAAGCGTGTTCTCAGCAAGTTCAAGATTTACCAGGATAAAAAACAGATGGAAGCGGAGATTGTGCTTCGCAATAAGGAGCTTCAGGTTCTTAATTCCATCTCCGAAGTACTGAATCAGTCTCTGATCCTGGAGGAAATTCTTTTGGGAGCTATCCAAAGGATCTCTGATAATCTAAACTTGGATACCGTTGGCATCTATCTGCGGGACGGGCGCCGCCACGCCCTGACACTAAAGACCGGGTTGGGTGCCTTCGAAAAAATCGAGGAGTTTCAACGCATTGAATTGGATGCGCGGGGCGTCAAGAGCATGTTAATAGGCAAAAAGTCTCTCGTGACGGATTGCCTTGCGAATGAAGCCAGCACCTTTGCGCGCACGCTGGCCAAACAGGGTATTCAATCGTTCATTTCGGTGCCATTAACCTGCAAGTCGCGCTTTCTGGGGGTTTGTTTGGCCGGGAGTCAAGACAAGCAATACTTTGCTGAACGACGGGTCGATTTACTCGCCTCCATAGCAAATCAAATCAGCATCGCGATCGAAAACGCAAAGTTGTATTCTCAAACGGACAAGCTCAAGAACAATCTGGAAAATGTATTCAATAGTTCGCTGGATATGATTGTTACGCTCAGCGAATCAGGCAAGATAACGTTCCATAATGAAAAGTTCGCGAATGTTTATGTAAAGGGTAAAGATGTTATCGGACGTAATTTTCTTGAGCTTGTCCCGGAGAGTCTGCGCGATTTTTTTTCAACGAAACTGCAAGAGTTGCAGTGCGGCAAGACATCCCTGTATGAGACGGAAATGTTGCGCAAGGACAAGACTTCGATGCCATGCCTGATTTCTCAATCTACTCTGAAAGGCCGGGGCGAGTTCCTGCTGGTTATTAAAGATATTTCTGAAATCGTACGCCTGCAGGAACAGTTGCTGCAATCCGAGAAGCTTTCAGCGTTGGGGCAAATGATCGCGGGTGCCGCGCACGAATTGAATAATCCATTGGCGGGAATCCTGGGGTATTCGCAACTTCTATTAGAGGAAAAGCTGCCGGGTCGTGTGCGCGGCGACCTGGAAGTGATTCTCCGGGAAGCGATGCGTTGCCAGACCATTGTTCACAATTTATTGACTTTTGCCCGCAAACAGAATTCGAAACGTCAAAAGGTAGATCTGACTGAAATGTTGAACCGCGTCATCACGATGCATTCCACCCAGCTAAGGAATGTAGAAGTTGAAGTAACAAGAAAATTTGCAAAGGGTGCCACCGAAGTGTTTGCGGATGATCATCAATTGCAGCAGGTTTTTTCTCATCTCGTGGATAATGCCTGTGATGCCCTTAGGTTGTCAATAAATAAGCCGAAGCGATTGACTGTAACAACCCGGAAGCTTGACGATATCATCCGCGTCGAAGTGGCGGATAACGGTATCGGCATTCCCAATGAGGATCGCAACAAAATTTTTGACCCTTTTTACACGGGCAAGGAAGTGGGCGAAGGCATGGGGCTTGGCTTGAGCATGTGCTTCGGCATTGTGCAAAGCCATCAAGGGAAAATCCATTTCGATGGCGAACGAGGCAAAGGGTGTACCTTCGTCGTTGAGCTTCCGGTCCTGCGGGGAAACCCTGATACGTCCACCTTTGAAGTACGAAATCTACGGCCAGCTACCACTGTAAGCGACATTTGAACCAGTGCCCCCCATCTCTCTTTTCTCTGAGCCAACTCCTGCATTATTTCACGGGTCATGGCAATTCAAGTCCGGGACTTGTCCGTGCGTGGCGATTTGGTTTTGTCGATTTGTAATATCATCAATAACAAATAGTTGTGAGGTTACAAAATCCAGGGGAAGCACTGATTCTTCCGGCAATAAGATGTTGACTTTGGTTTTTCGAGTCTTTATATTTTCGATTCGCGCGAGAGTGGCGGAATTGGTAGACGCGCTAGATTTAGGATCTAGTGAGCTCTGCTCGTGTGGGTTCGAGTCCCTCCTCTCGCACTATGAACCGGTTCTCTTTTAGCAACTTAAGCATAGAAAGAAAATTTTGGAATCTAAAGTTACAACGAGAGGCAGCTTTGAACGTGTCGTAGAGGTCGAGGTCCCGGAAGAAGAACTCGTTCCTCATTTTGATGAGGTCTACCGTCGATATCGCAAAGGCGTGCGCCTGGAAGGCTTTCGCAAAGGCAAAGTCCCCCTTGACTTGATTAAGAAGCTTTATGGCGATGTGATCAGGAGTGAAGCTATCGACGACGTTGTGCAAAGTGTCTTTAAAGAAGTCAGGCAAAAAGAAGACTTGCACCCGGTTGCGCCGGCCAAACTGGAAAATGTGCAATACGATGAAGAAAAAGGGTTGCAGTTCAAAGCCGTTGTAGAGGTGGTACCGGAGATCAACCTTACCTCTTACAAAGACCTTGCCATTGAACGAGAGCTGTATCAGGTTGCTGAAGACGATGTCGACGAGGCAATCGATGATATGCGTGACCGGCTGTCCGTCATGGAACCCGTCGACGGAGAAGCGCTGGAAAATTATTTTGTTGTAGCCGATTTTCAGCAAGTCGATTCGACTGGTGTGCCTCTTTTGGGCCGTAAATTCGAAGATCGTCTTATTCAATTGACCTCTGACGGCACCACGGGTGAGTTGAGCAAACAGTTACTCGGCAGCAAAGCGGGTGAAACAAGACGCGTTGTACTAGAAGTGGGCGAAAGCGATAACGAGTCTTCGGAAGAATTTTATCAGGTCCTGGTAAAGGAAGTGAAGGTGAAAAAATTGCCGGAGCGTGACGATGAATTTGCGAAGGATACAGGAAAGTTCGAGACGCTGGAAGCACTTAGACAAGATCTCAGAACCAAGCTGACAAACCAAGCGGTCACCACCGCAAAACGTTATGGGCGACAGTTGCTGATCGATGAACTCCTGAAGAGGAATGCTCTGGAGCTTCCGGAGTCGATGATTTCCAATTACCTTGACGCAGTGGTTGAAGAGGCGAAAAAGGAGTCGCGGCTTACGACCGATGAAGAAACGTTCCGTTCGCAGTACCGTGCGTCTGCCGTGCGCAATATCAAGTGGGAACTGTTCAAGGAGAAGTTGATTGAGCTTGAAGCTGTCTCCTTCAGCGAGGCGGACAAGGACGTTTTTATAACAAAATATGCGACTGAGCACGGCGTTGACGAAAAAACTGTCAGGAAGTCACTAAGAAAAAAAGGTGCCATGCGGCGTTTTGAGGATGACATTCGGGAGCAAAAAGTCCTGGACTTGTTGGAGTCGCATGCAAAAGTAAAGGATTCCAAAGTCACGAAAAAAGAGATTGAGAGGCGAAGACAGCAAATTGCGGTTTAAGTGAGCGGAATTCAATAATACTAACTTAAGGAAAGAGTTTAGCATATGGGACTTGTACCGGTTGTAGTTGAGCAGACGGGGCGTGGAGAACGCGCTTACGACATTTTTTCGCGTTTACTCAAAGAACGCATTATTTTTATTGGCACCGCGATTGATGACACCGTGGCCAGCCTCGCAATCGCGCAGATGTTGTTTTTGGAGGCTGAAGATCCGGAGAAGGACCTTTCAATTTACATCAATTCGCCCGGTGGATATGTGACCGCCGGCCTGGCGATATATGACACCATGCAGCATGTGCGCCCCGACGTTGTAACATATTGCATGGGTCAGGCCTCCAGTATGGGTGCCGTTTTGCTGGCGGCGGGTGCACACGGCAAGCGTTTTGCATTGCCACATGCCCGCATCATGATTCATCAGCCTTTGGGGGGTGCACAAGGTCAGGCCTCGGATATTGAAATACAATCGCGCGAAATTGTGTATACACGAGAGAGGCTGAATGAAATTTTGTCGCATCACACGGGTCAGGCTGTTTCACGCATCGGAAAAGACACGGACCGCAATTTTTTCATGTCCGCTGATGAGTCTAAGAAGTACGGCATAATTGATGAAGTTATCGACCGGGCCGGCTTGATGAAGAAAAAATCAAGTCGAAAGACTGACGCCAAATAATTGGGACATTGGGATTGTCAACGCACGAATCAAAAGAACGTCTGTACGTTTGCTCATTCTGCGGTAAGAATTCAAGTCAGGTTGAGTGCATTGTAACCGGACCGGACGTCTTCATCTGCAACGAGTGTGTCAGGAGTGCGGGTGACATTATAAAGGAAGACCATGTTCGGCGCGTTCAATCGTTTCAAAACCAGGACTATTACCCGGCCGATATTAAGAAGGCCCTCGACGATTATGTTGTTGGGCAGGATTTAGCCAAGAAAAATTTGGCGGTTGCGGTCTACAATCACTACAAACGTATTAAGTCGCATGAGTCTTTTCATGATGTCGAGATTGAAAAAAGCAATATTCTTCTCGTGGGGCCGACGGGAACCGGTAAGACTCTGCTGGCACAAACATTAGCCCGGTGCCTGCAAGTACCGTTTACAATCGCCGATGCGACAACACTCACCGAAGCGGGTTACGTGGGAGAAGACGTTGAGAATATCCTGGTTCGTTTGCTGCAGGCTGCGGACTACGACGTCGAAAAGGCCGAACAGGGTATCGTTTATATCGACGAGATAGACAAAATTACCCGCAAGGATGGCAACCCGTCCATTACGCGGGATGTCTCCGGCGAGGGTGTGCAGCAAGCGTTGTTGAAGTTGTTGGAAGGGACGCAGGCTGCCGTGCCGCCCAAGGGTGGACGGAAGCACCCGGAACAGAATTTGATTAACATCGACACCAGCAATATTCTTTTTATCTGTGGCGGCGCTTTCGTCGGTTTACAAAAAATCGTCGCATCCCGCCTCGGTAGGAAGAATATTGGTTTTGGCGCGAAAGTGCGGAAGGCCGTTTCGGACGACAGTCGTGAGCTTCTCTCGCATATCGAACCAGAGGATCTCTTGCAATACGGACTGATTCCTGAACTCATTGGTCGTCTGCCGGTCCTGGCCGCGCTTGATGAACTGGACGAGGAAACATTGCTCAAAATCCTGCTTAAGCCAAAGAATGCCCTGACCAAACAATATATGCGTCTTTTCGAAATGGACGAAGTGGCTCTCACTTTTGAAAAAGAAGCGCTGCGGGAAATTGTTCGCCTGGCCCGAAAACGAAAAACGGGGGCGCGTGCCTTGAGGTCCATTTTCGAAGAAGTCATGCTGGATTTGATGTATGATATTCCATCGCGACGGGATATAAAAGAATGTGTCATTACGCGCGATTTTATCCACGGTAACGGAGAACCTGTTTTGACATTCAGGGAAACCAAAAAGAGAGCGTAGAACGGTGCGGCACAAAACTATGATTTGAAGAATCTTCCGTTGGCGGGAGATTTTTTTTGTTGTAACTCGTGAGTGTTTTGCAAAACCATGAGAGCCAATTTGATGACATTGCACGAGAAAGTGCCCATGCTGTTTGTTTAGTTGATTTGCCGGCTTTGAATATTTTGCGAAACCGGACAAGTCATGAATTTAAATATAATGTAAGAGAATATAGGACCTATGCACAAAATTGTTCGTGATGAAACCATCATCGAAATAAATAGTCGGCTCCCGTTGCTGCCACTCAAGGAAATCGTCATTTTCCCTTACATGGTTTACCCGTTGCTAGTGGGTCGCCCTGCCTCCCTTAAAGCCGTCGAGGAATCGATGCTGCTCGATAAACTTATTTTTCTCGTCGCGCAAAAAGACATCGCCGTTGAAGATCCAGACGGCAAAGACCTGAACCGGGTTGGCGTGGTCGCCCGCGTCTTACAAGTGCTGAAGCTGCCAAATGGCCTGATGAAAGTTTTGGTTGAAGGCGTGGTGCGTGGCCGAATCAAACGCTTTCTCAGCGTAGAGGAACATCTCCAGGCCCAGATAGATGTTCTGGCTGAAAGCGAGAAAGTAACCCCGGAGGTCAAGGCAAAGGCCCGGACCGTGGTCCGGCTCTTCAAGGAATATGTCCGGTTGCACCGGAATTTGCCGGATGAAATCATCCTGACGGTTGAAAAGGCCGCCTCGCCGCAAAGATTTGCTGATTTTGTCTCCGCCCATCTGCAGACTGAAGTCGACACCAAACAGAAGTTGCTGGAATCACGGTCCGTCGGCCGGGAACTGGCGTTACTCATCGATATTCTCGAGAGTGAGAAGGAAATTCTGGAGTTGGAACATGACCTTGAGGATAAGATTCGGGGTCGCATCAGCAAATCCCAAAAGACGATCTATCTGCAAGAACAAATGCGGGCTATTCAGGAAGAACTGGGGGAAGAGGGTGAGATCAATGGAGAGTTTGCTTTTCTGGGAGAGAAAATAAAGAAAGCCGGTATGCCGGAGGAGGCGGAGGAGAGGGCCTATGACGAACTGGACAAATTGCGTCAGACGCCACCCTTTTCTCCGGAGGCCACTGTTGTGAGGAATTATCTGGATTGGCTTCTGGCCGTGCCCTGGCGCGAGAAAACCGTAGACAATCTGGACATTGAGGCGGCATCCCGCATTCTTGACGAAGACCTCTACGGATTGACCAAACCCAAGAATCGTATTCTTGAGCATTTGGCGGTGCTCAAGTTATCAAAAAATATCCGGGGACCTATTCTTTGCTTTGCCGGCCCTCCGGGAGTAGGGAAAACCTCATTGGGAAAGTCGGTCGCGCGTGCGATGGGGCGAAATTTTGTCAGAGTTTCTTTGGGAGGC
>Ga0114931_10002084_pt1 | contig 25492 bp, 21 predicted proteins | sample 2SBtaG_FD_89579 | JGI IMG/M metagenome (GOLD analysis project Ga0114931, IMG submission 89579) | Deep subsurface microbial communities from Kolumbo volcano to uncover new lineages of life (NeLLi) - 2SBTROV14_V59a metaG | ecosystem: Environmental > Aquatic > Marine > Volcanic | place: Kolumbo... | reverse complement strand
TTAGCTAAAAAATAACATAACATATTGATAAATAAAAGTAAAATAAAGCCATTTAAGCTAATTTAGCTATAAATTTAGAAAAATAAATGAATATTATCCGCATTCATAAGGGTCAGCCCGGGTATCCTGCCTCTCTCAAGAAATACCTCTCCGACAACGCTCCAGAGACGATAGCAGCCATTGGTGATCCACACATACTGCAAAACAAAACCCTCGCTGTCTTCAGTTCAAAAAAATGTCCCGGCAGCCTCATTATAAAGACCTATGATTTTATGAAAGAATTAAGAGGATCGGGCATTACGATTGTCAGTGGTTTTCATTCACCAATGGAGCGTGAATGTCTTAATATCTTACTGCGAGGGAAACAGCCTGTCGTTATCTGCCCTGCCCGCAGCATCGAAGGAATGCGTATTAAGTCGGAATACAAAAAACCACTTGAAGAAGGCAGGCTGCTTTTCCTGTCTCCCTTTGATGTAAAACAGAATCGTATATCATCAGAGCGGGCTGATAAACGCAATCATTTTGTAGCCGCCATTTCAGATGAACTCCTTGTCCCTTATGCTGAACCTGACAGTAAAACAGAGACGCTCTGCAAAAAGTGGATCGAGCAAGGCAAGACAGTAAGAACCTTTGATAGCGAATACAATAAGAATCTTTTTGAATTGGGCGCTAAGAACACCAGTACATGCAAGATGTCATCATGCCATCAAAAGAGTTGGATGGAAATTGATTGATACCCAAATCCAGAATTCAAGCTGTCGGCTTTGAGGAACAGATGCAACTCCACTTTGACCAAAATCATGAATATCAAAAAGAGGCGATAAAATCCATCGTTGACAATTTAAACTATTATCAAAGACCATGAAAAAAAGCGAGCCCGATAAAGGCGAGATAATTATTTATCAGACTTCAAAAAAGAGATTGAGCTTATAAATAGTAAATAGGGATGTTGTTGACTACTTGAACTAAGCTCAAAAGAGGACAAGCTAAAAGCACTCGGCGTCGCGTCTTGGCATTGGACAAGTTCAAAATGATTGGAAGCGGAATAATTCCAAAAGATTCGAATTGGAGACCTTGATACCACTGCCATAACCCCCCTCAGAGTAAGATTTGATTATGTGCATATGATAAGCGATTAAGCATTTATTTGCAACAGGGCAAAGTAAAAAGATCAGGTTGAGGTTAAGGCTAAGGCTGAAGTAAAAAAGCAGAGCGCAAAGGGCATAACGTCTAAAAAGATAAGACTGGAGCTGTCAGGATTCAAGGGCTGTGCTCCGGCCTCTCTCCCTGTTTCAAGCAAATTCAAAAAAACTACAAGTTTTTGTACCGTTCACCGAGGAGGGTGATTGATCCGTCCTTGGTATACTGCATCAGTCGTACATAATGTTTGCCGGCACTCTCATCTATCTGCGTTTCTACGAAGGTGCAGAGCTTTTTCTGGTTAATCCATGTACCGGAATTAGCGTATATATAGTCGTACGGAATTTCAAACTCTTCAAGTTTCTTTTCCCGGGGCTCTTCTTCCATGGCAAACACAAGGCCATGTATCTCATAGATGTGGGTATGTCCAAAAATGACAATATCAGCCTTTCCTTTTGTCCTGAAATATTGAGAGATAGCAGCCGGCAAAAGGTGCCCGGTGTCGTCCATTACAGCTACTTCTTTTATAACGTTGTTCGGCATATTGCTGTTCCATTGATCGTACAGATCGGCAAAGCATTTTTCGACCTGGAGCACCTGTGTCGATTTCGAATAGCCATTAATGCCGCCCATCTTAATCTGCGACGTCTCAGACAGACCTGATGCTTCCACGATGGATGCAAAAACCGCCTGTGCAAAATCAGAGGCCCCTAAAAGCCTTAAGATAGTCTCTGCCAGGACTTCGAGGTAGTTGATCGAAGAGCCTGTCTCTGCCACTTTCTCTGCTACCACCCGGGTGATGAAATAGCCAAGCGGCAGAAGATGACCTGGGTTGTTGTAACGATCAGGAGCGTTAAAGAGGCAGTACATGCTCCCATGTTCCGCTACAATACCGTCAGCGGTAAAGACCCCCTCTCCCGGCGCAGTTCCCATGTAGACGATGCCGGGGATTATTTCAGTGATAATCTCTTCGTTTATCAACATATCGTGGTTGCCAGGAACGTAGATCAGGTCTATCTCATCACTGTCAGCGATAGCCCTGAGTTTTGTGATCACTGCAGTGTTCTGGGACGACCGGGCGATTTTCTGAAACTGATTGAGCAAAGAAGGGGGAGGCGGCACCGGATCGAGTACGGTCGGGCAAACCCACTCGTCGAACAGGTCTCCGAGGATGATAATCTCTTTTACCAACGGATCTTTGAGCTTGAGTTCGAGGAAGGCGGCAAACATCTTTGCCCGATCGGCATAAAGCCAGCCATACGGATGCAACCCGCCAGGCGGATTGAGGCTCTCTGCATCTCCCATATGGATATCACTGACAAAAATACGTTTTGTCCTGCCACCAGTTGAAGCCATAACTTCCCCTCCTTTTATTAAGTGTTGCGGAAATATTGAGACAGTTTATTTTATTCTTGATGCCACCCTTCAAATTCCATTTCAAGAACCTAACGATGCTGAAAAGGCAAATAGAGCCTGTCCTGGACATTGAACACATTATATGAATTGGCTTGGGAAGAAATTACCACTGCCATGACCCCCCTATATATCTGACAGAGCAAAAGTTTATGTGCATATAATAAGCGATTAAGACTGGATTTGCAATAGAGCAAAGCGTTTAAAAAGATCAGTAGGTTTAATGACTTACAATACAAATTCTCGAATGGAAGGTTATCATAATGTATGTTTTGAGTAACAAAAGAGTTAATGCACAAGGGGGTGAATGAGATGGAAAGGCTTATTGATAGGATTGTTAGTGACCCGAAGATATGCAGTGGCAAGCCCTGTATAAAGAGGACAAGAATTCCAGTACATATAATACTGGACCTTCTTGCAGCAGGTTAGGACTATCAGGGAATTAAAAAGGCCTATCCAAATATTACCGATGAAGATATAAGGGCATGTCTGGCTTATGCATCTGCTCTTGCCGATGAAGAAGCCGGGGTCACTGTATGAAGATGTTTGCCAACGAGAACCTTTTTGAACCTATTATTGATTATCTAAAGGGTCTTGGGCATGATGTGCTTAGTATAAGGGATTCAGGGCTTTCCGGAATACCTGATGATGAAGTCTATCAACTGGCCTGCAAAGACAACCGGATGATAATAACCATGGACAAACCTTTTTTCTTCATATACATCTGACAATAACCAGTAACAGGAGTTCCCCCAGAAACAGAGCAACAAAAAACATAATACATTGATAGATAAGGGAAAAAGGAATTCAACAAGTAGTCGATAATGAAATTCAAAAATTGGAGGAACTCCTGGCTGTTATAAAGCTCTTATAAAGCTTGACTTTTCTCCTCGAAAATGTTACCATTAATCTGAAGTTCAGAAGTTTTGTAGTGTGTTCACGAAGGCCACAAAGACTTTTAGCTTTGTGGCCTTTTTGTTGTGTGTCGTTTCTGAGGCTTCAAATACGTAAAGGAGGTAAATTATATGACTAACGGAACAGTTAAGTGGTTCAATGATAGCAAGGGTTTTGGCTTCATAACCAGCGACGAGGGTCAGGATGTTTTTGTCCATTACTCTGCCGTACAGGGCGACGGGTTCAGGTCACTCGCAGAGGGTGATGCTGTAAGCTTCGAGTCAGAAGACGGACCCAAGGGACCAAAGGCGATCAACGTAACAAGGATATAATAAAACCAAAATTCCCCCTGCCACGCAGGGGGAATCCCTACGCTTACCCCTATCCCTCGTAATACTATTGAAAACTGCATAAGAAATGTCCTACATTTCGTCATTCCAGTGAAAACGGGAATCCAGAAACGTACAAAATACTGGATTCCGTATCAGCAGGCTGTGTCACAATTGTCATTCCCATATCAAGTACGGGACAGGCTCTGAACCATGTACCACGAAGGCTTTCGGGGTATTGTTTCAGGATCTATATAAAACGTAACATATTGAAAATACGAGATTTTGAAATGAACTATCCTGCGGCAGAGACCGCAGGGCGTCTGAAAATTGTATCTTTATTTTCGATGTCATTCCCGCTTGTCGGGAATCCTTCAACTTGTTCGGCATCACAAAAAAGATTCCCCGAACGCTTTCGGGGAATGACGGAAAAAGAACCGCTATGCGCTCTGCGCTTTGAACGATTCCGGACAAACCGGAATGACTGAAATACAGAGACATAGGACATTAATTTTACATGGCTTAATAATAATATCAATTCAGAGCAAATGAATTAAGGAGATGTTATGGAAAAAATAAAAAATATAGCTTTAGTAGCACATGATAACCGTAAAAAAGATTTGATCGAATGGATTGAATGGAATTACACATCAATAATTGAACATAAATTAATTTGCACCGGAACAACAGGGATGATGGTCGAGCAAGTTCTCAAAAAGAAACTTGAGAAAGAAGATACTAATTTTAACATTACAAAATTGAAATCAGGCCCGCTTGGTGGTGACCAGCAGCTGGGCGCCATGATTGCTGAAGGTAAAATCGATATAATTATATTCCTCTGGGATCCAATGCAGCCTCAACCTCACGATGTTGATGTGAAGGCCTTATTGCGAATTGCTGTCCTTTATAACATCCCTACAGCATGTAATCGTGCCACAGCAGATTTCCTGATTTCATCATCATTGATAGGTCAAGAATACACTCCTGTAACAAAAAATTATGAATCATATATTAAAAGAGATGTTAACTTGCAACAGTGAATCTTCCCGACGCCGGTCGGGGAGATTATGTCTTTTATCTCTACACAATCGGCAGCCATGAAAATTTCTACAAAAAGCTGAAAAATGCCTGTAGTGTAAGATTACAGTTGATCCATGGATTATTGTTTTTGGCGAAAGGACTTTGCCATGAGTGATATTGCAATATCCAGATCTTCTTCAGGATTGAATAAAGGCCCCAACATCTGTGCCTGCGCTGCCTTGTTTAAAAGAGATTCATTGTAAGTAGCATTGGGGCATCGGCGTTTCAGTTCGGCAGCAATAAAGTTGAAGTTTGCTGAGCGGGCGGGCTTCAGCATGGAACCAAGTGATGAATAGACTAAGGAATTCTCCCGAAACACGATTATGTGTTTCATTCCGGCATATAAATTAAGAAATCCTTCACGATTTTCAGAAGTGTCTACACGACGCTTCTCGGTAGATTTGGTCATCATAAGTCCGCCTGAAATTACGGCGCGGCCCACGCTTAATTTTCTCCCTTTCTCAATCCCGGACTCAGTGACCTGCTTAATACAGGTGCCGCGCAATACGAGCTCTATGAGGCTGTAATCAACAATAAGGCTCTCCTCCTGTCTCGATTCAACGCGCAGTTGCATATCATCAAGGAAAAACTTTCGTACGATAAAGCGCTCTTCCTCAGACTCAATTTCATTCTGTCTCAGAACAACCGCTCCGAAGCCGGCAGCCCTGAGTTTAGCTGCTGTTTCCTCTGCAGATGCAAGTTCTGCATATACTGCAACAATAACAGGGAACCTTCCGGCAACGCGCAAACGCGAGCCTGCCTCGTAGAGTGTTGTGTCGATAATCTCACTAAGAATTGTTACGAGGCTATCTTTATTTTCAGGTCTTTTATGGATAGCAACGAGATTCACAGAGTGGGCCATTAGTTCTTAGATGCTCCGAAGAGGTTTTCCGAACCTGATCCGGAATTCAGCATGACACTGTGAAAGCACTTTGCTTTGGATCTGCCATTAGACCGGTTAAAGAGTTTTAGTTGGAAAATAATTACCATGGCCACAATCCCCTGTTTATCCGACGGAACAAGACTTGATTATAAACTTATGATAAGCGATTAAGGCTTTATTTGCAAGGGCCAAAAGCACGACCCCGCAAAGGGCGTTACCAAACGGGGCAAGAGGCGGGGTATAACCTTTTAAACCGGGCAAACCGTTCCATCCTTTTGAACCGTTCAGTGAATTTTCCCATTTGTAGTTAAGGAAGTGAGGAAAGCGTTAAAACTCACTCATCCAAAATTTCAGCACAGGTTTTAGCACAGGATCGAATTCTCTTATTTGACAGGATTCTCCAAAAGCTGGTAATATTACAAGAACTGCTGTAACCGGATAAAACCTACGTCATTGTAAGCCCCGGAATACACCGGGGTTTTTCCCCCGAAAGCAGAAAAAAGGAGATTATGGAATCTATGAAATTTCACACATTTGATTTTAACCCGCGCGTCACGGCCGGGATCACGGCAGCGGGCTTTGTCACGCCAACGCCGATCCAGGAGCAGGCGATCCCGCCGATCCTCAAGGGACACGATGTCATGGGCCTGGCACAGACCGGAACAGGCAAGACTGCTGCCTTCGTGCTGCCGATTCTCGAGCGCCTTATAAAAGGACCGCGCGGTCGTATCCGCGCCCTAATCATCGCCCCTACCCGCGAACTGGCGGAGCAGATCCACGAGGCAATCGGCATACTGGGACGACAGACCCGTCTCCGGAGCGTAACCGTCTATGGCGGCGTGGCAATAAACCCGCAGATAAATAAACTGCGCACCGGGGTCGAGATCGTCGTTGCGTGTCCCGGCCGATTGCTCGATCACATCAATCGGCGCACGATCAACCTGTCGAACCTGGAGGTGCTCGTCCTCGACGAAGCAGACCGGATGTTTGACATGGGCTTCCTGCCTGATATTCGGAAGATCATCAAGCATGTACCGGCTACGAGACAGACGCTGCTCTTTTCGGCCACCATGCCTGAGGATATCAGACAGTTGGTCCACGACGTCCTGCGCTCCCCGGTCACGGTACAGGTCAATCACACTGCACCGGCAAGCACTGTCGCGCATGCGCTCTATCCGGTTGATCAGCACCAAAAAACCGCGCTCCTCATCGAACTGCTGCGCCACACCGACATTGAGTCAATCCTGATCTTTACGCGCACCAAGCACCGCGCCAAGCGCGTGGGGCAGCAACTGGAAAAGGCCGGATACCGTGCCACATCGCTGCAGGGCAACCTGACTCAGAGCAAGCGCCAGGCGGCACTCAACGGATTCCGTAACGGCTCGTATCAGGTCCTTGTTGCGACCGACATTGCAGCCCGCGGCATCGATGTCTCACGCATATCCCACGTCATCAACTACGACATGCCCGATACCGCCGACGCGTACACGCACCGGATCGGCCGCACCGGCCGGGCTGCGAAGACCGGCGATGCCTTCACGTTCATTACCCATGAAGACGGGGCCATGGTGCGCAACATCGAGCGCGTCCTCGGTAAAAAAGTGGAACGTCGTACACTGAAGGGCTTCGACTATAAAAAACCGGCGCCGGCCCGCGGTACCGGGACTGCCTGCCTGCCGCTCGAATCACAGTGCCGCCGGGAGCAGAAAAAACCGTCACCATCCAGGACCCGTCCAGATATTATTACCCGGCGCAAAAGGTACCAGGTACAGCCGGTAGGCGAGTCGGATCATCGGGGTTCCGCTCATCGGCGCTCCACCGGTTCAACAATACCCAAGGAGCAGGCGCACAAACTCGCCCCCAGTCACTGACCGGCGTTATGGGTATAGTAGGGAGCCTTGGATTTCAAAAAACAAGATCTGATAGTCATAGGAAAGGGCGCCCCCACTAAGAACAATAAAGAGAACGATGAGCCTGTCCGAATGAGCGGATATTTAGCGTTCTTGTCATTCCGGATTAATTTCAGGGATGACAATACTTCGGACAGGCTTTTAGCATAGAAGGCGGTTTCCGGTTAAGGATTATAATTCAAGTATTGAGGGAATGCTTTCGTTAAGGTAAACAATTTCATCCCGGGGAAGAGCGTTATCACATCACATTTCATTTTCAGGACAAGAGGCAACCCTCTCGTAGAAGGTCACAACTCTTCTCTATATTTATACTCAGCGACTGGGCAATTAAGATTCAGTTTTTTCGGGTATTATTCAGCCTACTCCAAAATTTCAAGGACACAACGCTTGCCGATCTTAGTGCCGGCAGCGCTCATTATTGTTCTCATTGCCCGCGCTGTATTTCCCTGCTTTCCGATAACCTTCCCAATATCATCTTTAGCAACACGCAATTCAAAAACAGAGGTCCTTTCTCCCTCTACCATGGAAACTACAACTTCCTCCGGACTATCCACCAGAGCCTTTACCATTTGTTCAATTAGTGCTTTCATGTCTACCTCCATTTGAAGCTGAGTTGTTTTTTACAGACCCGATATTTTCAAGACTTTTTCCACAACATACGTTTGTAGTAAAGCAATAAGTGAACGTTGTTGACTACGTGAACTAAGTTCAGTAGCGGACAACCTAAAGGCGCTTGAGATTTGTCCTGACTCTGGACAAAGAGAAAGATATAGTATAACCGCTACATTAACCTATCTATTTATCCGACAGAGCAAGATTTGATTATGCACCTATAATAAGCGATTAGGTCTTTATTTGCAATAGGGCAGATGGCAGAGAGCAAAACGCATAGGTAGATGGCATGGTGCAGAGCGAAAAATTCAGGATGAGGCTGTATTTATTGTCAATATTCAACAGGGCTGTACCCCAGCCTCTCTCCTTTGTACGTATGGTTTAAACGGGATCAAGTCAGGCGACGGGGGACTCTTCTTCCTCTTCTCCCGGTTTTTCCTCTATCTCTGACAGCACCTTCTTTACCTCTTCTTTGGTGGTTCTCAGGCTGGTCTTGCAGAACTTTATGAGATGGGCAGCTCTCTTTACCTTCTCGGCAAAAAGATCCACATCGATTGTTTCCGACTCTATTTCCTGGATTATCCGCTCAAGTTCAGATAATGCCTTGGCATAGGTAAGGTTTTTGCTATTTCTCACGTTTAATATCCTCCCGTATCTTCTTCACAGTGCTTGTGATAGCTCCGGCATGCAGTCTGGTGTCTATTATATCACCTTCCTTTAGTACAGACACGTTCTTCAGGGCTCCACCGTTAAGCCGTGTTACACTATAACCTCTCTTTAATATATTTAAAGGATCAAGCAGTCTGATTATTGTCTCAAGTCTGTCCAGGCTGTCTGATTGCCTTGAAACATACCTCTCTGTAAGGTACATAAGGGAAAACTTTGACCTGTCAAGCCTGTTGTGCTGGTTGCTTAGGGCCTGTATTACTGTATGGTCAAAGTCCTGTATGGTTGCCAAAAGGGCATGCCTGTGTGTTGCAAGATAATTCCTTGAGGCAGACAGCAATGATTTCAGACCTGAACTTAAATTATATTCCTCTCTGTCAATCAAGGTCCTGGTTTGGTTAATAAGCCTGTCTTTCAGTTCATCTACCCTGTCTTCAAAACTCTTGGCTTTCTGAATAATAAACTCAGCAACAGCAGTGGGCGTTATCAGCCTTTCATGGGCTACTCTGTCGACAACGGTCTCATCACGTGTGTGTCCGATCCCGGCAAGAACCGGAACCGGCAAAAGGGCAACCTCCTTTGCCACCGGATAGCTGTCGAAGCAGTGAAGGTCAACCGCAGAGCCGCCACCTCTTATGATAACCGCAAGGTCATATTCATTTATGTTATCCCTTATGTTATCCCTTATTTTCCGAAGGGCACTCAAGAGTGAGGACTCTGCCTGTTCTCCCTGCACCAAAGACTCTATGAGCGTGATGCTGAACCTGTAGCCGTAGGGGTTATTGTCGATCTCATTCATAAAATCACCGTAGCCCGCTGCCGTCTTTGAGGTTATAACTGCAATCCTTTGGGGGACAAGCGGGAGGGGAAGGCCTTTGTTGTGGTTTATTATGCCTTCTTTTGTGAGTTGCTCTATAACCTGCCTTCTTTTCAGGGCCATCTCCCCCAGGGTATACCGGGGATCAATATCCTGTATATCAAGACTCAGGCCATGTACCTCATGATAGTTAACCCTGACCAGCATGAGCACCTTCATATCTGCCTGAAGTTCCCTGCCGGTCTGTTTCCTGAACGTTACTCTCAGGTGTTTGTATTTTCTTGCCCATATAGTAGCACTCATCTTTGCTGCAAAAATATCATCTTCCTTCTCTACAAGTCCAAGGTAACAGTGTCCTTTCCTGTCGCAGCTCAGACCGGCTATCTCAGCTACAACCCAGTACTCATCACTAAGGACGGAAAGAGTGGCTTTGATTATAGATGTGAGTTCTTTAAGTGTCAGGTAGTTCATGGGATTAGATGATATATTTGCCTTCCGATAGACCTATCAGGGGCAGCCCTGTTTTAAACTAAGAATTGCATTCCCGCAGACATATAACTCCTGTTTATCCGGGAGAGCAAGACTTACTTATAAAGATATGATAAGCGATTAAGTCTTTATTTGCAAGGGACCCCGTAAACGGCGTTACCCAACGTGGCAAGAGGCGGGATATGCCCGCTTGCTAATACGTACACCTTATGCTATTATCTCGTTGTGCTTAATAAAGTAATTTCTTATCATCCGTGTGGGGAAAGAAAGGGCAGCCATCAACACAGGTGGTTTATCTATAATTCATGTGATGTATTTCGGAGGATGTTGCCATGAAAACTAAAGCAGGATTTATTATCGGAGGCTTAACACTCTTTATCGGCTTAATATTAACAGGTCTCTTTGTGAGATATTACGGGGATTGGCTCTGGTTCCAAGAGATGGACTATGGTAGTGTGTTCATCACGATACTATACACCAAGGTGCTGGTTTTTCTCATTTTCTTTGCAATATTCGCTGTGTTTGCGTGGGTGAACATTGCTATCGCCAGAAAATTTGGATACAGCACCCGGTCATCTGGATTAGTTAACCTCAATCAATCCATTCAATCATTAGGGTTCCCTTTAAAAGATACATATGTAAAATATGCATGGGGGATAATAATCCTGTCCCTTGCACTTATTATGGGCTATAGTGCAGTCGGTTCCTGGGAGACTTTCCTGAAATTCATTCATGCATCCAGTTTTGGAATAGCCGACCCCATCTTTTCAAAAGATACAGGATTTTATGTTTTTAAGCTGCCGCTGTATAACTTTTTACAGACCTGGTATTCGTACATACTCGTTCTCATATTTATGGGGGTGGGACTTTCCTATTTTTTGGATGCGGTTATCAGTATAAAAGATAATCGATTTCATATCCATCCAAAGGCCAAATATCACCTCACGATTCTGGTGGCATTATTTTTTCTGGGCATCGCATGGTCATACCGCCTGAAACTATACAGCCTGTTGTACTCTACTCGCGGGGCCGCCTATGGCGCCGGCTATGCCGATGTTCACGCTCAAATTGCGGCCTACTGGATTCTGATAGCTCTGACTCTCATTGTTACATCTACGCTTTTCTTTGAACCCCTTATCAAAAAATGGAAATGGATCTATTACGCTGTCGGTCTCTATTTTGCCGTGTTGATTGGTTTGGTGTGGATTTATCCAAACATTGTCGAAGAGTACATGGTAAAGCCAAATGAGCTTGTTAAAGAAACTCCATACATTAAAAACAATATCGAGTTTACCCGTTTTGCCTATGGCTTAACCAGTGTTGTTGAAAAGAAGTTTCAGGTACTGCAAGACATTAAATATAGTGATATCAAAAAAAACAGAAACACTATTGAGAATATCCGCCTATGGGACAGTCGTCCGTTAATTCAAACCTATAAGCAATTACAGGAAATCCGTTTGTATTATGATTTTAAAAGCGTTAATGTGGACCGCTACCACTTCAAAAGATATTCAGAGGTGGCGCTGGCTGTCAGGGAACTTCCTGTATCACAAATTCCCAGCCGGGCACGCACCTGGATAAACACTCACCTCATATATACGCATGGTTTTGGTTTGGTTATGAGTCCCGTAAACGAGGTCACGCCTGACGGTATGCCGCGTTTCATTGTAAAGAACATCCCGCCTCAGGCAAGTGTTCCTCTGACGATAAAATACCCGCAAATCTATTATGGCGAAGAAACTGATCAATATGTCATCGTCCACACAAAAACTAAGGAATTCGATTATCCAAAAGGGGAGCAAAACGTCTACAACAACTATCGGGGAAGAGGGGGGGTAAGAATTTCAAATCTTTTCCGCCGATTGATCTATGCCTGGAATTTTTCCGATATAAAGATTCTTTTAACAGATTACATTACTAATAAAAGCCGCATCATGTTCCACAGAAACATAACGGAACGGGACAGGACCATCGCCCCATTTCTTTCTTATGATTCCGATCCTTATCCCGTCGTAGGCCGGGACGGCACGATTTATTGGATACACGATGCTTACACCACCTCAAGCATGTACCCGTATTCCAAGCCTCTGTCACAATCTTTACGGGGACGCAGCCTTAATTACATCCGGAATTCAGTAAAGGTCGTCATCAACGCTTACAATGGCGATGTCAATTATTATGTCATAGACCCGTCGGACCCGGTTATCCAAACCTATCAAAATATTTTTCCCGGTTTATTCAAACCGATAAAAGAGATGCCGAATTTCCTGAAAAAACACATTCGGTATCCCTCAGACCTATTCCTCGTTCAAACAGACATTTACAACACATATCATATGACTGATCCGAAAGTGTTTTATAATCGCGAAGATTTATGGTCCATGCCAACAGAGATTTATCAGGAAACTGAACAGTCCATGCTGCCTTATTACATTATCACAAAATTAGATGACTCAACTTCAGAAGAATTTATTTCGATGCTGCCGCTTACACCGTCGAAAAAAAATAATATGGTCGCGTGGATGGCTGCCCGCAGCGATGCTCCCCACTACGGCGAACTCATCGTCTATAGATTGCCGAAGGAAAAGCTCATTTACGGCCCCATGCAAATTGAAGCGCGAATCAATCAAAAACCGGATATTTCTTCTAAATTAACCTTGTGGGGGCAGAAGGGTTCGCGGGTTATTCGCGGAAATATGTTGGTCATCCCCATTGAGCACTCGTTTATTTATGTAGAGCCGGTCTATCTCCAGTCAGAACAGAGTCAAATGCCTGAACTCAAGCGGGTAATAGTAGCTTTCAGAGACAGATTAGAAATGCAGTTGAATCTGGATGAGGCATTACGATCGGTCTTTTTGGCAGAGAAAGTTTCCCCTGTTGAAACAGAAAAGGCCCTGAGAGGAGCATTAGTATCCCCATCGTCTGACAGGGCACAACAAGCATTGTACCACTACAACAAGGCAATGGAATATCTGAAACAGGCCGATTGGAATGGTTATGGAAAAGAGCTGAACCGGCTGAAACAAATCCTGGAGAGTATGGCCAAGAAAAAGTGAAGCTCCCCGACCAAAGGTCGGGGCATTCAGCCAGCATCCTCGTAACCCGTTTGTGAGTTACTTTTTAAGGAAACAGGACTCTGTCCGAGTAATCGGATACATGGCATCCTTGTTGTTTCAAATTTATTTAAAGGGATGACAATACTCGGGAGGGAAACCGTCCGGATCCCGACATTGAAGAAGGAATTGCATTCTCTCTGCCGCATCCCCTTTTTTCATATCTATGCAGGGTATGTCTTATGTGTATATCGCAGGCATATTGAGTCCTTATTTGCAAGGGACAGTGGCTTAGCAACCAGCCTCTAACACTTCATGCAATGTTTTGTTCAGTTCCTGAATACTGTATGGCTTGCTGACAACCCCCTTGAAACCATATTTCTTGTATCGAGACATTATCGGATCGCTTGAATAACCGTTCGATACGATAGCTTTAACTCCGGGATCAATTTCGTGAAGTCTCCGGATGACTTCTTTTCCTCCCATGCCACCCGGAATGGTTAAGTCAAGAACAACGGCATCAAAAGGATAGTCCGATCTTTGACTCTCCTGGTATAATGCTATCGTTTCTTCGCCATCCCTTGTAAATTCAACCTCATGCCCGAGGCTCCTCAGCATCTCACCCGCAACTTCTCTCACTATCTCTTCGTCATCCATAAGCAGTATCCTGCCCTTCCCTGCTAAAGGCACCTTCTCCGCTGCTCTCTCTCTGATAATCTCCTTGTGGGATGCAGAAAGATATATATGAAAAGTGGTTCCAGATCCTATCCCGGATTCTACGGTAATGAGTCCATTATGTCTTTTGACGATAGAATAGACACTTGCCAGACCAAGACCGCTGCCCTTCTGTTTGGTACTGAAATAAGGGTCGAATATTCTCTGGAGATGATCCTCCGGGATACCCGTTCCCTCATCCCTTATGGATATCTTCACATACACACCTTCGTTAAGTGCAACGGCATCTTCTGCGCGGATGAATACATTTTCACAACTCACATTGATTATTCCACCCTCCGGCATCGACTGATCGGCATTAATTATGAGGTTGTTGATCACCTGATTCATCTGTCCCTCATCGACTTCAAGCGGCCAGAGGTTATCAGGTATATTATATAGGCACTTTACGTTTGACCCTCTCAGGGCAAAACCGGATGATTCCTTGATTAATTCTCCAATAGAGGTTGTCTTCTTAATCGGTGCCCCGCCTTTTGAGAAAGTAAGCAGTTGCTGCGTCAGGTCACTTGCTCTGATGGATGCTTCCTCAGCCTGTTCTAATCGTTCCTTTGCTTTATCAGGGGAATCCAGATACATCCTGGCCATGGTAATATTTCCTAATATTCCCGTCAGAAAATTGTTGAAATCATGGGCTAAGCCTCCGGCAAGGATGCCGAGGGATTCCAGCTTCTGCGCCCTCAGAACTTCTTCCTCCATACGCTTGTGCTCGGTGATGTCATATGCCGTTCCCTGAGCGCCAACAATATTCCCCTCCGGAGCGTAACGGGGGATAGCATTGAAGATGAGGTGGATACCCTCTCCTGATTTTGATATATGAGTTGTCTCGTAGCCGGTTATTGAGCCACCCTCAAGCAGTCTCCGGAACCTATCAGTGTCGCGTGCTGCAATCTCGGGTCTCTCAAAATCCGTAAAGCGTCTATCAAGCATCTCTTCAATACTATACCCGTGTGTCTTTTCCCAGGCCTTATTGAGAAACGTAAGTCGTCCCTCAGGGTCAGACTGCCAGATCAGGTCCTGAGAGGTTTCCACCAGGTCCCGGTACTTAACCTCGCTTTCCCTCAGGGCCTCCTCCGCCTTCCTGCGTCCGGCAATTTCCTGTTCCAGCGCTTCTTTGGATTTCAATATCTCAATCGCATATTGACGCATTTGTGAGCTTCGTGAAAGGATGATGAAGATATAGCCTGAGAAGAGAACTGAGAACAGAACTCCTCCCGTAAAGACCATCCAAGGCCGGAAGGTCCTCACCGCTGAAATGAAATCAGGTGTCGGGGTACTTAATACAAGCCATTTTCTTCCTGCAACGTCAAGAGTCCTGGAGTAGTGAAAGCCTGTCCCGATTTTGGATTCTTTGGGTGGCGCTACAGGCTCAGTGCGTGTACGTGAAGAATAGTAGGAGAGAAAGCGGTCGCTCACAGGAGCAGATTTGTCATACAGATAAATATCTATGCCCCGGGATTCAAGATAGGCGAGGCTATCCTCCAACAGATCGCCTATCCCGAAGACCCCCAGCACAAAGCCTTCAAGATTCATGCGTCTGTTTTCGATGGAACCAATCGGTACATTCTTCAGGTAAACCGGCTGGAAGATGAGAAAGCCAAACTGTGCGCCTCTCTCCTGTACGAGTTTAATCCGTGCGGTAGCAGTCATCCTTCCGGTGTCACGAGACAGGTGCAGGGCCTCAAGTCGCGTGGAGTTTGAGGCAAGGTCAAACCCCAAGGCGACCTCATTCCCCTCGTATGGCTCGACAAAATATACCGGGAAATACTCATCACGCCTGTCTGCCTTAACCATAACGCCCTTGGAGTTTCTCTCGGTTATCCTGAAATCGGGGAACCCCTCCTCCTGAGCTCTTTTTTCATAGGCCATCCTCAGTTTGTCCGGTAGCCGTGGTATCCACTCAAGTGCCTGAATACTTGAGTTGTCTTTTAGTAAGTGAAATGTAAACTCCTTAAATTCAGAACGTTCAACTTCATAAGAAGAGGCATAGAATGAACTAAGGGCACGGAGAACGTCGATGTTCTTCTCAATGCTTCTGTTTAAGGCGGAAATATGATCACCCGCGGCCCTCTCAAATATGGTCCTTATCTTTTTTTCTTCCCACACCCTGAAAGTAAAGAATAAATAAACAGAAAGTGCTGTGCCGAGCGAAAGCACCAATATTGATACAGCATATCGATAAAGAATCCGATGTTGCAGTTCGGAGTTTAATGCTTTCTCTGCACTTTCCACGTTGTCCATCTTTGACTTTCGCTCCCTGAAGCCGGCCTCAGGTATTGAAGTATAAACTATTGCGGGTTATGTCCTCAGGTACTTCCGACATTTCTGCAAAAAATTAAATACCCCGAAAGCATTCGGGGAGACGCCGGGTTTATAAAACAAGTCTCTTGGGCCCACTTTATAGAAAACTGACTCTCCGTCTATTTCCACCTCCCCTGATGGGAATGGGATTAAAGGATGAACTTCCCCCGAAAGAACGGATGCACATAGGGTATAAATATAATATAACCCCGGAAGGCATAAAATGCAAGAAGGCAGGGGTGCAGTATGCTGCAGAGACCTCCGGGATGTCCCGGGGCAATATAAATTCCCTCAAGGCATAAACAGAGGGGGATGATTGTTACAACAATGCACTTGCGGAATGTTTTATAATATTCATAGTGCTTTGACCCAGGCTGTGATTGGATAGACGGTGGAGGGAGGAGACAAAGAAGACGCGGAGAAGGATGAGAGAACCCCGATCATATCGGGGGACAGGGGATTGCAAGCATCTCAAATGGAGTTCTAAAATGCTGAAAGAAAGGTACAGCTAAATGAACAAAACAACTGATTTTGATAAGCGTTACAGGAAGGGAGATTTGCCCTGGGATACCGGAAGGCAAGATAAAAACCTCGAACTCGTTATAAAGGAACAGCCGATAACACCCTGCTACGCCCTGGAGTTCGGAGCAGGGACCGGTACCGATGCTATCTGGCTGGCACAAAAGGGGTTTAAAGTAACCGCATTGGACATATCACCGACAGCAATCGAGATAGCCAATAAAAAGGCCTCCGTTGCTGGCGTACAGGTTGAATTTATTGTTGCAGATATCCGTAAGGATAAAATACCTGTTGGTCCTTTTGGTTTCGTATATGATCGTGGCTGTTTTCATACCTTTGACCTTCCGGAAGAGAGATCCTATTTGGCTGAAATCGTCTGGAAGTATCTGAGTCCCGGGGGTTATTGGTTTAGCCTTATGGGGAGTACCGACGGGCCAAAACGTGAACCCGGACCACCAAGGCTGTCTGCTCTTGAGATTGTATCAGCAGTAGAGTCACGGTTTGAGGTCCTTTCCCTTACAGCCACGCATCTCGAGTCGAATCTTCCTGAAGCGCCTCGTTCCTGGGCATGCCTGATGCGTAAACGAACACAAGCACGTATTGAATAGGGGCTCGGTTATCACCGATATGTTGCCCGGATAGAAGGATGGCCTTGCTGCCATTCCGACTCCTGCACCCCGACGAAAGCCTTCGGGGCAGGGGGCCTGGGCCTGTGAATTTATTTCCGGGGCCGCAGTTTATGCTTTGGGCAGAGGCCCCACAACACAGAGATATGATTCATATCACCAAAGGCATTTCAATTGACGAGAACGAAATTCATCTGAAGTTCATACGTGCCTCAGGACCTGGCGGGCAAAAGGTTAATAAGACCGCTACAGCCGTACAACTCCGGTTTGATGTCAGAAACTCTTCTTTACCCTTTGATGTCCGCAATCGTCTCATTCGTCTTGCCGGAAGGAGGATCAACACGGATGGCACAATGGTCATTGATGCCAGGAGATTCCGTTTGCAGGAGCGAAACCGTCAGGACGCAATCGGCAGGCTGGTTGAATTGATCCGCAAGGCAGCAGAAAGGCCAAAGGTCCGTCATAAGACAAGGCCGACGCTTAAATCAAAAAACCGTCGTCTGGAGACCAAACGGCGCCGCAGTGAGAGCAAACGCTTGAGAAGACCCGTGGGGCGTTTCGATGAATAGCAGGCCAGGGATTTCAGGGTCAAGTCTTGAGGATTTCTCATGCCTCCTATTGGAGCGCAAACCACCGGCGCCTGCCTGCGGAGACTTTTTTGCAATGTAAGTAACTAATCGACCCCTGAGAATGTACTGCCCGAGCTATATGTTTTATAATATATAGTTGACGGTATTTAGGGTCTGTGTATAAAGTCGAACGGTTGTCGTTTTTCCGTCATTTCCCGAAAGCGTTCGGGGAATCGTTCTTTAAAATGGATTCCCGACTCCCGGATGCATTCGGGATTGCGGGAACGACAAATAACCGCAATTTATACACAGACACTATTTAGAGTCTGTGTATAAATTGCTGTTTTATATTTTTGTCATACCCGAAGTCTGTAGTCGGGTATCCAGAAGTTACCGAAAAGACTGGATTCCCGCCCAATCCCGATTTGTCGGGACGGGAATGACGGCTCTATTGTTGAGTTTATACACAGACACTATATTAGTATAATGGATTGTTGCTTCAAAAGGGATTTCAGCATGTGATAAGAATTGTCTCTTTACATCCTCTCAGGAGCAGAGACCCCAAGGACGGAAAGCCCCTCTTCCAGGACGGTCTTGACGGCACGGCAGAGCAACAGCCTTGCGCTTGTGGTCTCCCGGGACACACCGAGCACACGGTGGGTGTTGTAATAGGGGTGAAAGATGCCTGCAAGGTCCTGGAGATAGAATGTAACACGGTGGGGTTCACGCGCCCTTACCGCACCCTCAAACATGAGTGGATAGAAGAGTATCTTCTTTATGAGGCTGAAATCTTCTTTTTCTCCCAGGGAATCGATATACCGTGTATCAGTCTTATCCGGATCAATCCCCTGTTCTTTAGCCTTTCTGAAGATACTGTTTATCCTTGCATGGGCATACTGCACATAATATACGGGGTTTTCAGATGACTCCTTCTTTGCCGTCTCAATATCAAACTCAAGCTGGCTGTCCGGCCTCCTGGTAAGGAATACAAACTTTGTAATATCCGAACCGACCTCCTCCATTACCTCCCTGAGGGTAACAAACTCCCCTGTCCTCTTGGACATCTGAACAGGCCTGCCCCCCCTGAGGAGGGTAACCATCTGGACGAGGAGGACGTTGAGCTTATCCCCTTCCTGCCCGAGGGCCCTTATCACCGCCTTGATCCGGGAGACATAACCATGATGGTCGGCTCCCCAGATATCGATAAGCTCATCAAAGCCTCGCTGGATCTTATACCAGTGATATGCGATGTCGGAAGCAAAGTATGTATATGAGCCGTCGCTCTTGATCACCACTCTGTCCTTGTCGTCCCCGTAACCGGTTGACCTGAACCAGAGCGCCCCGTCTTTATCGTAGATCCTTGCCTTAGCCCTCAGCTCCCCGATGCACTTCTCAACGAGCCCCTCGGAGTAAAGAGCCCTTTCACTCTGCCACCTGTCAAAATGGACACCGAAGTCTGCAAGGTCCCTCTCTATCTCCTTCAGCATCAACTCCGTTGCATGTCCGACAAAGTAATCCTCAGCACTCCTGTAATCCACCCCGGCAAACCTGCCACCCGTCTCTTTAACAATTCTCTCTGCCGCTTCTCTTACGTACTCACCCCGATAGCCGTCTTCAGGGATGGGGTGGTCTCCGCCAAGGGCCTCCTTGTAACGGGAGAAGATGCTCTCTCCAAGGAGGCGGACCTGCCTGCCTGCATCATTGATATAAAACTCCCTCTCCACGTCATATCCCGCCTTACTGAGGAGGTTGCTCAGGGCAGCCCCCACTGCGGCGCCCCTGCCATGACCGAGATGAAGGGGACCTGTAGGGTTGGCACTTACAAACTCGACCTGGATCTTTTTCCCTCTGCCGATATCCCTGTAAAGGTATTCCCGGGGGTCCTCAATCAACCTCTTCATTTCATTCAGGAGGAAGTCCTTCCTGAACGTGAGATTGATAAATCCGGGACCGGCAACATCCACAGTCTCAAAGATACCGGATCCCGACAGTATCGCTGAGAGCTCCCCGGCGATCTCTCTCGGCGGACGCCTCAGGGCACTCGCCATGAGCATGGCAACCGGTGTTGAGAGGTCTCCATGCTCATGGGCCCTGGGCACCTCAAGCTCCACAAAGGGAGCCTCAGCGCCGATCTCCTTAATAGCCTTCTCTATGGTCTCTCTTATATCCATAACTTAAACTTAACGGGTCCGGGGGCTGATTAGAATAACATAGCCCTTCCTATAACTCTATCTGTTCGGGAAGCATATGCCTGACAATCTTGCCCTCTACCATGTAGATAACCATCTCCGCCACATTCGTTGCATGGTCGGCGATCCTCTCAAGGTATTTTGATACATAACTCACCTTCATCGCCCTGGATACGGTCGCTGGGTCCTGTGTCATTATAAACATCAGTTCCTTCAAGACCATACCATTGAGGTCATCAACCTCATCATCCCTCATGATCACGTCCATTGCGAGCCTTTTGTCCTCATTCACGAATGCATCAATCGCATCACGGACCATGCCCTGTGCTATCTCCCGCATCCTCGGGATATCGATGTATGGTTTCAGGATTGGTTCCTCGTTCAACTCAATTGCTCGTTCAGCGATATTTACAGAGTTATCAGCAATCCTCTCAAGATCGGTGGTTATCTTCATTGCGGTGGTTATGAACCTCAGGTCCTTCCCCATAGGCTGCTTCAGGGCAAGGAGTTTTATACACTCCTCATCGATCCTTACATCGAAGGAGTTTATTGTGTGGTCCTTCTCAATCACTTCCCTGGCAAGATCCGAGTCCCTATCCACAAGGGAACGTATAGAGTCCTTTATCGAGAGCTCTACAAGGGCCGCCATCTTCAGGAGCATCTCCTTGAGGCACTTCAGTTCTTCGCTTCTTACAGGCATTAACCAAACCTCCCTGTTATGTAATCCTCTGTGAGCTGCTGAGAGGGGTTCGTAAAGATTTTATCAGTTCTGTCAAATTCTATCAACTCCCCAAGCATCAGAAACCCCGTCCAGTCTGAAACACGTGCCGCCTGCTGCATATTATGGGTTACGATTATAATGGTTACCTCCTTTTTCAATTCCACAACCAGTTCCTCTATCTTGGAGGTCGAGATGGGATCAAGGGAAGAACTGGGCTCGTCAAAGAGGAGCACCTCAGGTTCAACCGCAAGGGCACGTGCAATAACAAGCCTCTGCTGCTGGCCACCGGAGAGGGCATAGGCGCTGGCATTCAGCTTGTCCTTCACCTCTTCCCAGAGAGCTGCATGCCTCAGCGCCAATTCCACCAGTTCAGAGAGTTCAGACCTCTTTTTTATCCCCTTCAATCTCAGCCCATAGGCGATATTGTCGAAAATGCTCATCGGAAACGGTGTCGGTTTCTGAAAGACCATACCGATACGGCTTCTGAGATCGATAAGGTCAATCTCTTTCTTAAGTATATTAGTGCCCTCAAAAATAATCTCACCCTCATACCTGTTCCCCGGATAGAGGTCATGCATCCTGTTAAAGCATCTAAGCAGTGTGGTCTTACCGCAGCCGGAAGGTCCGATCAAAGCCGTAATATCATGTTTGTGTACAGGGAGTTTGATCTTCTTAAGGGCATGAACACTGCCACCATAAAAGAAATCGAGGTCCTTGACCTCAAGTTCAAATCCTATCATTGCTTTCCGTACCTCCATCTGATAATAGCCCTGCCGGTTAATGTCAGCAAGAGAATAAAGACCGTTATAATCAGTGCGGCCGCCCACGCCTGGGCATGCCATGAATCATAGGGACCCATTGCATACTGGAATATGGTAACTGTAAGGGATGCGATCGGTTCGTTCATATTAAAGGAAAAGAAGGAATTATTGAAAGAGGTAAAAAGAAGAGGCGCCGTCTCACCGGCAACACGGGCAATCGAAAGGAGAATACCGGTAATTATACCCGTTGCGGCACCGCGGTATACAACCTGCACGATTACTTTGTAATAAGGCGCCCCCAGGGCAAAGGCCGCCTCCCTCAGTGTCCAGGGAACGAGTTTCAGCATATCCTCAGTGGTCCTGAGCACAACGGGGACCATAATAATTGCAAGGGCAATTGCACCTGCCCACCCATTGAAGTGTCCGAAGGGCTTAACCAATACAGCGTATATAAAAGTCCCCACAACAATCGATGGCACACTGACCATGATATCTGAGAGGATACTGATAAACTGCGAAATCTTCCGACCCCGTGCATATTCAGCCAGGAATGTCCCACCGAGGACACCGAGAGGGACACCGATAACCGTAGCACCTATGGTAATAAGCAGTTGCCCCACAAAGGCGTTCCTGAGTCCGCCTCCCTCAACCCCGGGTGGTACCGGGTCCTTTAAAAAGAGGTTCGGATTCAGGGCGCTTATGCCTTCTATCAGGACATCACCAAGGATGAAAATGAGCCAGAAGAGGCCTGCAAAAGCCGCCAGTGCACTGAGGGATAGTGCAACAAAACTTTCGATCTTTCTTATCTTTTCCTTTGTCATTATTAAATCTTGCCTGTAGAGGCGCCATTAACGGCGACTCTGCTACATAATGAACATTCTATCACCGTGAATACCTCTTCTCCGCCCTGATAAGGAAGAACTTTGCGATTGCAAGGATGATGAAACTCATGACAAAGAGGATAAGGGCAAGATAAAAAAGAGACGAGAGGTATACATCGGTATCGGCCTCGGTAAATTCGTTTGCGAGAGTTACCGTTATTGTTGCTGCCGCATCGAAAAGTGATTTGGTGATCTGGTGATTGTTTCCGAGGACAAAGGCAACGGCCATCGTCTCACCCAGTGCCCTGCCCAGAGAAAGGACTATTCCGCCAAACACACCGATCCGGGAATATGGGATTATGACATTCTTCACCACCTCCCATTTAGTGGCTCCTACTGCGTAGGCAGACTCCTTCACAAGGGCAGGGGTCAGGTTAAATGCATCCCGTGAGATACTTGCGGTGAAGGGTATGATCATGATACTCAGGATGAGGCTTGCAGTGAGGATATCGATTCCCATTGGTGTGCCTTCGAAGAGGAGTCCCAGGATAGGGACCTTACCCAGGGTCCCCTGGAGTGCGGGTTCAATATAATCCGACATTATGGGGGCAAGGGTGAACAGCCCCCACATACCATAGATGATGCTTGGTATTGCGGCAAGGAGTTCTATGGCAATCGAGACCGGTCCTTTCATCCAATCGGGGGCAATCTCTGTTACGAATACAGCAATCCCAAGGGCAACGGGAATGGCGAAAATAAGGGCCAGAAATGTTGTAACCGCAGTCCCGAAGATGTTGGTTGCGGCGCCGAATGACTCCCGGACCGGGTCCCAGTCAGCGGAGGTTATAAACCTCCATACTCCAAAGTGCTCAAAGGAGACCCTGGACTCAAGAACAAGGACAAGGAGAATGCCTGCAACAAAGATAAGTACGGAGAATGATGCAATGGCAGTTATTGCAGAAAAGATGAGGTCAATGGGATTTTTTCTGAAAAGCACCGGCAAACAGAACTCCTTCACATGATATGGTTAATGAGCAAATTATACCATAACAGTGTTCCTTAAAAATTATAAATATTATACAGGAATATTTTTATAGGGAGAGGACTTCCCGCGGGCTTGCCGCAGGAAGTCCTCCGGGGAAATATTCAATGAAAATCAGTAGATACCTGCTTTTTTCCAGTATGCCCTGATCGTATTCTTCAGGGAATTAGGCAGGGGTACATAGACAAGTCTCTCTGCTGTGCTATCACCGTTTTTAAAGGCCCAGTCAAAGAACTTCACTGTATTCCTGTTTGACTCATGCTGCTCCCTTGCAAGGAGTATAAAGGTCGCACCGGATATCGGCCATGCATTGTCACCAGGGGCATTGGTAAGCCAGAGATAGAAGTGTTTTTTGGGATCGAAACTGCCCGAGGCAGCCGCATCCTGAAAGCTCTTAATACTTGGCTCAACAAAGTTGCCGGCTGGGTTCTTGAGGAGGATGTATGTGAGTTTGTTCTGCTTTGCATAGGCAAACTCTACATACCCGATGGAGTATTTCACCCTCTTTACATAGTTGGCAACACCTTCGTTGCCCTTTCCGCCAATTCCTGTAGGCCACTTTACGGCCTTTCCTGCTCCGACCTTATCCTTCCACGCAGGACATGCATCACTGAGGTAGGTGGTAAAAATAGCCGTTGTCCCTGAACCGTCTGACCGGTGGACTATGGTGATCTTCTTGTTAGGGAGCTTCAGGCCGGGATTGATACCTTTGATTTCACCATCATTCCAATACGTTATGTCTCCCAGGAAGATCCTGCAGAGAGCATCTGCATCAAGCCTCAATGTCCCCGATTTCATCTTCGGGATATTCACAACTGGAACAACTCCGCCGATAACGGCAGGGAACTGAAAGAGTCGTTCTTTGTCGAGTTTCTCAGGTTTAAGCGGTGCATCTGAAGCACCAAAGTCTACGGTTCTGTTAATAATCTGCCTCTGCCCACCACCGGATCCAATGGACTGATAGTTCAGCTTTACACCTGTCACCTTATTGTAGTCATATGCCCATGCAGAGTAAACGGGATAGGGAAATGTGGCTCCGGCCCCGTTCAGTGTCTCTGCTGCTTCCACTGCTTCCACTGTGACGATTGAAAACAGAAAGATGGCAGCTAAAAGCAATCTTACAACAGTCTTCATACGTTCCTCCTTCTTGTTTTTTTATTTTACAACTCGTTTATATTACATTACCATCTGTTACAGGACTGTGAAACCTCTGTTACGGTTATGTTAAATCTCCCGCAGCGCCCAGACCTGTCGATAGAAACATCAGCCCTCTATTTGACCCGGAGTCAAAGGGCGGATCGGGAGTTTCTCCCACTGCCTTGAAGTTTTAAATATATAATGAATATAATATAGCGTGTGGGATTAGATGCCTTTCCTGTCTCTAAAGCCTTAAGAGCGAAGAGGAGAGCGCCAATGCAAAAGACGAATTGTTGGGAGTTCATGAAGTGTGGGAGGGAATCCAATGGGCCTAACACATCAAGCCTTGGTATCTGTCCAGCTTCTGTGGATACCTCTGCTGATGGACTTAATGGTGGTAAAAACGGTGGGAGGATCTGCTGGACGGTAGCCGGCACACTATGCAACGGGAAGGTACAAGGAACCTTTGCAGAGAAACGACTTCTCTGCTTTAGCTGTGACTTTTTCATAAAGGTGAAGGATGAAGAGGGAGTTGCAAGGTTCCGTCTTCTGAAACCGAGACAGTTATACCGGCCGCAATAAATCGAGGGGTTTTTATAAAGGTTAGATCTTCAGATACCATTGCCCCGTCTCATAATCATAATGGACACGGTAGTTCCTGTCCAGGGTATCCCGCACCCTGAACACCCTCTTTCTCTTCCTGAAAATAGAATCCTCCTCAAGCTAGGTCTCCATCACCTCAACCACAAGAACTTCATCATCTATGAAGAGTACCTGAGGGCGCTCAG
>Ga0114931_10002083_pt1 | contig 25496 bp, 37 predicted proteins | sample 2SBtaG_FD_89579 | JGI IMG/M metagenome (GOLD analysis project Ga0114931, IMG submission 89579) | Deep subsurface microbial communities from Kolumbo volcano to uncover new lineages of life (NeLLi) - 2SBTROV14_V59a metaG | ecosystem: Environmental > Aquatic > Marine > Volcanic | place: Kolumbo... | reverse complement strand
GCCACATCACGCAGCGCCTTGCCCTTGGTCAGGTGCTTGTGGTGCTCGGCGAACGTAAACACATCCCCGCCAGCCTCACAGGAGTGGCACTTGTACCGGTCTTCGTTATCGCCGAACACGGTGAAACAATCTTTGTGACCGCAAAAAGGGCACGGATTAAACCGCAGGCTGCTGCCAACACGCTTCGGCGTCGAGTCGGTAGTCTGCTGGATGTAATCTGTCAGGTTTGATCGGTCCTTGACCTGTCGAAAAATGTCAGTGCTGTCGTTGTCCTGCTGTTTTGTTTGTGCCATGGATACTCGATTCCTTCCATGAATTTGATAGGTGGTTGGGTGATATCTGTCATTGGTGAGGCGATTTATGCGTCCAGTATTCGTACCAGCGCAGGATTCTCAGGATGGTGTTTCAGGAGGTTGCGGTATTCCAGATACCGGAATGCTCTGGCGATGTCCTCTGCGTCGGTGTTCGGGCAGTCCTCATAGGTGGCTGCCGTGTCGTACCAGACGCCGTGATATCGGCCACTGTGGCGTTCTGCTTTGCAGTAGCTCTCAATGTCTATGCGGGCCATGGTGTAGGCCAGCTCGCGTTCGAGCTTCTCCATCGCTATTTCTCCTGTTGTGGTGGCGCTGGTCTAGGCATCCAGTGTGTTGCTTCATAATTTACGACAGTTTCCCAGCACTCATGACAATCATTCCATCTGGCGCTATATATCGGCCCCTCGTCGCTTTCATTTCTAAACCCTTCGCGAATACCGTCTGTATTGAAGTCGGAGTCTTTCCATTTTTCCGAAAACAGGAGCACGGCATCACCACCGAGTTTTAATGTATTGATGGGCTGCCAGTCATTGCTGGCGTTATGCATATCCACGATGTGCTGGGCTAACCCCATAGCAGTTTCACGGTCGTAGTAATCACCCACAAGATCGTCAGTCTCGCAAATTGGCACGCCCACATGCGGATCATTGCTACCAGCAAGTATCAGCGTCCCGGATTGGTCGCTATGGCACCATGGCTGTTCCAAGGTATACCAAAACATGGCTAGCAATCGGGTCAATTCGTCGCAGCTTTCGTCGGCTACTTCTTCTCGTTCACTTTTCATTGGTTCGCTATCTCCAGCAGGACATCGGCGTGGCATGGCGTCCCTTCGCGGCACCAGCAAGCAAGATTTTTCCCTCTAAGATGGTGTAAATGTTGCGTCACATACCTGACAGCAGATTTTTGCTGTTCCGTATTGTCAGTGGTCAGGCAGAGATACCCGCCCAACAGTTTTGTATAGAGGTCAACACACTTAGCCTGGGTGCCATGCTTTCCGACGATGAACGGGTTTCCCCATTTCGTTGATCGGTCTACGCATACTGTGTTTTATGGCAGACGACAGCCATTTGCGCGACGGCGCTGGACTCGCTTAGGTTTCATGCCGGGTACTCCCTCACCCGTATCTCATGCGGCCACTCCGACATGTCCTCGACACAAAGGTTCTTGCGGATCTGTACCAGCCTTTTTCTGCGCTGGCGGTTCATTGAATGCCACCTACAACCGGCTGCATATCCTGCCTCGTCTCAAGCCTGTCAGCAGTTTCCCGCAGCGCCTTGATCATGCAGGATCGGTCAGCGTTCGAGATATAGTTGCTGAGCGCGCCATCCTTCTCTGGCCACACAATCAGTGTGAAATGAACGCGGCAAGAAGCTGTTTTACCAAGCACGTTACTGACTGCTTCAGCAAGAACCCGCATTAGTGCTTCTCGCTCCCGCTGGCCCATCTTCGTGAACGCGGTCATCATAAGGTTTCCGAGGCTGCGTATTCATCACAGCACCCGCCTGGCGTAGTGGAAAATTCCCCTTTGCTACACCGATAGGTTGCACGCGCCGTCATGAGGCAGTACGCCGCCGACAACCGGCTACCCGCGTAGCAGTCCTTCCGTTTTTCCCTGACATGCCTGCACGTCTTGCACTTCGGCTGGTTAGCCACCTTGACGCATCGCTTCCAGCCCATTCTGTAGCGCCTCTGTTCAACTGGCGTACCGTACTTATCGGCATTCATGAACGGCTACCCATAAACTGCTGAATCTGATCCGCAGGAATCTTGAACCCAGCGGCATGCCGGTGCCCGCCACCGCCGTACTGTCTGGCGATCTCGGACACATCAGCGCCGTCGTCGCGGCTTCGCAGGGAAAAGACACGGCCTTCCGGCGTCTCCCACCAGCACGCCGCAAAGGGGTGGTTTGCCGCCAGCAGGTGGCCCATGTCTGAAGAGAAGAAGTACGGGCAATTGATCATCGGTACGCGGTGCCCGCCGATTTCGTGGAAGACGGCGTTGCCCGCCAGCTCGTTAATGTCCTTCCAGTGCTTGCGCTCAATGGCCATGCCATCGGCAATCAGGTGGTCGACACCACTGGTCATCAGATCGTCATACACCTTGAAATCATAGGGGTAGGAAAACAGTGCGGCGGCGACGTGGCGACTGGCAGGCAGCTCGAAGCGAAACAGGTCGCGGTCCTGTATGTATTCGATCAGCCTGGGCGGGTTCTTGCCGGGGTGGAAGTACTGCCAGGCCATCATGGCGCCTGACCGGTGCATGTCGAACTCACCCTGGATCACCCCGGCATCCAGTAACGGAACCAGATCCTCCTGGGCGGATTTGTGGTGGTCCAGGATCGTGACGGTGTTGGCGTCTTTCGCCATGGCCTCCAGCACTGACCGCTTGTATGAAAAGTCTACCAGGTAGACCTGCTTGCCCATTACGTCCGGCGGGGTTTGCTGGTATACCCCCGGCCAGTATTCACAATTGTTTCCCAGTGATTTCCATACGGCCCAGGCCGCACCAAAACCGTCTGCACAGTTGCCGTGATAAATACAGATTTTGTCCATTGCTCTCTCCGATGCTGTTGTTGTGAATAGCCCGTCTCGTGGGCCAGCCGGCAGGGTCACCAGGTGCGGGTAACGGAGGACGACCTAACCCCCTGCTGCCGGTGTTGTTGGCGACACCGCCGGCTGGTCGCTTAGGGAAACGATCACTCCAGTTCGATGCTGATCTCTGCGTTGAAGTGGTCCCTGAGTGCGTGCAGGTTTTTGTCCTGCAGCAGCTCCGCCAGGGCCGGACGCCGGCGCTTGATGCACTCCCACACACAGCGGCTCATGGCGGCATCGTTGCGTGACAGTCGGGTCAGGTTGATCATCTGCGGTCTCGGGTGCGCTTCGCGCTCGAAAACCACGCCGGAGAGATCGAACCACCGAGGCGGTGCTTTCTCAGCGGTGTCTGTCGCCCGGGATCGCTGATTTTTCATTCGCCCCATGAAAACCGACCTTCTGAGCCGCTCGCTGGGCCGAGATCAGGCATTGGCCAAGGGCTTTGTATGCCGGACGACCGTCGCGTGTCTGGGCGCTTTGTAGCGCGGCAGGAATAGGATCGGGATGATCAGTGGCCACAGCAGGATCATCAGTACCAGTCTGGTGTCCTTGCCGCGCAAAAACCGCGTGGTGCGACCCGTCGCTTCGTCCAGTTGCGCCATAATGAGCAGGCCGCCAAAAATGTAGAGCCCGCCAGCGATAAACATCACCATCATTTGTAATTCCATTGCATTGTCTCCTTGGGTTAAGTGCACTTTGAATTCAATCGGTAGCGTCACACTACCGAGGGTTTATCTTGTCAACGTCTTTACAGTCCTTGCGCTCAATGGCCATGCCGCCAGCAATCAGGTCGGGTGTCAGTCCGCAAGTATGGCTGCCCTGGTGATCCCACAAAGGCACACCTGTCTCCTGCAACCAGCGCCTAATAATCTCCCGACCAATCAGCTCAGCAAGACGTCCGGCCGCTGGGTCGCTGATCGGGGCTGGGTTTGCCTGTCCGATATGCCATAGCGAGGCAAGATAGAAATCGTCAAAGTTTTGCAGCGAATCGGTATCAATATCGAAAGTGATTGAGGCTTTCATGACGCTTCCTCCATCGACCGTTCCAGTTCCTCGCGATCCGGGAAGGTATACACCGCGCTGCTCTTGCTGCTGTGGTGTCCCAGGGCGTGCTGTACCACGGCCCGCGGGTCGTTGGCTGTGCTTCGTTCGATGAGCCGTTTCGCCAGGGTATGGCGGAACCAGTGCGGCGTTGCCTCCACACCGATGCCGGCGGCCAGTACCCACTTGTGCATGCGGTCCTGCAGCGAGCGCACGCTGATGCCTCGATGGTTGCGGCTCATAATCAGCGGGTGCTCAGGCACGGGCGGGTGGCCCATTTCCTTGCGAATGCGTAGCAGTGCACGCAGCGACTTCTGCGCCTTTTGGTTCAGCAACACCTGGTAACCGCGGTGGCCCTTTGAAATGTCCGCACGCAGCGGCAGGCGGTGCGGCGCAGCGCCCGACAATGCCTGCAGGGCATCGCCCACCGTCAACTGCGCCAGCGACCCGACGCGGATCCCGGTCTGGCGCAGCAGTGTCATCCAGTGCAGATCGCGGCGGGCCAGCACCTCGCCGAACTGCGCGACCGTGCGCAACAGCGTGCGCTCCTCGTCGGCCTTCAAATAGCGTTCGAAAACTCGTCTCTCATACATCGTTGTCTCCTCCGTCAGTGAAGGGTGGGTGTTGGCGCGTAGGCCAGCTCCACCAGCGCGCGATCGGGATAGCCGAGCACATCCAGCCGCACCGACCGCACAAGCAGCCAAAACTCCTGTACCAACACCGGCACAGGCACCTGGCGTAAAATGTCCGGCACCACCCGCAGTTCATACCGGCCGTTGTCATTCCAGCGATCCACCATCAGCGTCAGCGCAATGCCTGGCGCTGCCAGCCGGGGATAGCCGGGCGTCAGCCACACCCGCGCACGTTGCAGGCCTTCCGGCGCTTCTACGTCCGCATTGATGATGTGAAGTACTTCGCCCACGTTTTCCTCCTGGGCCGATCACGGCCCTGTGTTTCCACCACCACCGCCAGACAGCGCCTGATCGGCTCAATCGCCAGCGCCTCCTCCAGCGTCATCCTCGATGACAGGCCGGGGCAGGCGCGGAACGCGCGCGCCAGGCTAGCCCTTGGGTGGGCTTCTGACCGGCTTCCGGGGTGCTTGTCCATCGGACCGCTCCGGGAAATAGCGTTCAGTGAGCTCCCGTTCAAACCAGTCGAACAGGCCGATATGGCGCAACTCAATCGCCTCATCCTCGCCAATGGACTCGGTGATGCGCATCGATGACACGGGGTGCTTAACCGAACGGCCCACGCGACCTCCCCATGACAGATGCCAGGTAAAACGGCGCGGAGATAACCGACACCAACAAGAAGGCCGCTACCACGATCGCCATGAAAATCAGCATCGCCAACGCCACGAGCATGGTTTCCAGTGCCTTACTCATCGATCACCGCCTCCAGCCTGCGGCGCAGTTCCAGCTGCGCATTGATAGCCTCGAAAATCTACCGAGTGATCTCGTTGAACTCCACACGGGTCAACTTCCGGTCCTCAAACGCCCGGTTCATAGCGCCGGCCACGTCGCCCAGCTCCTTGTTCATGCGGGTGTAGGCATCGAGGAGTTCCAGATCTGATACGCCGGTGAGATTCAACAGCTGGACAACCCCGTGGTTCGTTTCAACCCCCAGCGCCCGCAAGATGCGGTAATTCTCCGACACCTTCATGATGGCCAGCGCTTCGGAGAGGTTCAGGTGGTGGGTGTCACAGGCCGGATCGGCCTTATTGCTGAGTGTCCCGGGACGTACCGAGAGGTACGTGGCCAGCGCCTTTGCGCCGCCCGGGAAATCGTGCACGGTACGATAGACAGCCATGTCCAGTTCAGATAGCACGTGGAAATCTCCTCCAGTTCACGTTGTACGTGACGGGGCTGCTGGCTATCCTCGGACGGCATGGGGGTGATACCCTGCTGCGCGAGGTGAAACGGTGCACACAAAACCAGTAGCCTCAAACTCGTCCCTGCCGGCGTTGCCGCGCTGGCGGGGACACTTCCTGTCAAGCCGTTTTCTTTACCTTGTTAATAAATTCAATGGCCATGCCTCGCAGCTCAGCGTCCTGAATTTGATCGGCATCCTGGAGCAGGCCCACGACAACGTCAGTCTCTTCAAAGTCCATCTGGTAGGGAACCCCAACCTCGGCCGCCAGTTGCTGCGCCAAATCGGACAACGTCAGGCGATCAGCAATGCTCTGTGTGACCCGCTTTTCGCGACATATCGAGAGGAAAGAGCTGATTTTTCTCAACCGGACAGACTCGGATTTAAGGCTCTCGTTTTTAGAAAGAATGCCGCTGGCAACTTCATAGTCGTGAAGCAGGTCATCCCACGCTTCGTGTTTGGCTTCGAGAAAATCAGCGCCCTTAGCGTTTCCACCTACGCGGATCTGATCTGGATTCAGGGTGTACAGGTAGGCAGACACCCTGTCCAAACGGATACAGACCATCTTTCGTCTTTGACCTGCATAGGGGAGTTCCCCTATGCAGACCCCCAATCTTTGTGCCAAATAGGGGGTCTGCATCCGCTTGTGCTGATCAGACCAATTAAGCCCAAAAATATCGGATATAGGCTTGAGAGGGACAACCTGCTGGCCCTGCTCATCTTCGATAACCGGCAGCACAACACCGGAAAAATCCAACTGCATCATTATTTTGTTCATCTGCTGGTCTCCTCGTGTACGTTATGCAGCCGCATTTTCAAGCGCGCGCTCGATGTACAGCGCCGCCTGGCTACCAAGCGTCCTGTGTTCGCGCAGCGCGATAGCTGCGATCTTTTTTTTTGTTTCCTCGGAAATGCGGACGCTGATGACTTCTTTCTGGCTGATCGACCGACGGTCTTTATCGCGGACTTTCTTACTCATACTGCCTCCGTGGTATAAAATGGGTTAGATACACATCTGTGTTCATACTATGTCCATTAATGGGCACTGTCAAGGGAATATGCACAATATTGTTCATCAGTCTTTTTTATCAAGAATCGAGTACGTATTAGGTGCTCGCAATAAATACCCATGGGGCTTTTCTCTTGGGCTAACACGAGGGACCATCAACCGAGTGTTTAAAGGGACGATGCCTGGCTGGAACACGCTGAGCACCATTAGCCGCTGCGAGAACGTTAGCCTGGACTGGCTCACCGACGGCGACGGGTCACCATTCAATGTTGTCGATTGCGACGACATAGAGCACGCCCAGATCATCAGATACAGCGCTGATGAAGAGCCGTGCGATGCGCTTTATGTCGTAACCACGTATGGCAATTTCTGTGTGGTAACTACAACGCAAACACAGCTCCAGCTACCCAAGAAACCCCCCGTTGACTACACAGAGATTGGTATCTCTGGAAAAGGGGTTGGTCCACTGACAATGGCGGCTGTGGCCTACACCATCGGCCGTGTGCCGGTACGCCTTGTTGATGTGCAAGAGGATGTCTTCGAGCGACTGGTTACCGGCTACATGGGCAACCCTGAACTGATTGGCTGGAAGAACACCGAAGGTATTCTGTCCGATGCTACAGGAATAGCCTCAAAAAAAGACTTCGATGAATTGATGCTTGCTCGTGGTTTAATGAACAGTGAATCTGGCGAATCAGAATATGCCTATGGTGCCAGAGAAGATCGTGCATCGTATAATTCTGAAGAGCTAAATCTCATCCATGCCTTCCGTCAAATGCCTGAAAACAAACGTAAGGCGCTAATTGAGCTTTTAACCTAACCGCACGGGGATATTCTATGGAAATAGTAGCACTTCTTTTCTTATTTGCAGTTTTCAGCGCAGCGCTGGCAGCCGCAAAAAACAGAAGCGCTTTTGGGTGGCTTCTTCTTGGCCTGCTATTTGGCCCGTTTGGTTTGCTCGTCGCTTTTTTCCCCTCAAAACCAAAGAAGCCGAAAAAAGTACTCTTTGACGGTATGTTCGCACAAACGGAAGCATCCCTTGATCATCTTGAGCTCCTTGAAAAGGCCCACAATGAAGGCGTTATTACTGACGAAGAATTCAAAGAAAAGCGCTCCAGGATAATCAATAAAATTCCAGAGTAGCCACGAGGAGAGGTAATGTCAGACAAAAAACCACCACCAAAACCTGCTAAAATCCCACCTGGGCGCAGCTTCCCGCTGTCAGAGCCGAACCCGGGGTCAGGCCGACCCGGCCGGCCGACAACGGTAACGCCAACACATCCTCCACCACCACCCAAGGGGAAGCCAAAAAAATGAACGCTGACACTGAACGGCACGACCTACTCTTTAACACGCGGCGTTCGGTGCGGTACCACATGCGCCGAGAGGCTTTCTATGATGCCTGGCACAAGGCGACGTCCGCGGTCGCTGTGATCTCCGGCTCTGCAGCGGTTGGCGCGCTGCTGTCTGATCTGAACAATCACCTGGCGATTTATGCCGCTGCTGCGGTGGCAGTTTTCTCTGCGATTGACCTGGTGGTTGGCACCGCCGCCAAGGCTCGGCTTCACAATGACCTTCGGCGCAGGTTTCTTGTGCTGGAGCAGAAGCTGGTGACGCAAGAGGACGCGCTTGATCGTCTTGGCGCAGAATACCTTGTTATCGAGGCTGATGAGCCGCCAGTACTGCGCGCGCTGGATACGATTTGCTATAACGATCTGCTTCAGGCCCAGGGGTATTCATCGGATGATGACCTGTATGTTCCGATCAGATGGTACCAGCGCTTGACGTCTCAGGTTTTTAATTGGCCGGTGACTACGCTGGCCAGACGTTCCTGAGCAGGAACGACACTCCGAGTAAAACCACTACGGGAATCACCACGGCCAGTATGCGGCCTAGCTTCCTGCACCGCTCTTGATCGCACCAGACAAACAGGTCTGTCCAGGCATGTGAGAGTTCAATAAAAACGAATTTCAAGCGGGCGGCCTTATACTCTTTACCGTTTCGCTCGAATTCCGCGCGAATATCGTTAGATATTTTCTCTTCGTTAATTTGCTGCTCAATTTCCGGGGTTAATCTAGCACCCATTGACCTGATTCTCTCTGTTAGAAACGGACAACCATCCTGCCGGTATAAATTACACCGATCTCTGACGATATTCCTCCCACTTTTTAGGCAATTTACCAACCGTCACCGCACATTTGAACGCGAATAAAGTAGCACCAAACAAAAACAATGGCGCCCTCCATTTCAAATACCACGGCTGATGCAACCATACTCCCCGTGCAAAATGCCAGTTGGCACTCCACCAGGGATATAGCGAGTACCTGCATTCAAAATCATGCCGACGACAAAAAACACGGTTGCTGTCGCAGCCCAGTAACGGGCAAGCCAGCCACTTTATAACCCGTGGGATTGTGCACCCATCCGAATACATCTCCGACGGTGTCCGCCAAGCCTTTAGTTCTTCCTGTTCATTCATAATCATATATATTTAACAAGCATCCAATTGATGGCAGAGTCTGTTCTTGTCCCATTTGGGTTATCAAGCAGGATTGTTTGCTGGTCATTGCTCGCAGCATTCGCAGCCGTGCTTAGTGTCAAATTACCTGCCACAATCCACGGCTGGACAAATAGCCGGATTTTCGATGTATTCAAATTGTGAACCAGTTGATATACGCCAGTACTGGTTCGAGAGGAAGACCAACCGCTCGGGATCTCCCCTACCGGTGAAGAACCATCTGCATTTATGGTCCCTGAATAGATAACCATGCTGCGCAATAGGTCTGCATTTAGCCCGCTTCCTTCGCCCTGTGGAGAAATCGACACAGGCGGCTGCACCCCTGAGTGAGTTGTCCTGTCACGCAACTCGAATGCGTGCGCACCATCTACAGTATCTGCGTCGCCCGTGATATTCGTAGGTAAATTTCCGTTAGCATCCAGCGCAAGTAGCTGCCCTGGTCCAGGAAGGTCCGACGCATGTCTACCGTCGACCATGTCAGCATTAATGTTGTATTTGAGTTTTAATTCTCCCCACGTAGTACCATCCCATTTTTCAAAACGCGCATTCGAATCGCTCCACCGGATTGTACCGATCGGGAGGCCTGTCGACGTGCTGCCATCAAACATTTTGGCAAGATCATCGTCTCGCTGTTTCAGGAAGTCGAGGAAGTCCTGGTACAGGTCTGTCAGTGTCGGAGTTGCCCAGTCAACCATATCAAAAACCCTTTGCTGTCCATGAGAAGGCGCCGCTGACGCGGGCTCCGTTCTGATCGTAGAGGTATACACTGAATCCTGTTGGATTCGGCGCGTCGACGAAATCGTACACGGCGGAGACTGCGGCTGTGCTGTTCGGTGAAAGGTTGATCGAAGTAATGTCGATGAATGTTTTATTGAACGTCACAGCGGTGCCTGTCGGATCGGCGGCATTGGCCGTGCCACTGCCGGCATCGTTTTTGAGCTTTATGTTCAACTTCGTTTCAAGGTCCAACACTTGCAGAAGGTCGTCGCCGCCAGAGGCGCTGACATCCAGACGGATTTTTACGAACTGGAAGTTGGTCGCGTAGATCTGCCAGACACCGACGTTGTCTGTCCAGGCATCTGTCGCGAGCTTTCGGTAGGAGATGGTGGGCGTGACGGTGACATTACCTGTGATCACCAGGCTATTCAGGATCAGTGAAACCAGTGAACCGGTCAGCACGGCGCCGTAATCGATGATCTCTTCATAGCTTGCGGCGTTGACGGAGGGCTGGATGAAACGCAGGAAACCAGCGTTGATCTGGTCCTGTGGTGTGTTGTAGCCGTTGTTGACGAAATGCGCCTGGTAAGAGTCGTTGGCGTTGACGGGCATCATCAGGTCGCCGTTGGCGAGCACCAGCGCGTTGGTCTTTGTGCCGGGAAGGAAATCTGTGAAATAGTCGTTGATCAGCTGGAAATCCGGCGGTTCATCTACCTGTGCGGTGATCGATCGCTCTACACCGAAGTTGCCGGCGCTGTCGACCGGTGCCACCCAGTAGGTGAAGGTGCCTGACTGGTTCTCGAAAAAGGTCGCGAACGTGCCGTTGACGCGCTGTAAGACGGTGGCGGTGGCGAACGTTGAGCCCTTGCGAATCTCATACGTCGCGATGGTCAGGCTGCCAGACGCGGCGCTCCAGCGCAGCAGCACATTGTTGTCGATGACGTCCTGCGTCACTGTCGGTTGCGCCGGGGGGGTAATCACGACATCGACAGAACCGGCCGTGCCGGTATTGCCTGCGGCATCGATGGCGGCCACCCAGAAACGCCGCGTACCGCCAAAATTAACCCGGATGGAGAAAGAGGTAGTACGGCTCACAGCAACAAAGGTGCCGCTGGCCCAGTCGTTGCCATAGCGGATTTCATATTCAGCGATGGCGAAGCTGGTTACCGGGGCCGTACAGGTCAGCACGACCGCTTCACCTTCAAACGTGTTGGCAATCACCAGCTGCGATGGCAGGTTGACGGTGAACGTTACGCTGGCCTCCAGTGCAGAGAGGTTGCCCGGGATATCGACGGCCTTCACCAGGTAGGTGTGCGGGCCATCCGCCAGCAGACCCAGCTGGTATTCATTGTTCTGGACACGTGCCACAAACGTGGATGTCGCCCAGTTTGCCCCCTCGCGGATTTCGTATTCAGACACGTCCAGATCCGAGACATAGTCCCAGCTCAGGCGAGCACCGAACCCTTCGAGGGTCGACGTCAGGTTTTGCACATCACTGGGGATGGCGGCCAGGCCGAGGATGGTATAGCTCGCGCTGTAGGGGATGGGCTGCAGGTCGCGGATGTTCACCAGCGTGACTGGTGACAGCGTAATAGTCAGCACCTGTCCTTGCTCGAACACGCCGGAATAACGGTTCTGGTCACTGGTGCCCGCAAACTCCAGCAGGCCGGTATCGGTTTCGATGCGAACCGAGGTGCGGTCTGCGTTGACCAGATCCCAGGTGATGTTCAGGTTGGTGGTGCCGCCGACATTGGCCAGCTCCTCGATGATCTGCACATTGCGCACCTCTGGCGCACGGTTGCCGTAGGGGTTTGGCGGTACATAGGTGATGCTGCCGTTTTCCGAGGCGTAGTAGGCTGACACTTCCGGAATGGCGGTGAGGCGCACGCGGGATTCACTCACGACATTGACGTCGACGATTTTCAACCGGTTCCCGGGTGTGGCGCTGGGGCCGAACAGCCAGATGTAGTTCACCGGTTTGTTATTGTCCGGCGCTACAGCCAGTGGTGTGAGCAGGATCACCGAGCTGTAGTTCCCGGCTGTCGGCGGATCGGCGATTTCATGGGCCAGATAGGTGCCGTCGGGTTCGCGCAGGCCGATGTAGTTGGTATCCACCGGGTCGATATACACATCATGATCCAGTGTCATCACGGTGGTGGTCCCGCCCACCAGCCGGCCCGACTCGCCCCATTGAGTCAGGTCGTGGCTTAGCTCCACCACGTCACCGCGGTTTGCCACCATGCCCTCGAAATCCGATTCCCAGGTGATGCGTTTGCGGTGGTAAACCTGCCTGGAGGCTTGCAACAGTACTTCCTTGCCGGCCTGTGCTTTGTCGGTGATGCCGATGAACCGCAGGGTGGCGGTGCGCTGCGGATTGGTCACACCGGGCACCACGGCGCGCACGGTGTCCAGCTCCCAGCCGATGGCAGGATTGATAAACTCGCCCACCACCTCGTCGGCGAGGCGCTGTGTGGTGTAATCCACGTGGAACGAGTTGAGGACGATGTTGCCCATACCGAAGGCCTGCGCGACGGGCTGGTTGGCCTGGTCATAGACGACGCCGAGCTTGCCGGTCTGCCAGGTCTGCACGGCACGGCCGCAACGCGCAATGACTTCCAGCAGCTCGGCGCGGCTGCTGGTGCGGCGCCAGTCAAAGTTGCATTGGAGCCCCTTCAGATCACACCAGGCGCCCCAGGCTTTCAGTGCGGCGTCATCGATGCGGGTGATATCCAGCCCGACGCCGAAGGCGAGTTGCCCGTTGATGACCTTGCCGAGGGCAAACCAGCGGAACCACCAGGCCGGATTGCTGCTTTCCTGCGTCACCCAGGCGGATCCGTTCCAGACCGGTACGCGGCCGCTGGCGATGGCATTGAACCGTGCGATGGTGCCGGATAGCTGGCCGCTGGCACGGATACGCAGTCCGACGCGCTTTTGCCCCGTGTAATCGGCGGTGTCGGATTGCACGGAACGCAAGGCCAACCAGTTCAGGTTGGCTTGTGCGCCGTTTTTACTGTCGGAGGGATTCAGGTTGCCTGCAACATCCGAGAACCATCGAACGCGCACGTCATACTGCCCGGAGGCCACATCGGCGCCGAAGGAAAAACGAATCGGCTTTTTCCCGCCACTCACCGTGGCGCGGTTGGTGGTCCCGAAGAAGGGCAACCAGGTTGTCTGGCCGGTGACGCGGTATTCAATTTCCAGCAGCGCACCATAGTCCAGAATCTGGCCGGGGGGATCCTTGGCGAAGGCATTCAGCTGGCCGCCGATATCTACGATTAACCGCGTTGTATTGAGTGAACCGGTGCGCTCAATCCACGTTTGCGTCGCGTCGGCCACGATGGCCGCACCGGGCAGCGTGTCGACATTGCCCGGGAAATTGACGATGGCCCCGTCAGCACCGGACTCTTCCAGATCAACATCCATGAAGCTGGAAACGAGCGTGTCGCCGATTTTCATCTCTGTGAGCACCAGGTCGGACAGACCGAAGTTGAACACCTGGTGCAGGAAGCTGTCTTCGCCAACCTGAGAGAAGTACTCCTTGGCGCCAAGATCCGGGAAGTGCTTGACCTTGCCGATGATCAACGTCATCGGCTGCATGGGTCTGGCGGAGTTACTGCCACCGTTGATGGTGAATTGCCGGGCGATGGCCGGATCGCCTGTATCTAGTGCGGGGGGTTTGGCAATGGCTTGTATCAGCAGCATGCCGCCGACAGTGACGGCGGCTTGGGTTGTAAAAAATACGGCGGAGGCACCAGCTGCTGTAGCCGCTACGGACGAAGCAAGTGCGAATGCTGCATACGGCGCGAAGACCAGCACAGCAATGGTCAGGATAGTGACCAGCGGGTTACTGCCGCCGCCACCGCCATTGTGCAGGGCGGCGCGTACGGTGATGATGTCGCCCTTTCCGGGCCGCAGCGCCTGGCTCTCGTCCAGAGACACGATCCTGTCGTTAAAGCCAATAACGAACGGTTGCACACCAATGGGGATTTTTATCCGGCGCAGGTAATCAAACAGAGTTTCCTTCGGCAGCACCGGCACTTCGATGTATTGCCGATCAACAGCTGACAGCATGGGATGCGGGCAATAGGTCAGCGCCATCGGTAGTATCCCTCGACATGCAGGCCCATGTGTTCCAGCTGCCTGAGCTTGTGCAGGCAGACTTGTCCGGCATTTTTCATGGCATGCACGACATGAGCTTCGGCGTTGATCTCGCAGTAAATGCCCACGTGAGACAGCATGCCGCGTGAGACCATCACGACGGCATCGACTTCCGCCGGCTGCTGGACGGGTACACCAAAATCATCGAGCAAGCGATTGATCTGCCGGGAATCGTCACGTAGTCCACAACCGCGCTCGGTCGGCAGGAGGATCTCGCGGGCGAACTGTTCGCGCATGACGCGCGCGGCAAAGGCGCCACAGTCGTGCTCGCCTGGCACGTAGGGTTGTCCCACGTAGGTCTCGGCCCAATGCATCAGAATACCCCCGGTGCTTTGTCAGGCCGGTAGCTGAGCATGACTGCCGGACGGTTCAGCAGGTCTTCGAAGCCGAGCGTGGCGGTGACTTCCAGGCTGTCCATGGTCACATCGCTGAGATCCATGGTGATATCGACTTCCAGGTTGTCCGGGTTGGAGCGCAGCACCTGCATCATGCGCACGGTGGCGCCCTCGCCACCATTCGACCCATCGATCCAGGTCACCAGCTCCTTGCCGACGTTATCCATGGCCAGACGTGCTTTCGGCAGGCCCTTTTCAGGCTCTGAGGGCAACGCGGCACGGAAGGCCATGGCGATAAAGGTATTTCCGTTTGATACCAGATCCTGCCGGTCGTTGACCACGCGTATCGGCGTGGTGAGGTCCGGGTGGTTGATTTCCAGCAGGATCAGCGGCGCTTCCGGCGCGCCGGTATCGTTGATGACGTTATGGAAGGTGGTGGAATAGACGCGAGGCATCAGGACTCCCAGGCCTCCAGCTTGAAGGTAACTTGCCAGCCAAGTGGCCCGCCGGGTGCGGACTGATAGGCTTTAGATGTATAGATTGGCTGACCCTGGCTGGCGACCATGCGCATCTGCTTGTTCACGCCGTCGACCGGGTCATCGATGCTGAACCAGTCCGCGCCGCCGCTGATCTGTGTAGAGACCCATGTTTTGAAGCTGGCGTATTCCGTGGCGGTAAACAGGATAGAAACGGGTTTGGATACCATGACGCGGCTGTAGCGTTGCACCTGCTTGGGTGGGCCGGATTCCATTTGCGTGCGAATCACCGCAGAGGAAGGCTGTTCGCCGAAGCCGTACATGAGCCACTGTCCGTAGGTGGGGAAGGCCTCCATCAGCGTGGGGACCTACGCAACCCGAAGGTGCTCTGCAGGTTGGTTATCGCCGGACCGTTGCTGTTCTGGTCTTCGATCATTACGCGGATGATAAAGTCCTTGGGATCTACGCTCACCTGGGTGTCTGTCACACGGGCCGGTTGACCATTGTTGACGATCTCGACTTTCACATCGCCGGCTGGGCGCGCACCATCGACCAGGCCGCCAGAGGCGAAGTGCGTCCCGGGTCGGGAAATGGTGATCGGCGGGACGTTGGCATAACGCGGCAGTCGCATCTGGTTGATGGCCTCCAGAAACTGCGGACTGTAGGCGCGCACCGCATCGGCACGGATAACATATTCACCGGCTGACAGACGGGCCTGTATGGAATCTGATGTCGCAGTGCCCGGACCAACCACAGGCCCACCCGAGGCGAATGCTGGAATACCAGCGGCGGCCAGTAGCGGCTTTGTGATCGACTGCCGAATCGCGATTCTCGCGAGGTCTTTGATGATGGAGTCGGCCAGGTCCTTGAAGTTGCCTTTTCCGGTGGTGACGATATCTGCCAGTGTGTTGGTGAACGAGTCGCCCCATTGTCTGCCTGCATCCTTTAACTGGGCGAAGGTGTTGTCGCCTGAATCTGCCGTTTCCTGAAACGACTGTTGTGCGCTTGTTTTGGCGCGATCATAGACGTCCTGGCTGATGGTGCCGGCGTTAAGCAGTTCTCGGTAATGTGCCAGCTTCTGGTTGAGCTGCTCCTGAGCCGTGAGGGTGTCCTGGATGACCTGCTGGCCTTCTTGCTTGAGTTGCTGGTTCCTGTCGTCCTGCGCCGCAGTCAGTGCTTGTTCTGCGGCGATTTCTGCCTGCAGGCCGCTCACCTGGTCGCGCATGGCGTTGGTTGAATCAATAGCCGCCCTCGCCGCCTTCAGTTGTGCTGGTGTTGCGCCGTTCAGTTCCAGCCTGTAGAGGGCGATTTGTTCGCTTGTCTTTCCAAAGGTTGCCGCTTGCAGCTGTAGCGCGCTAACGATTTTATTATTACTGTCAAGTAACTGCTGTTGATCGGGTGTAGGCCCGGACGGGGTTTTCTTCGGGGCGGGGCCACCGCTATTAAATTCAGCGCTTGCCAACGCATCCAGCAGTGTTGATTTTTGGCGCTTCAGTTCTGTAAGGCGCGTCTGGATAACAACCGCTGCGCGTCGGTTACGAGACCCTGCACTTATTTCAAGCCTGGAATCCAGCTGTGCGATCTGGTCATCCAGATTTTGTAGTTTTAAGCTGATGCCGCCAATACCACCCGCTTTCTCAAGCGCTGCATTCAGTTCGTTTTCCAGTCGTCGTAGTCCAGCCTTGAAGTCCGCCTGGCCGCCCAATCGGCTTGAGGGGCCACGCTGACGCAGCGCCTCGATATCTTTACGAATTTGCGCTGTCGTCCTGCCGGTTCCTGCCAACTCGTCAGATAGCGATCTGAAGAGTGACGCCAGCCGCTGCGTGAGTCCGATAGAACTGTCGAGTTGACTGAGGAACTTGTCAAAACTGTTCGATAGTGACTGTGATGAACGTCGTACGGAATCAGGAATTGATTCAAATTCTTTTGCGACTTCAGGCGCACTTCTCAAGAGCGCCTGGAAGACATCGCGGCTTAATACCTTGCCTTGTACAACGGCGTTTTTCAGCGTGCCTGGCAGTAGTTTTAGTGACTTTTCTATTCTGACTGCCAATTCAGGCATATTTTCAATGACTGAATTTATTTCTTCCGCGTGAACCGTCCCGGATGAAAGTGCCTGCCCGAACTGGATTGTGCCTGCCGCCATTGCAGCGGTAGATGACCCGCCTATTACACCCAGCTTCTGTACCGTATCAGTTACCGTTATGATGTCTTTGTTGGTCGCGCCAAGGGCTTTGGCTGACAATGCCAGCCTTTGAAAGAGCGACACGCTGGATTCCAGCGATGACCCGTTCTGTTGAGATACCGAGAACAACTTCTTTGATACCTCAACATAATCTCCCGTTTCACGCGTGGCGGTTTTAATCCTCGCCTGTAAGGTATTGAAATCATCAGCCTGCAAGACCAACGCTTTCGCCAACCGCAACGAGAGATACGCCGCTGCACCTCTTTTGAGAAAGGTCATGGCCTTTCCCATCGACGCTACCTGCCTGGATGATTTCTCTAAGGCCGTTCCGGTCGTGCGGATTTCCTTCGACATGCGCTTCATCTCGCGCAACGACTGGCGTATGTCGGCGCGAATTTTGATCAGCAGTTCTTTATCACTGGTCATTAGCGTTTCCTTAGTGATCTCACGATCTTGTTCATGTCTTTGCTGCCGAAGGCAATGGCGACGTCCTCGATGCGGTTGGCGCGGGCGTGTTCATCGAGGACCAGCGCCTCGCGGTAGTACAGCTGTATCTGCCGCAGGGTGTAGTGCGGCAGGTCGCTACGCCGGTGCCCATGGGCGATCAGTGTGGCAAAGACGCGGCCCCATCCGGCACTGCGTCCTTGTGCTTCAGTTTGCCCGCCATCGTTTCGATGACGAGCCGCCTGGTAAAAAAATCCTTGTTCACTTGCCAGAAGGTCATGGTGAGCAGTTGTCCGTCTGCATCGCTCAAGGATTCGATCCAGTCTCGCGGTTTTCCGGTGGCCAGTGAGAGCATGCGCAGCAACAGTTCGGCGTGCGAACCGAACACTGACGCCATGGCCTGGTACGAGACGGCGGCGCCGTCATCGCGGCTGTCATCACCAATGAACAGCTCCGCCAGATCGTCGATCATGGGTTGGATAACCGGCTCCAGCGGCAGCGACTGGATGAAGGTTATTTCCGTGACCGTGATGGCCTCACCGCGGATCTCGATGTCGCTATCCGGGAGGAGTGCATCCAGCTCGTTATCGGGTTTTTGCGTTGTCATTCGCGTTTACCTTGGTGGGTGGTCGGACTATGCGGCGGTGGCGCGCTTTGCTTCGATCAGGCGCCTGGCCTGGTCTTCTCGCACTTCGATGATGTCGTCCTTTCTGCACGGCTCGCCACGGTGGGTGTGGTTGTCGTCCAGCAGTTTGATTTTCACCTTTTTTGGCGCTTTGGGTGTTGTCTCTGTCATGTCGTGCTCCTGACTTTGCGATGGAATGATCGGTATTACTGTGTTATCTCACAGCCGCCTACTGCTCGATCTTCCAGCTGTAGAGTTGGTCGCCGGCGGTACGTAGGGAGTCGATCAGGATGCGGCCTGTGATCGGCATTTCGGCCTGGTCTTCCTGGATGAGGCCGAGGACGCCCGGGTCGAGTTTGACTTTGTAAATCTCGCAGCGCGTCTGTTTGTTGTTGTTGGCACGGTTCATACCGGAGAAGACCAGGTATTTTTCCGCGTTGGCCGGCGCGACTTTGACGTGATCCTGCGAGGCATAGGCGTAGTCAATGAGCAGGTCTTCTGCTTCTGTGATACTGCCTGTGCTGACGATTTCGATCAGGCCTTCATCGGCGTGCACGATGTAGTCGGTCGCGACGACATAGGTGGTTGTCGCGGCTGCATTGGTGACGACCACGGTGCTGATCTTGGGGTTGTCCAGCGGGATCATCTTGCCCAGGTAACCTTTGTGCGCCTCGTCAGTGACGCTACCGGCGATCTTGGTAGTGACGGCACCCTGTAGCGCCAACGCCAGGTGTTCGGGTTTGACGGAGCGCATGGTGATGCTGAGCTGGTATTCCACCTTTTTGGTGAAGCTGTTGCCGATGGCGCCCTGGCCGGAGACGTTTTCGACGACTTCTGCCGTCTCGACGCTGGGCGTCAGGCTGGCTTCCGAGAGGTCGCCCACAAAGACCAGGCCGGCCGGGTTGCCTGCCGCATCCCGGCTGCCGATGAAGAGCGGCCCCTGGCCGCTGAAATATACGCTATCGAATTGTTCCATGGTGCTTTCCTCTTGATCGGTTAATAGGGGGTCTGCCTCGTCGGCCCTGCATCCACATACGCGACGATCCAGCCGTAGGGGTTGTCCAGTTGCCGGGAATGCTGAACGCTATCCAGCCGCAGGCTCATGCCGGTGACGCCGGCGCGTACCCATGACTTCAGTTCTTCCGCCAGGTCGAGCTCGGCGGCTTCGATGCTTTTTCCGCTCTGGTTCTCGGCGACGCGCAGGTGGCCGATGAGCAGCACGCTGTGGGTGCCATCACGCGCTTCCATGCCGAGTGCTTTGCTGTAGTTCTTTTCGCCGGCCGAGACGAGTGTAACGACGCCGGCGGTCAGGTCTGCGTCGGTCTGCTCGCTGTAGTGCTTGAGGTCGCGGCTGATGACGCGGGTGGGCAGCGCGAGGATGAGCGAGGCCTCGATGGCATCCAGCCGGTCGTCCATGCGTTCGATGGCTTGTCCGATGGCCATTAGATGCCGATCTCCTTCAGTGCATTGCGGATGGCGTTGTCGATGCGTCGCTGGGCGCTAGCCTTGTTGTGTTCGAAGGCCGGTGCCATGAAGGGCTGTGGCGGTGTGCCGTGCGCGGCGATTGAGCGTGCGATGACGAACGCGAGATCTTCCTGGCTCATGTTGGGGTCGTCCGGCACTTGTCGTGTGACTTTCACCCAGTCCAGGATGTGCTGTACCGGTGGGAACGCACCGCCTTTGGTGCCTTCTTCGACGGCGCGTGCGTAGTCGACGCCAGCGACGACACGACCTTCATAGGCTGTGGGCTGGTCTGCACGGATGGCACTGGTCAGCGTGCTGAAGGCCTTTGGCGCACGTCGACGTGCGTCACGCGCCATTTCCTGCGTTGCGCGGCCGATGGCGCGGCGCATGTGTTTTTCCAGGATGGCAGGCCCTAATACCATGGCGCTCTGCAGCGCTTTTGATTCAACTGTTAGTTTAAGGCTCATGCCGCCATCGCCTCGAACTGTTTAAGCAGGGCTTCCGCCAGGGCGCCTGGTGTGCCGTTTTTGGGCATGCCGCCGACGCCGGCATTGCCGAGCTGGACGGGTTTGCTGACGCCGTTATGTGCCAGTTCCTGCATGGACTCGGCGGCCGCGCGAATCAGCAGCAGGTGCCGATCGCCGAGCTGTATGGTGGTGGTGGCCGCGTTGGTGTCGATGATGTGCCCGGCGAAATAATAGAATTTGTAGGTGGCACCGAGGTCAGCGATCTGGCCGGCTGTCGGTGAGGGTGATAGCCATAATTCACGCGCGCCGGAATTCTCGGCGACGGACAGCCTGGGCAGACGTCCTGGCCAGTTGCCCTCCCAGGGTTTGCGGTTGCGTTTTTCAGCCACACCCCAGAGGGGGAATTTGGGGCGTAACAGATCAGCCGGGGCCGGATAGTTGGGTTGATCGGCTACGAGCGAGAGAGATCCGACGAGGGTTCGAGCACGCACCTGACCCATAGCCAGGGCAGCGAGGTCCAGGTGGCGTTTCAGGTCGGCGTCATTGGCCGCGGTGAATTTGTTGGCAGCGTCCATCAGGAGCGCCTTGAGGTCCGCGACCAGGTCTGCTTGGCTCATGCTTCCTGCCATTACTCTGCCTCAGTGCGTGATTGTGTACTGGAGGATGCCCAGCGCGAACATGATGGCCAGCCAGAACGCGCGCTCTGCTGTACTCAGGCGGGTTGTATTGACGGCGCCGTCGCTCTCGACATTTCTCAGCCGGGTTTCGTGGTCGTCCACCTGGTGACCGATGCGCGACATGGCGTCCTGGACACGCTTGATGTCGCCATCGATGCGGATCAGTTCGCGCAGGGCATTGGTTAACTCGCGCAGCTCCTGTTTCACGCCCTCCAGTTGGTCGTTTACGGATTTCTTGAAGGACTCCATATCGGATTTCAACTCGTCAGCCTCAGCCATTGCTGGTCCTTTGCCGTTGTGCCTGTGCGCGCGCGTCCTGATCTTTGCGCGCGGCCTGCATGTACGTTTTCATGGTCTGGTCTTTTTGTTTTGACCCCGACGAGGAGCCCACCCAGAAGGTCAGCACCATGCCGAACGCGGTGCCCAGGTTGCCCAGCAGCAGGTAGGCCAGGTTCTGGCTGCCGGCCGGGATGGCGGTGGTCATGACAATCATCGTGGCGATGAAATAGCCGATGACGACAACCGTGCTGATGACGACGGGGCCTTTGCTGTGGTCCAGCGTTTTGCGGGCATCCTGCACGTCCAGCGTGCGAATTCTGAGTTCGTCCAGTTCCAGCTGGCGCATTTCGAGTCGAAAGGCCTGCAGCTTGGCGGGGTCGCCGAGGATCTGTTGTGCGACGTTGTTGAGGTCTTCGCCGTCGCCTTTGCCGGTGAGTTTGCGGGCCAGCGCGGCGACGGCGGCGCCGGCCGCCGGGTTGCCACCGGTGATGACAGTCGCCGCGGCGCCGGCCAGGGTGGGCGCGACGTCGACGGCGGTGTCCATGAGTTTTGACCAGAAGTCGCTCATGCGGCACTCCGGATAAGGTCTTTCCAGCTGACGCCCGGGACCTGTGCGTGCGGGAATTCCCGCTTGCCTTTCGGCCAGTCGCCGGCCCAGCGCAAACCGGACTGGCGCACCAGCTCGCCGTATTCCATCCACAGCGCGCCCTCGTCGACGTCGGGCGTCGCCTGGATATCGACAGGGCTCCACACCGGTTTGCCGTACAGGAGCGGTGCGCTATCGAACGCAAACCCGTAGTTGTGCAGTGACTGGCCCGGGGCGGCCCAGGTGACGATGCGGTGCCCGGGTTGTGGGCCCACACCAATCAGGATCGCGGCGAGATCCGGGCGTGTGTAGGTTTCGTCCAGCGCGTCGGCGCGGGCCTGAATTTGAGACAAAGAACGCCCCTGGCGAAACAATCTGGCCTGTTCGTCCAGGGGGCGCAACGTGCAATAAATGAGCATGTCAAAACGGGCAGCCTTGGCTGCCTGGATGAGATCAAGCGCCCGAGACTTCGCCTCGGGCTGTAGATCGTTGAGGTTACGACTCGCCATCGCCGTCGGGGTCCAGGGCTTCGAGTGCGGCCTGGATGAGGTTCTGGCGGTCGATATCACCGCCGACTTCGTCCAGCTTGGCCAGCAATGCCGCTTCGTCCAGGCCCTGCAGAGAGTCCTTGAACGTGTTCCAGTCGGCATCAGCGGCGCGTTGCAAACGGGCTTCGGAGATGGCTTCCAGCACGCCCTTGCGACCTTTCCCGCCGGTGTCTTCGCTCTCCAGTATTTCGAGCGTGTCCAGCTCGTCATCGGTGAACGCCGGGAGGGCGTCGCGGACTTCGGTGACGGTGCCATCCAGGAGGGCTTTCAGGTCGGCGTCCGGGTCCGGGGTTTCAACCTCGGTCTCCGGTGCGGCTGGCCGTAAATGCGGCGGGACATGGTGCTCGGGGAAAATGCGTGTTTCGCCAGGCAGGACAGTGAAACCGCCGACGTGGAGCGCGGTCTTGCCCGAGTTCTTGATGGGGATATCGGTCATGGGGTTCTCTCCTGTGGACACGCCCGGCCGCACAGGGCCGGGCGTGTCAGGGTCTTAGTGGCGTGGCTTACCGATCCACACGCGCCGTGGCGCTGTAAAGCACCATGGAGGTGTAGGCGCGCTTCAGTTGGGTCGGCGTGTGCAGTACCAGGAACTGATCGCCGTAGGCCTCTTTCTTGCCGGTGAACCGACCGTTGGCGTCTTTCTGGTTTTCCATCTGACCCATGGCCCAGGGCTTCATCATGCGCAGGCGGGTGATACCGCGCTCGCCGATGATGACGCGCTGGTCACCCATCCACAGGCCAGGGGCTGAAGTTTTGAAGTTCGGCACGTCCTTGATGCGGCCAACATTGCCGTTGGTGTCCAGCTCGGTGGCCGGAACGCGGTAGTTGGCGGCAAACTTGCGCGCCTGCTCGATCTGGTTGAGCACGGTACCGCTCATGGCGCCGAAATCAGCCATGTGATACCGGTCATCCTCGATCACGGCTTTGCGCAGGCCGTAGCGATACAGGAACTTGTCCCAGTACACGGAGGTTTCGACGGCGCCTTCGTCGCTGTTGAATGCGCTGACGTTGGTCGCATAGCTGTAGGAGACGGTCAGCGTATCGGCACCTGCAGGGGTCTGAACCACACCCGCCTCGTTGACCAGGGTGATCTCACCGAGGTTGTAATCGAGCGAGTAGTAGGTGCCGGCCGCCTGATTGCCGGTGCCATCATATTCCGCGATCGCGACCGTGTTGTAGGTTACCGTAACGGGGTTGACGGTGACGCCCACCTGGTTGCCCTGCAGGTCGCTGATCGATCGCGGACGCACCACGGGGAAGTTGGCCAGGATAAAGGTCTGCAGCACAGCATTCGTCCGCGCGCCGATATCCTCAGCGACCACCGCCGTTGCGCCGAACTCATCGGAGGCGCGCAGGGTTTCGTTGAAGATCATCTGCTCGGTGTCTTCGTTGATAATGCGCGAGGCGTTGGCGGTGTTTTCCGACACGGCGTCCCAGTTGAGAACACCTGACCCGGTGAGGTGGCGCAGTTCGTCCGACACTTCGAACGAAATCTTCTGCGGGATCGGGTAGGCCGTTTCGGACGTCTGGATGACGCCGGCACGCGGAATGGAGCCTCCCTCGTACACCCGCGTGTTGTCACGGCCCGCTGCCGCGGTATCACGGTAGCTGTAGGGAATAATGGCGGATGCGGCGAACTGCTCGGTTCCCACATTGACGAACTGCAGTCCCACCAGGCGGTACAAGGCCTCGCGGATCACGGTGCGCTCGAAAATGGCGGGGATGGCGACATCAGACACCACGCCGTCGCCGCCGGCCAGCATCTTGTGCTCGGAATGCAGCTGCGCACCGCGGTCAATGTCCATCTGCGCCAGCACTTTTTCGGCAAACTTCTTGTTTTCTGCCTGCAGTGTGCCACCGGTGTTTTTGAAGCGGCGAGAATCAGGCATGTCCAGGAGTCCCAGGCGACGATCGATCGTCTCCTGCAGAGCCTTGATGTCGTTTGAGTCGCCCACGGCGATGTGGGGGGAACCGTTGACGTGATAACCCATGCCAGACAGCTTAGAATGCACCACCATGTCGTTGCCCAGCTTGATCTGGTGCTCGGCGAGCTTGATGACCTGGTCCTCGGTCATATCCGGCGTGATCAGTTCGGCGGCTTCGGCCAGGGTCTTGCGTGATGCTTCCGGCAGCGATTTCAGGCCTTCTGCGTCTTCCAGCAGTTGGTTGAACTGTGAGACACGGGTTTCGCGCTGCTCGGCGAGCTTGCGCGTGTCTTCTGCCTGTTGCTGCGTCTGCTCGGCCAATAATCGTTTCACGTCGTCTTCAGAGAGTCCCGATGCACCGGAACCCATTTTGGCAACGGCTTCATTCAAGCCGGTGAAATCCAGCTTGATGGTCTGGTCACCTTCACCGGCGTCGGCCATCTGCTTGGCGATCACGCCGCCCTGGGTAACGAATTCGGACATCAGCGTGGCCTGCATCTGTTCATTCGCCAGCTTGCTGCCGACGACTTCAAAGCTGCTGATCAGCTGGGTGATGATGGCCTCGGCCAGGTTGAATTCGGAGAGTTTCTTTTGCAGTGCCTGCATCATTTCTTTCAGCGTCATGGTCAAATCCTCTTGTAGAAACCGTTGTACTCGTTCACTCAGATAGGTGGGCGCCCCGTCCAGGGCGGCCTCGGAAAGCTGTACCGGGTCCAGGCGTTTGATCACCGGCCTCGGTGTGAGCGCTGCGCCGAGCAGGGTCGGGCCATGCTTCTGGCGCTGCTCGTTGTCTTCATAGTTATCTGCAAATTCGGCAGACAGGTAGATGAAGCCCTTTTTCTGTATGGCCTCAACGCCGTAATCGGTGAGCTCTACCTCGCCGCGCAGCTTGTTCCCGTCCAGGAACAGCCGCTTGAAGAACCCGGCGGCGCCGTCCTGCGGCTTGTGCGCCAGATCCAGCACGATTTTCTGGCCGTACACGCCTGACTCGAAGTTGCTGACCATCGACAACAGCATCTGGCGGGTGATTTCGAACTCGCCATACCGAGGGTCGAAGAACCTGCCTGTACGTGTCACGGTGACGACGGTCGTTTTCCGTCCCTCCGCCAGGCTGCGTGCATCCACACGATCGCCAAGGAAGCGCTTCACTCCCTCGTTGGCGCCTGCTTCGAGCCGGAATATGCGTGCTGTCTTCATGCTCACCTCAAACAAAAAAAGCCGAGCCGACCGCTTCCACGGTCTGACTCGGCTTTTCGCGTTGGCGGGTT
>Ga0114931_10002082_pt1 | contig 25512 bp, 24 predicted proteins | sample 2SBtaG_FD_89579 | JGI IMG/M metagenome (GOLD analysis project Ga0114931, IMG submission 89579) | Deep subsurface microbial communities from Kolumbo volcano to uncover new lineages of life (NeLLi) - 2SBTROV14_V59a metaG | ecosystem: Environmental > Aquatic > Marine > Volcanic | place: Kolumbo... | reverse complement strand
CGCATATCCCCCCTCACTATTGGTAATACCCATCTCAACCTCTCTTCTTTAATTGTTTGTGCCATATATATCGCCATTTCCCCATTCTAGGGGAAACCGCCATAAGTCCTTGCACATTACCCTCTTAAGTCTCTGAGTAACGATATAGAAAACAACCTCAGAGCTCCGCTTAAAGGGATAAGGGAAGAGCTCGATAAGAGGGGAGGGCGCTCGGAGGCGGATATAAGGGTGCAGGTACGTACCGGTGACACCCCGTCCTCGGCGCGGGCGAGGATGGCTAAGACGCCTCCTCATATACTGGTTACTACACCCGAGTCTCTTTATCTCCTGCTCACGAGTAAAAACGGGCGGGAGATGCTATCGGAGACGGACACTTTGATAGTGGATGAGATCCACGCTTTGGTGGGAAGCAAGCGGGGGTCGCATTTTGCCCTGTCGGTCGAGAGACTGAAGAGGGTTTCGAGAAAAAAGATCGCATTGGTCGGGCTCTCCGCCACACAGAAGCCCATAAAGACTGTGGCCAGGTTCCTGACCGGCGGGGCAGATGGGGACAGCCCTGGTTGCAGGATAATAAACACGGGGCATGGGAGGGAGCTTGATCTTTCGGTGGAAGTGCCGCGGTCACCCCTTACGGCGGTAATGTCGAACGAGGTATGGGGGGAGGTGTACGAGAGGCTTGAGGGGCTCATAAAACAGCACAGAACTACTCTTATATTTGTAAATACCAGGCACCTGGCCGAGAGGATGACTCATAACCTGACGGAGAGGCTCGGGACGGAGATACTGGCGGCGCATCACGGCAGCATCTCAAAGGAGATGCGGCTTGATGCGGAAAAGAGGCTTAAATCGGGGGAGCTCAGAGCAATTGTGGCCACTGCGTCGCTTGAGCTCGGAATAGATATAGGCTCGGTCGACCTCGTATGCCAGATAGGGTCTTCGAAATCTATTGCAACCTTTCTTCAGAGGGTAGGGCGCTCGGGCCATACGGTTAAGGGAACGCCTAAGGGGAGGGTATTCCCCCCTCAGTCTGGACGAGCTCACAGAGTGCGCGGCGCTTCTTTACTCCGTAAAGCAGGGGGAGCTTGACAGCATTGTAATGCCCGAGAAACCGCTCGATGTGCTGGCTCAGCAGGTAGTGGCAGAGGTCTCCTGCAGGGAATACGGCGAGGAAGAGCTGTTCTCTTTATTTAAGAGAGCCTATCCGTATAGGGGCTTAGAGAGGAAAGAATATGACGACGTGGTGGAAATGCTTTCCCGGGGGTTTTCAGCCCGGAAGGGGAGGCGGGGGGCTTACATCCATCACGACGTGGTAAACGGGAGGTTGAGGACTAGAAAGGGCGCGCGTCTGGCGGCGCTTATCTCCGGGGGCACTATACCGGACAGCTTTGATTACGACGTGGTGCTTGAGCCTACGAACACATTTATTGGCACTGTAAACGAAGACTTCGCGATAGAGAGCGTCCCGGGGGATATTTTCTTGCTCGGCAATCACTCATGGAGAATTCTAAAGGTAAGTGGCGGAAAAGTGAGGGTGGAAGACGCGGGTATGCTGCCCCCTACTATACCATTTTGGTTCGGTGAGGTCCCGGGAAGGACGGTTGAATTCTCAGAGGCGGTGTCGAGACTGAGAGAAGAGGTCTCAGAGAGGCTCGGCGACTTGAAAGACCTTAAGCGAGAGGGTGGGTTATGGGATAGCTCCCCGGAGGATACCTGGAAGAAGAAGGCGCTTCACTGGCTTATGGGTGAGGTGGGTTTGAATCTGGATGCGGCGGATCAGTTAACGGTGTATTTGGCTACGGTAAAAGCAGCGCTCGGGGTGATGCCCACACAGAAGAAACTCGTTATGGAGAGGTTCTTCGATGAAGCGGGAGCCATGCACCTGGTGATACACTCGCCTTACGGGAGCAGGCTCAACCGCGCCTGGGGGCTGTCGCTCAGAAAATGTTTCTGCAGGAAATTCAATTTTGAGCTACAGGCCGCAGCTACCGAGGACTCGATTATACTAAGTCTCGGGGCTACACACAGCTTCTCGCTGGAGGAGGTGTATCACTATCTTCATCCAAGCAGCGTGAGGGGCGTGCTGACGCAGGCACTTCTGGACTCGCCGATGTTTGAGGTGTGTTGGCGCTGGAACGCGAGCACGGCTCTTGCGGTACTGAGAAGGTGGACAGAGAAGAGAATCCCCCCTGCAGTGCAGAGGATTCACTCTGAGGATTTGATAGCGCAGGTATTTCCGGACCAGATAGCTTGTTTTGAAAACATAGCGGGAGAAAGGGAGATTCCCGACCATCCGCTCGTAAACCAGACTATTCATGACTGTCTTTATGAGGCGATAGATATAGAGAATTTGGAGAGCTTACTCGGGGATATTTGTTCGGGCCGTATAGGGCTCAAAGCGCGTGATCTTCGAGAGCCTTCACCTTTTTCACAACAGATATTGAACGCAAGGCCGTACGCGTTTCTGGACGACGCCCCCCTTGAGGAGAGAAGAACTCATGCGGTTCAGAATAGAAGGCGGCTCGACCCATCGGAGGCTCAGGAGCTCGGGGAGTTGGACGAAGAAGCTATAGGTATGGTCAGAGAAGAGGCGTGGCCTGAGGTAGAGACTGCGGACGAGTTGCATGATGCGCTTATTTTATGCGGCTTTTTGACAGAACACGAAGGGGTCTCGAACGGATGGAGGTTTTATTTTAAGGAGCTAACCACACAGAATCGGGCATTGGCATTTAAGACATCGAACGAAAAAAAACTATGGGTAGCGGTGGAAAGGGTTTCAGAGATAAAGGCCTTACATCCAGATTCGTCCATTGAGCAAGTTATAAAAATTCCCGAAAGGTTGACTCGTGACAGTATATCAAACGAAAACCCACTCGTGGAAATAGTAAGGTCGAGACTCGAGGTCCTGGGCCCCGTATCCGTATCTGAGCTATCCGGGAGTATTGGAATCTCTTCATCGGCTGTGGATCAGGCGCTTTTATTGCTGGAAGGGGAGGGGTTTGTTTTTAGAGGGCGTTTCACGCCCGGAAGGGAGGAACTTGAGTCGTGTGAGAGAAGGCTCCTGGCCCGCATACACAAATACACGCTAAGCAAGCTGAGAAAAGAGATACAACCGGTTTCGGCTTCAGACTATATGCGGTTCTTGTTCTCATGGCACGGGGTGGATGCGGCGGAGAAGCCCGAAGGTGTCGAGGCCCTGAGAAGAGTGTTGGGGCAGCTCGAAGGGGTTGAAGCGCCTGCGGCTTCCTGGGAGGGGGATATATTGCCCTCCAGGTTAAAGGATTATGACCACACATGGCTCGATGCTCTATGTCTTTCAGGCTCAGCCGTCTGGGGAAGATTTAGGACTGTAACTGGTAAAGGAAACACAAGAAACAGAAAACCCTCTCCGATCAAAACGACGCCTATTAGTATTGTGAACAGGGTGAATTTGGAGATTTGGAAGCAGCTCGGCAGCTCTGCCATCATAGATACAGAGCTGCTTTCGAATAGAGCGGTGGAAGTGCTGAAGCTGATCAAGGAACGCGGGGCGTCGTTTTTTGAAGAGATAATAGGGGGAGTTGCAGGGCTCAGGTCGGAGACGGAGGGTGCTTTGGCAGAGCTTGTGGCGAAGGGGATCGTTACATCAGACAGTTATACGGGCTTAAGAGCGCTTCTTGTAAGGCCCAAATACAGAACTGAAAGGGGCAGGAGGAGAAAGAGGGTCAGCTTTAATATGGAAGGGGCGGGCAGGTGGTCGCTGATTCGGAGTGAAGTGCAGGAAGAGCATGGCAAGACTTCGAGTGCGGATATGCGAAAGCTTGCTATGATTTTCTTGAGAAGATATGGAATGGTATTCCGCAAGATACTGGAGCGAGAGAGCTTCAGCCCTCAGTGGAGGGAGCTCGTCAGGGCGCTCAGGGTATTGGAGCTGAGAGGCGAGGCGAGGGCGGTTCGTCGAGGGTGTAACCGGGGAACAGTACGCTCTGCCGGAGGCGGTCGCTGCTCTTAGGGAAATAAGGAGAAAGCAAAAGTACGGGAAATTGGTTTCTATAAGCGCATCGGACCCGCTTAACCTGACTGGAATTGTTACGCCCGGGAAGCGAGTGTCCGCTCACTACAGGAACAGAGTGCTTTACCACGACGGCGTGCCCGCGGCGGCAAATGAAGGGAACGAAGTAAGGCTGTTGTCTAGGTTCAGTAAGAACGAGGAGTGGCATATTAAATCCACTTTGATAAAGAGAGCCTTCTCTCCTAAGCTAAGAGCTTATCTCGGAAAAGGCGCTGCATAGATAGAATACGGCTCTTTTTAGAGCGTCATATAATGTTCTATTATGTAAACTTATATTTGTATAAATCTGTAGTAATAACAGACTGTTATATCTAAGTATATTGAAACAGCCCAAAACCCTCGTTTTGCCGAAATTTCCGGTCTAATGATTACGGTCACTTACGGGGTATTGTTAAAGAGGGGAAAGCCCTATCTCAAGACCCCGGGAAGCGCTCTGAATGTGCAGGTATTGGCGGGGGGTTCTCTCCTTTCCCGGAACCTGCACATGCTGTGGTTATAGGCTTTGCGGGGAAGCACGACATCTGCCCGCTCCTATGAGCCTATTGCCTAGTCCAGACCGAGCTCCTTTACTTTTTCAGCCACTTCTTCTGCATGTTGCGCCGCTTTGACTTTAAGCCATATGTGTTTTATAGCACCGGATTTATCTATGAGAAAAGTCACTCTTCTGGCGGATCCATGCTCACTCTCTACACCGTAGGTCCGTATAATTGCCTTACTCTTATCGCTTAGCAGGGGAAAATTGAGATCGTATTTATTTTTAAAATTCTCATGAGACTTGACGCTGTCAGTACTTATACCTATAACTTGTATTCCCAGGCTCTCAAGCTCGCCTATTCCGTCTCTTATAGAGCAGGCCTCTTTGGTGCATGTGCTTGTGTTGTCTTTGGGATAAAAATATAGGACAACAGTTTTATAGCTATAGTCACTTAGTTTTACGGTTTCGCCGCCATAGGTTTGAGCTTCTATTTCGGGTGCTTCGTCCCCTATTTTTAAGGTTGCGGACATTGGCAATTCCTCCATTTAGAAAGTTTCAAATTGAGTATAGCTGACTTGTGAAACTAAGTGAGCTCGGAGCCGGAGAGCAAAGCCCCGCAGCCGGGTACGGATTTATCGGAGCGAAAGAAAAATCCCCGCTAGTTAAAGTTGATTATTAGGTATTGATTTTTTATCCACACCTATTAAGGTTAAAGTTTAAAACCCGGATTTAAATTATCGAAAAAAGAAGAAAGATTTTACCTATTACCTGCGACGCCTCCCCCCGAGAAGAGAGCCTAGTATTCCTCGAACCAATTCTGTCGCTATCCTGCTGCCCAACGAACGGGCGGCGCTTTTCGTCATCGCTTCCATAGCGGTGTCGCTTCTCCGGGGACGTTTCTTTTTCATAGGCGGAGGATTTTTGGGAGCGCTCTCAGCGCGTTTTTTAAGAAGCTCGTAAGCCGATTCACGGTCCACGGTATTTTCATACACTCCAATCACCAGGGAATTATTGATTACGAGGGTACGCTCCTCCGTGGTGACAGGGCCCATGCGGCTGAACGGGGGACGCATGAGAGAGCGCTCTACTACTTTCGGGCGTCCTTTCTCGTCGAGGAAAGATACGAGGGCTTCACCCACGCCAAGCTCTGTTATTACGGTTTCTGTATCTAATGCGGGGTTAGTTCTGAATGTTTCGGCTGCGGCTTTGACGGCCCTTTGGTCACGAGGAGTGTATGCTCTGAGTGCGTGTTGAACACGGTTTCCAAGCTGTCCCAGAACCGCGTCGGGTATGTCGAGGGGGCTCTGTGTGACGAAATAAACCCCGACGCCTTTCGAGCGGATAAGCCGGGCGACCTGTTCTATCTTTTCCAGAAGGGCTTTTGGGGCTTTGTTAAAAAGAAGATGGGCTTCGTCAAAAAAGAATACAAGCTTTGGTTTTTCGGGGTCGCCTACTTCGGGCATCTGCTCGAACAGCTCGGAGAGGAGCCAGAGTAAAAACGTTGCGTACAGTCTTGGTGAGCGGATGAGCTTGTCTGCGGCAAGAATGTTAATAATGCCGTTTCCCTCAGAGTCCGTTTGAAGAAAGTCGTCCAGGTCGAGCGCTGGCTCTCCGAAGAGCACGTCTCCTCCTTCGTTCCCGAGCGCAAGGAGGTTACGCTGTATGGCGCCGATGCTTGCCCGGGAGATGTTACCGTACTCTGTTTTGTACTGCCGGGCGTTATCACCCACATGCTTTATCATAGACCTAAGGTCCTTCAGGTCCAGGAGAAGCAAGCCGTTATCGTCGGCTATCTCGAATACGAGCATCAGCACGCCTGACTGCGTGTCGTTTAGGTTCAGCAGACGGCTCAGGAGAAGAGGGCCCATTTCTGATATTGTTGTCCGGACAGGGTGGCCCTTTTCACCGAAAATATCCCAAAAAGTAACAGAGGACTCACTGAAACTGAAATCTGTAAGCCCGACAGCGTTGGCGCGCTCTTTTATCTTCGGATGCTCTTTTCCGGGGCTTGAGAGCCCGGCCAGGTCCCCTTTTACGTCTGTCAGGAAAACCGGGACTCCGAGCCTGCTGAAGTTTTCGGACAGCACCTGAAGAGTGACGGTCTTCCCGGTTCCGGTGGCGCCCGAGATGAGGCCATGCCTGTTCGCCATACGCGGGAGTATAAAGAGCTCGTGCTCGCCTTTAGCTGCTATTATCGGAGGGGTCATGCAGTTTAATAATTACTACTATGCGGGGGATTGTAAAGCGGGGTTAGGATTTTGGCGAGACATCCTTCCTGAGGCGCTTTAAGAGCGCTATATCGGCAGCTACCTTATCGGGCGGCAGCTCTACTATCATGTTCAGGTTTTGAAGCTCAGGGCGGCTTAAAATGGCTTTAAAGCCCTCAATGCCCACCTTACCCTTGCCTATGTGCTCATGGCGGTCTTTTCTCTCGCCGAGAGCAGCCTTGGAGTCGTTCCCGTGTATTAGTTTCACGCGGTTTAAGCCTATGGTGCCTGAGACGACGCCGAGGGTTTCCCGGAGTGCGCGGGATGTTCTGATATCGTAGCCGGATGCGAGCATGTGGGCCGTGTCGATACATATGCCGAGTCCGGGGTCTCCGACGAGCTCAAGGATTTCGGCGAGCTCTTTGAACGTATCGCCGACGGTAGCCCCTTGGCCTGCGGTATTTTCAAGGAGAAGGAGGCCGGGCAGGTTTGTACCTTCGATAGCCCTTGATACGCCGTCCGCCGCCAGATGCAGAGCCTTTGTGCGGGGCGTATCCTTTGCGCTTCCGAGATGGGTCACAACGTAGCTTGCGCCAATTGTATGAGAGCGCTCGAGCTCTTCCCGTATTATAGCAACAGAGGAGTGTCTGATTTCCGTATTATCGGATGAAAGATTTATATAATAGGGCGTGTGGACGTAGTAATCCATAAGATTGTATTCTGAGCAGGCCGCTAGGAACGAGTCGACGAGGGCCTTGTTCAGCTCGGGAGCTTTGCCGCCGCGGGGAGAACGAGTGAAAACCTGAAAGCATTCGCAGCCTAGCTTGTAGGCGCGCCCGGGGGCTTTGTCTATACCCCCGGCGATTGATACATGAGAGCCAAATTTCATAGTAGAGTGGGATAGTATTGGAAAAGGTGAAGGAATGCAAGCGGATACTTAGTTCCGCTATTGCAAATAATCTTGTTCTACAATTTGGTTTTATTGTATCGCACAAAGAAAACTCTTATATAAAAGAAGTAAAGTCAAGGGCAATAGCGGCATTAGATTAAACCTCTGAAGTTTAAACGGATTCTAAATACAACATCTGATAAGTAATCTTATGTAAACTAGTAGAAACCGCCAGGTAAAAAACGGGCGGTACCTCAAAAGAGTAAGCTCAAAGAGATTCCCAACGAAGACTGGGATGACATACCCATAATTTAGCGACCTTACAAAACCGCATTCCTCTTATCTAATCGTATTCATTTGTTCGCCCACGGCTTCGCCTGTGAACTTCCTAGCTTTACGTAAGGCTATGCCCCGGAGAAGAGAGGCACTGCGCTATTTTAAGAATGACAACATAAAAGATAAATCCCTTTTTTTAAGGGGAAGGAAAAAATAAAAGATGAGATATCAGAGCGGGGCCCGGGTTGACCCGAGTTCGCTAAAGCTACGTCGCGGCAGGCATTGTTTAACCATACTCCTTTTGAGTAAGCGGGTTATCACGCCTCATCCAAAAGAAAATGCGGGATTATTTCTGAAATATTTTTATAAGCTATTGTGGAACCCTGGAGGTACATGATAGAATAGGAAATAGCCTCGGCAATAATCCCACCTGAGGCTGAGGGGCCCAGACAAACAGGTTTGATTTATTAAATAACCGCGGCACTACTATGCATTGGTATTAAATTATTGTTCCTGTTTTGCCCGGCCCACGGGAAGCTTTAGTGAGTAGAGAACAAAATAACCTACACCCTAAAACCATAGTATCAGCATACGCAGACCGGCTTGCGCTTATTAACGAAAAAGATGTCCCGGAGCCCTTAAAGCTCCTCCCAGCAGCTCTCCCCGAGTCCCTACTACCTTTCCCTTCTACCACTATAAGGCACGCACTCGCCATATTCCTTCTCCACCGTGATTACATAGGCAAAAGGGATATGATTGAAGACGCTTACACGTACCTGGACAACTTCATCCCTGAAGAAGAGTACAGACTGTACTGCTCGCTTCAGAGCTCTATGGCCAAAAAGGGGCGTTTGCTGAGCGGGGACGAAGAAGAGAAGAGGGGTATTTCAAATACAATGAGAATGCTTAAGATCAGAACCAAGCTAATCAAGAAGAGAAGGAAGCACTCTATACAGGAGCTCAGGTCTTTGAGACGGATTATCGGGCTGCCCGACCGGTTGAGCCCTTACGGGGAAGAGGATATGGAAGAGGCGCTCGAGCTTGAGTTCAATGTTTGATGGGTTACCGCACCGCAAGTGTCTTCCAGCTAATTCTTAACAGTTAATACCTCCTGTTTTTTGTAACCAAAACAAGCGAGAACTATCTATAGAATATAAACATTATGAAGCTTTTTAGAGATTCACGGGATCTTAACTATAGGGCTATACTTTCTTAACAATCAGATACTAGGATAGGAAATATAATGAACGAGATACATACCACTACTTCAAACCTTACAATTTTAGTAACAGATGAAATGGGGTTTGGAAAAAAAGAGACCAAGGTCGGAGAGCTGACCTGGGAAAAGCTCTGGGAGACACTTCAGCGCTACGATGAGACTAAGCCCGGAAGGGACAGAAAGAAATTCTATATTGTCCTGACTAAGAGTGAGATTGAGAAGAGGATAGTATAGGCCTCTGCCCCCTACCCCGCTGACCCCTTCCTTGCCAGTCCGCTCTTAAGCACTAAACATACCTTCTTCTTTTGCAGGAGAGATTCTTCGTACTAGACTTTGATGAAGCCGGGCAATAACCTTAATTTGCATATTCCCTTGTAGATATCGGCGTCCGATTGTACGCGCGCTTACAATCGTTGCTCAGAATGAACGTCTAAAAAACAAATCCCTATTAATCTCCCTTTTGTTAAGGGAGAAATAAAAAGGCGCAAAGTAAAAGATGAGATCCTGAAACAAGTTCAGGATGACTATAATTTTTCACCCCCAGCCTTAATCCTTCCCCCTAATGTATGGGGAAGGAAAAATAAGAATGACATAAAAAAGGCAGAGCCCCCATGAGGTAGCCCTGCCTGATTAAAATCTTTGTTTCCGTAGTAACTTCCGGGATGAATTAACCCTGTGAGTACTGTGGAACCATGAAACGATGACGCATGGTGTATTTGAACGGTGTGGAATAGAGAAGAGCGCCAAAATCTTTTGCTGGGTCTCTTTCTACAACCCTTGTCCAAATTGTGGCAGCCGGCGGAATTATGAGGTTGAAGGTAAAGCTGATAATCCCTACAAGCTCTGTGGCCGGTATCTGTCCGCCCATGTAGTCATATGGGGTTCCACTCATGTACCATGAGCGAATATCGTCACCTGTTGCGGTGCGGATACTCTCGGGATTGAGCATGAAACGGTGTCCCGTTCCAAAACCCGGAGGCAGCTCGGACGGAAGATAAGTAACCTCATGGGTACTCTTCGTTACGTCCGGATGCGTGGTGATACGATAGTTCATGCGGCCCCAGTCAGTCTTGCCATAAAACGTAGGTTTTGTGGAGAGAGGCTTGTCGGAATAACGGCCGTTAGCGGTGTGGAGGATATATCCACGACGCTCCATGAGCATGTTGAAGTAGTTGTTGTTTGTTCCGTGCTCGAAAGCAGCAATGTAAGCGGCTTTCTTCGGGAATCCGAACGGCTCTTTACCCGCAAAAATCGGAGAGTCGTTGGAGAGATACATGTAAGGATAGTAACCGGCTTTGTAGATCTGGCCGTCTCCGGAATCAACTGAAGCGGAGAATGTTACACCCATTTCCATGTATGGCCCAAGCATCGTATTTCTGTGGATAACGTACCAGAATTCGATAACGTCGTCCTGAACCTCGATCGGTGTCGGAACAACTGCTTTCATGTTGTTTATGTCCGCGCGCATACAAAAAGCCATCCAGCGGCTTTCCGTATAGGTGAGCGGGATAATATCATAGTCAAAAACAGGGTCGGCCACACCTTGTGAAATGATGTGGATCCTGTCTCTATCCAGTGGTAGAGGGGGAACTTCGCCTTCTGCCAGCCAAGGATAGCTATATTCATTTGCCTGTAAACCCATTGGTAATACCTCCTATTTTATTTTCATTCATTTTGTAAATCAACTGCTCAAAATATCGGGACTCGATGAAGCGCCCCGTGACCTAGTGTTTTATGATCCCTGACTGATCGGGAACTGCTGACGAAGTCCATATTTATATGGAGTCGCGTAGCCCCTGTAGCTGGCAGGACGCTCATAAGTTTCGGTCCACAGAACTGCCGGAACCGGAATAATAAGGTCAAATACGAATGAAATAAGCCCAGTAACTTCCTGAATCTTCATTTCCGCACCCATGTTATCAAAAGGTGTAGCCTGTGCGAACCAGTTAATAGCGTCCGTTGAAGCTGTACGCGTATGCTCAGGCTTGATCTGGAAGCGATGGCCCTTGATGTTGAAAGCTTCAGGCAACTCTGAAGGCAGATAGGTTAGCTGCCATTCGGAGCTTGAAACGTCTGGCCTGGTAACAACTTTCATGTTGAATTTACCCCAGTCTACTTTACCGTAGAAATACGGAGGCGTTACTTGCTTGTCATCGAACTGGCCTGTAGCGCTATGTAGCAAATACCCATTACGAGTCATTGCAAAACCGAAGAAATCGGTTCCTTTTTCTCCGCCATGGGTGGTAATTCTGATGTATGACATCTTTTTCGGGAAACCGAGCACACGACCAGCATCAACTGGCGCGTCACCGGTGAGATACATATATGGATAGTAACCGGCTTTCCATACATTGCCCTTGGGGTCCTTATATGTAGCAGAAATCGTTACACCAAACTCGAGGTATGGACCTAACATTGTGCTTTTGTGGTCAACATACCAGTACTCAACTAGATCAGCGTTTTCTCCGTCCCAGACCGTAAGTGGTGGATTCGGAGTGAGACGCTGTCTCGTAGCCTCGTCTACTCTAACAACAAAAGCAGACCAACGGCTATCCGTGTAAGTTAAAGGGAGAACATCGATGTCCCATAGCGGATCTGACGGATTAGCTATGATCCATGTGTTAATGTCTCTCTCTATAGGAGGAGGCGGAACCTCCTTCGTGAGTTCCCAATACTTCGAAGGGACATTAAGATGACTTGGCATATTATAAACCTCCTTAATATAAATTTTTGATACCGGATGTTGCCAACCTTAGAGGAGAAACGTAATTAATATGGTATTAAAATACGGTTCTACACCCCATCTCAAGTACTTATATCAAAAATAGGGGGCTGTTGTCAAGAGGTTTTTTTAAGTTTCGGAAAAAAAATTAAGCTGAGGGCTTAATTTTTGGCATTTTGTTGATAAATTGTGGATTTGTCAAGTATTTAGGGGCTTAAAAGCTCCGTAACTATTGAAGAAAACTCTCCTATTTTTTCTCTCACTAAAAGCGCGGCTTCGGAGTCAAAGGGGGTCACGGTAAGATTAAGGATAACGAGCTTTGCGCCCGCCCGAAGAGCTATGTCGGGGAGGGAGCTTGCGGGGGAGACCTGAAGGGAGGAGCCTATGGTTATAAAGAGGTCTGAGGAGCGGGCAAGCTCAAGAGAGGACTCCCAGGAGACGTGCGGAAGGGCCTCGCCGAAGAATACCGCGTTTGGCTTTAAGACTCCTCCGCACTCACGGCAGAGGGGCGGATTCTGTCCCGAGAACACTCTTTCCATAACTCCCTCCATGGGCTCGAGCGTACTGCATTTAATACAAACGGCTTGCCTGAGAGAGCCGTGGAGCTCGCGCACGCTACTCGAGCCCGCTTCATGGTGAAGTCCGTCTACGTTCTGAGTGATCAGGCCTTTCAATACCCCCCGGTTTTCAAGTTCCGCCAGAAGCAGATGGGCCGGGTTGGGCCTGGCGGCGGACCTTACCGGGTGAAGCTCAGCCGCATAGTCGTAGTAAGCGGAGGGGTTTCTCAAGAAACCCCCGAGAGACACCACTGACTGATCCATCTTTTCCCATAGCCCTGTGCCAGGGGAGCGGTAATCGGGGATTCCGGACTCGGTGCTTATCCCCGCGCCCGTGAAGGCTACAGCGAACTCTGATGAATGCACTAGGTTTATAAAAGTCTTTGCCTGGTCTTCCATGCCGGTCATTTAATGATCTTGCTTGAAGGCGGGAAATAAAAAAGGGGTGATAGACTCACCCCTTTTCGGTGATTTTCTTTTTTATATTTATCTATTATTATAACTTGCTTCTTTAGTATTAGGGGTGAAGAAATGTTCGCCCTCCCCCTCTATCCGAGGGTCTTATTGACGATAAATTTTTCTCTATTTACCCAAAATACTTACTACGCAGGTTATTCCGTCCATAGCGGGTTGCGCGCCGCCCATGGTCTCTATGATCCCGACGTTTGCGCCTTCCTGCTGGCGCGCGCCTGCCTCGCCGCGGAGCTGAGTAACGATCTCTGCTGTCTGAAGAAGACCGGTTGCGCCTATCGGGTGCCCTCTGGAGAGTAATCCGCCGCCGGGGTTTACGGCCACGCTGCCCCCGTTAACCCAGGTGCTGCCGTCCTCTATGAGCCTTGCACCCTCCCCTTTACCGCAGAACCCGAGCGCTTCGTACACCATCATCTCGGCTATAGAGAAAGCGTCGTGTATCTCGGCAACGTCTATGTCCTCGGGTCCGAGACCCGCCTCTTCGTAGGCCATTTTCGAGGTCCTCATGACGTTCTCGGAAGGATCGCACGTGAGCCCCGTGGGGCTTGAGTACTTCCCTGACTGGGCCACGCAGCCCAGCACCTTGATCGGGGTCTTGACGGCAAGCTTGTCCACCATGTCGGCCGAGCAGAGTACCGCCGCTGCCGATGCGTCACCCACAGGGCAGCACATGTTGCGCGTAAGCGGGTCGGCTATCATCGGGGAATCCAGCACTTCTTCTACTGTCATCTCTTTTCTATACTGAGCTACCGGATTCATGGATGCGTGATGGCGGCTCTTTACGACCACCTTGGCAAGCTGCTCGCTCGTCACTCCGTACTCGTCCATGTACTTTTTTGCTCTTATCGCGTAAAGGCCTGGCATACCCATGCCCAAAGCGACCTCTATATCGTCTTCTTCAAGCGGCAGCGGTCCTCCGGAGAGTATCCGGCTCAGGTTCTCCACACCCAGAGCGAGCGCCACGTCGTACTGCCCAAACGCTATAGTCCTCCAAGCTTCCCAGAATGAGAGTGTGCCGCTCCCGCAGGCGCCCTCTACGTTAATTGTAGGCTGCCCGACGAGCCCGATCTCCTTTAAGGTCCTCTGACCTACCCCCATCCCCTGATAAACGTGACCGCAAAAAGCAATCTCTATTTTTCTCGGATGGATGCCGGCGTCTTTTATGGCCGCCCATGAGGCTTCACTGCCCAGCACATGGGCTGCCTTTTCCGGGAACCTTCCGCAGTTAGTAGACCCTACTCCTAGTATGTATACATCTCTCATTATAAAACCTCCTTCCGGATCACCCGTTTTTATTGTTAATCATTTTTATATACAACTGTTTGATTCCCCGGCGTCGCTGTACTAATTTTATCCTGCTCTCGTTCATAAAAGACATTCACTCGCCGCCCCCAGCCTCCGTCTTCTTAATTTATTCCTGCCCAGGCATCGCTGTGAAACGCTCGACTCTGTCCCCATAACGAATATTATATATATAATAGAGATTTTGACAAAAAGCCAGATTTATAGCATCTACTTTAGGATGCATGAAATATAAAAGCGCTGCATAAAAAAAGGGCTATAGGTTAAACCCATAGCCCTCCTTGTCTATCTTTTTGATATTTTTGTATCTATCTCTTTCTAAATACTAACCACCGCTGACTGCCGTAACAGGACCCCACTTTCCGGTAAGAAGAAGCATTCCCGGAATAAGAAGCGTTAGAAACGCCTCAATAAGGAAGAGCCATGCAACCGCTGGTCCTACAGCTTTTCCTAGCGAGAACGCAAGGAACACCAGGAATACGAGCAGTGCCCATGCCCAGCAGAATATAGCGTAATACATCATGCCGGGGATTACCGCTTCCAGGCTGTAGAAATGGTAGCCGTACCAAGCAAATACAATTGTTGCAAACAGGCAGTACCATCCGAGGCCCTTTGCGTCATATCCGTGAATGAAAATCCCGGCAACCATGAAATAAATAAGAGCGAATACAGAGACTAACGCAGTAGCCGCGGTAAGCTGCTGATCATGCAGTTTCCATGCTGCTATAAGAATCAGTATAGCTACTGCAAAGTTTAAAACTCCAACTTCCTTAGCCCCCGTTTTTCCCAAAACGGTCATACCGTTACAGAAAAACACAAAACCTACCATCAATAAAACGTACCCAAGCAACATATCTATTGCCATTTTTCTCCATACCTCCTTGTGTTATTGTGTTTTGTGGATTTTCCACCTTCCACAAAGGTGATACCAAACATATGACATAGGATTTATCACATTTCGCATGTCCATGTCAAGATAAATTTTTATTATTTAGCTAAAAATCGGGCGCAAAAATACCCTAAGAGAAATAAATACTCAATAATTATAGATACTTAGTGGGATGTTTAGAGAAGACACCCCGAATTGTATAAATTTTAGGAAAACGGGACGGAATTAGCTAAATTACGCACTTTCCTTTCTCTGGACCAGGATTACCCATTTACCCTTCTGAACGACGTCGCCGCCCTGGTTGTGGACATTGACTTCGAAGATCAAGAACCCCATATTGGGACGCTTGTGCTCTCTTTTTTCAACGAGCTTTCTGGTTATGTGTATGGTGTCTCCGAATTTGACCGCTCCCGAGAACCTCCAGTCCTCAAGGCCCATAAACGCAATTGTCGTGAGGCGTGGCATGGTGAACCAAAGCCCTGAGGCTACGGAAAGAACACAGAGTCCGTGCGCAACCCTGGTGGTGAATACGGTCTTTTTGGCAAACTCCTCGTCGATGTGCATGTTGTTGAAATCCCCGGAAAGCCCGGCAAAGCTCACGACATCGGTCTCTGTAATGGTTCTGCCCGTGCTCTCGTGCTCCGCCCCCTCTTCAAGATCCTCGAAAAATAGGCGTACTGTTTCCTCCGGCATAGCTCTTTCTCCTATTTTGAAATTTTAATATCGGTAAAACCGAGTAACGCCCTACCCTGAACTCGCTCCGGTTTGTTTTCTAATTTATTCCTGCGGGCATCGCTGTGAAGCGCTCGCCTCTGCCCCCCATGTTATCCGACCGGTTTGAATTTAGGCAACGTTACTTCATCGGTGACATCATCAAAAACCACTTCTACCTCCATCCCGACCTGTACTTCATGGGGATCGATGTCAACGATGTTAGTCATCATCTTTACCCCTTCGTCGGTCTCTACCAGAGCTACGACGTAAGGGGGGTCACCCTTGTAGGCCTTTGTCGGGCCCATGTGATGTATGGCGTAGGTCCAGACTTTTGCCTTGCCGCTCGCTTTGACCCACTCTATGTCCTCGGTCATATCCTCGCCCGGCGAAAGGGCGCGGGGGTAAAAGAAATACTCTCCGGTGGTCTTTGAGCGCGGGATTACGAGCTCGTGCTTTTTGCACGCTTCCCAGTAAGGTTTTGTTTCCGGCCTAAATTCCGGAAGCGGTTTGTTGTATGTTTTTTCTTCTGACATTTGTAGATCTCCTGTTATTAAGAAAGTGGCTCTTTGCCTAAGAGTATGGTGCTGTGAGCGGATACAATTCCGCCGTTTCCGTGAACTATGGCGACCTCTGCATCCTCTACCTGTCTCGGACCCGCGTCCCCTCTTAGCTGAAGCGCGGCCTCAACTACGTGGTGCATGGCTCCCAGATGCGCCTGTGAAAGGAGTCCACCGTGAGTGTTTACGGGAAGGTCTTTCCCGATCTCCATGCGTCCTTCGAGCGCAAATGCGCCACCCTCCCCTTTGGGAACAAACCCGAGCCCCTCGATCTCAAGGAGAACGGTGATGGTGAAGCAGTCGTATAGAAATGCGAGGTCTACGTCTTTGGGGCCGATACCTGCTGTTTGAAACGCCTTCTGCCCGGAGGTGTTTATGGCGTTATAGATCTGATCGAGGTCTTTGAGTGTTGTCAGGTACTGGTGTGAGTACCCCTGTCCCATGCCCCAGAGATAAGCCAGGTTATTTTTTATCCCGAGCTCCTTTGCCTTATCTTCAGTTGTGATGATGAACGCGGCGCCTCCGTCAGAGATGATTGAGCAGTCGTATTTAGTAAGGGGCTCTGCGATGATCCGTGAGTTGATTACATCCTCTACGGTAAGAGGGTCTTTATTCATAGCGTTTTCTTTGTTGGCTGCGTGCTTACGCATTGTGACGGCAACAGCAGCCAGCTGCTCGCGCGTGGCGCCGAAGTCGTGCATGTATCTCTGAGCGGCTAGAGCGTACCCGCCGGGAGTGGTAAGACCGTAAGGGAACTCAAACTCGGCGTGGCACATCTCACGAATGAGGGCTAACATTCCCGAAGACGATATCCCAGAGAGCGTGTTGTCGCCCCTTACACAGAGCACAACCTCCGCCTGCCCTGAAGCGATAGCCATCGCAGCCTCGGCGGCCATCCAAACAGCGGTTGCTCCACCTACAGCTACTGATGAGAAGAATTTCGGTCTCATTCCGAAGTAATCGGCAAACGTGGTGCAGTGCATGAACGTGTGCTCTACCAGAGAGAAGGCTGTTACAAGCCCGTCTACATCCGATTTGTTTATTCCGGCATCTTGAATCGCAAGTTTTGACGCTTCTGAAAGGAAGTAAAAAGAACTCTTGTTGGGAATCTTGCCTTGCTCCGTTTCACCTACACCAGCTATAACGATTTTATGTTTTTTAAGTACTTCGCGTGCTTCATCCACGCCCGGTATTTTACTGGCCATTGATAATCGCCCCCTAATTTATAATTTTTTGTGGCACTTTATATTAAATAGACATTGATAAAAGTCAACCGTAGAGCTTGTCTATAGCTAAAAGGTGGCTTTATGTATGCCTTTTGGGTGTAAGAATGTATAAATTTTGGTTCAACTGCTTTTTTCCGATATTGCCCGGGATACTAAATCTGAAACTATGTTACATATGTTTGCGGTGTAGAATTTTCTCGCGTCCGTTTTTTTCCCGGGCATCTCGTTATAGGGAAACTCTTTTCTTACTGTTTTTGATATTTTTTCTGGTTTTATATTTACCCCGTTACTGTCGAAATCTTTTGCCCTGTTAACAAGAACATCTTTACTTGCCCTATAAGCTCCCTCTTCAACCAACTCTTCTAATGTTTTTAAATCTACCAAGTTGTCGTAGACCTCAAACACCCTGTTTCTAAAAATACTTTCCCTAAAATATTTACTAACCCTTTCTTTGGTTTTTTCTGCTCCGTTTACAGCTCTTTTTTTACCCTTACTATAGGTACTGTTATCCTCAAGGGTTAATACATTATTATTCTTATTCCTATATGTGTATTCTTTGGGTGACATTTTTGTCACCCTCCCCGGTGCCGTTTTTGTCACCCCCCGGGTGACATTTTTGTCACCCTCCCCAATGACATTTTTGTCACCCCCTTTTTGCCCTTTATTTACATGCCTTTTAGGTTTTATTCTTTCAAAACTATTTTTTACCTGTTGCCCATACTCTTGACCTTTTATACCAACCCCTTCTTGGTCTTTGTTCATTTCCGCTATGAGTTTTTGTACGAGCGGGCGAAAGTCGAATACGGTAGTGACCTGGGCCCCCGTATCTTCATCAAACCTAGGTGTTTTAACTAAGAGGTCTAACTCCTCGAGGTCCTGCGTAATCCGTTTTATACTCCTTTCTTCGACACCCGCTCTCAGGGACAGGGTGGAGTAACTCGGGAATGGGGAATCCTTGTCCCACTTAAAGGACATGATGTCGATTATGAGCATGATGTGTTTTGGTTTAAGCCCGATCTGAGAGCGGTATCTGAGAAGGATGTTGGGTACGCTCGTAAACCCCTCATCGAGAATTTCGCCCCATATTTGGACTATCTTTGTTTTGTCCTGTTTAGCGTTAGGCATATCACGACCCGAACAAATGTCGATGCTTGTTCCTATGCGGGCATCAAAAAGCTTGACATTTAAAAGCGGGAAAGGGTATCATTAAATTGTTCCACCTTCCGGTTGCCGCCGTTGTTTTATGCTAACCGCTAAAGCTTCGGCGGCTTTTTAACGCCCTCTTCAGCATATTATATGATTTTTAAGCACCTAAATCAATATTAAGGGACTGTTGGCTGAATTTATGGTGGAAGCCCCGGAACCGGAATCAATATTGCAGTGCTGATTTGGATATATCTTATACCCTTTTATCTTGATATAATTGTTACTAATTGATATAACATTAAATGAGCATGGCTTGTACTTTTTAAGTGTTGAGGAGAGGTGTTCCACATGAAAGTAATTGCGGTCGCAAACCATAAAGGTGGCGTGGGTAAGACCACGACGGCGGTGAACCTCTCTGCATGCCTTTCGGAAAAGGGATGTGACGTGCTCGCAATAGACCTAGATCCCCAGGGCAACGCCACTTCCCATTTGGGGTTTAACCCGAACGATTTTGAGACCACGGTAAATGACCTTTTAGTCGATACGAACAACAGCGTCGATATAAACAATCTGATAGTGGAGCATGAAACACGGGGGCTTTATTTAATTCCGGCCAACCTGGCTATGAGCCGCGCTGACCTTTCTATGTCGTCTCTCATCGAGAAAGACCACAGGCTCAGAAAGTGTATACAGAAAATTAAAAGAAAGTTCGATTTTGTTTTGATAGATTGCCCCCCCTCTCTCGCAACTTTGTCGATAAACGCGTTTTTCGCTTCCGATGATATCGTGATCGTGGTTCAGACCCAGCCGATGGCGCTAGACGCGGTGAGCATGATAGACGAGACGCTTTTTGAGGTCTATTCCTCACGCCCGGATTTTCCTATTGTACCTTACGGTCTCCCTACAATGCATGATAAGGTAACCACTGTGAGCAGTGCAGTGCTAGAAGCTATAAACAAGAAGTTTCATCCAAATGTATTTTCTCCCATACACTCAAATGTGAAGCTCAAAGAAGCGAGCGGCTACGGTAAACATATACTTGAATACGACCCTGTTTCCCCGGGCGCTACGGATTATAGGAGATTGGCTAAAGAAGTAATAAAAATCTATGAAAATGAAAAAAATGAAGGAAGAAAGTACATCATCAGGGACTCGTAAAAAGAAAGGGTCAGCCCGCGGTGGCAGGCTAACTGGTATGCTTGAGTCTATGCAGAAGCGCTCAAGTCCCGTAAATGCGCATAAGGTTGCCACGAAGTACTTTGATGATTTTAAGAAAGAGAGGCAAATCCCAGCGGAAGAACCAAAAGATATTGATGTTACTGAGGAACCTACCGGTAAAGCTAATGCGGTAATTACCGCGATAGCTAGTGCGGTAATGGACGCTAAGGGTAAGCCCCGCGTCAAAAAACCGGCACGTGGCAAACTGCCAAGCAGTGACCCCTTACTGAGCCGTTCTGAAAACAAGGTGTATATTGCGATGTATGAGGAGTGTTTAAAGAGGAAAACAAATACCCACAGATTCGGTTTAAAAGAGCTTAAGGAAAAAACCGGATTGTCCGATAAAACAATCAGAGTGGCGATTCATTCTCTTGAGGAAAAGAAGAATATACGAGTGGAGGAGCCCTCGCTTGGGATATACGGGAGAAAGTTCAGGATAACGCCTCAAGACGAAGTGTTCAAAGCGAGAGAAGAAGCGGGTCTGGTGATAGACCCGACAACAAAGAAGGTATTGGCTGATACTACCGCGGTAGATACACCGGTAAATATGCCGGTAGATACTACGGTAGCTACTATAGAAACTACCGTGATAGATAAAGAGGTGGCAAAAAAGAGAAGGTAGAGAGAAGAAATGAGATTCTTAAAAACTTTTCTATGGGCAATTCTAGTAGTATTAATTCTGATAGTCGTAGTAGGCCTGTTCCTGCCGACAAGCTATAGGGTACAAAGGTCTATAATAATAGATGCAAGACCCCAAAAAGTGCACGAGTACGTGGGGGATCTGAGTAAATGGGAAGACTGGACTCTGTGGAAAGAGGAAGATCCTACCGTAGTTGTAACAAGAGGAGAAAAAACTTCGGGAGTGGGAGCAAGTCAGTCGTGGGTGGGAGACAGTGGCGAAGGGGCGCTGACAATAACGAAAGATTCTAAGGAAGAAGGTATAGAATACGATTTAGTGTTTGAAGGTGGCAAATATGTATGTCAGGGTACGGTGACATACGACGAGATCGGGGGAGCAGACAATACCAAGGTCACATGGACAATGAGCGGTGACATGGAGACCCCTGTTATAGGGGGATATTTTGCAATGATGATGGGCTCTATGGTCAAGGAGATGTTCGACAGAGGGCTCTCGAACCTAAAGGCAAGAGTTGAAGGGGAATCCTAACGCATTTTAGAACTCACATGCAGAGAGGCTTCTTAAAGTCTTAAAAGCACTTTCTTTAAGGGGCTTGCCTGAAGATACATATCCTTTAATCTTAAGAGCTTATGAGTGTCAGCAGAGAGAGAATAAACTCAGTCCCGCCGTCTACCGGTGTATATATCTTAAAGGACAAAAAGGGAAGGTCTATATACGTAGGGAAGGCAAAGAACTTGAGGTCCCGCGTGCGCTCATATTTTGCACAGGGTGAGGACGCGCAAAGGCCCCAGATTCATTACCTGATGAAAGACGTCTCGGACCTGGATTACTTTATAACAAGGAACGAGCGCGAAGCGCTGATACTTGAAAACTCTCTCATAAAACAGAAAAAGCCTAAATACAACATACGGTTAAGGGATGATAAAAACTATTTATCTCTACGGTTGGACCCAAGAGATAGGTTCCCAAGACTCTCGCTTACGAGAAAAGTGCTGAAAGACGGGGCCTTGTACTACGGACCGTTCGCCTCGGCCGGAGCCCTTAAGAGGGCGAAGAAGGTTATTCATAAAATATTTCCGCTCAGGGACTGTAAGGACAAGAAGTTTAGGCGCCATGCCGTGAGGCCTTGTCTGAATTATTATATGGGACTCTGCCTGGGCCCCTGCGCCGGGAAGACGGGGGAGGGTGAATACGGGGAAGCGGTGGAGCGCTTAAAGATGTTCTTGAGGGGAGAGAAGAAGGAGATTGGGGAGCTCCTTAAAAAGAATATGGAGAGAGCGTCCCGGGAAATGAGGTATGAGGATGCAGCCACCTACAGGGATCAGATGAGGCTCCTGAAAAAGAATATCGACGGAGATATGCTCGTAACTCCCGGCACGAAAGACACGGATATTGTAGGTTTTTACAGGGAGGGGCAATGTGTCGAATTCTCTGTCCTCTATCTACGAGGGGGAAGTCTTGTGGAAAGCGTATCGCACTCTTTTAAAAACGCAGTGGGCGTAGATGAGGAAGTTTTGGGTGAGTTTCTTACTCGGTTTTACGGGGGGAACAGATTTATACCAAACGAGATAATAATTCCATTCGATATAGAGGGGAGGGTAAGCGTTTCGGAGTGGCTTACCGAAAAGTAGGGGCGGAGAGTAAAGATAGAAACACCCAAGAGGGGGGTAAAAGTTAAAAAAGCGGAGCTTGCCAGTCGTAACGCCCTCGAAAGCTTTCAGAGAAAATATGCAGAGGATTTAAAGGATCTGAATTTATTAGAGAGGCTCAGATCCTATCTTCACCTGAAAGAATTCCCAAGGGCTATAGAGTGTTACGATATATCCAACACTCAGGGCGCTTTAGCCGTGGCCTCGGCAGTGAGGTTCGAAAACGGAAGCCCCGCTAAAGAAAAATACAGGAAATTTAGGATAAAGACGGTGGAGGGACCAAATGACTACGCTATGATGAGCGAAGTGCTCGGCAGGCGTTTTGCGAGGGCGGAGCAGGACGGGTGGGAGGTTCCCGAGCTCATCCTTGTTGACGGGGGAAAGGGGCAGCTCAATATAGGGCATGCGGTTATAAATGACCTAGGGTACGCAGATAAGGTAGATCTGGCGTCAATTGCAAAGGGTAAAGAGGGGGAGAGCGACAAGATCTATATGTACGGAAGGAAAAATCCGCTACTCTTCTCGAAAAATTCGAAGGCGCTGTTTCTCCTTATGAGGATAAGGGACGAAGCCCACAGGTTCGCAATCACGTATCACAAGAAGCTCAGAGGGAAAAGAGCCGTAGCGTCAGAACTCGACAGCGTGCCCGGTATAGGCCCAAAGCGTAAAAAAGAGCTTATAAAGCAATTTGGGACCGTGTCTAAAATACGATGCGCTGACATCGATGACATCGCATCCGTACCCGGGCTGAACACCAAGCTCGCAGGGGTCTTAAAGGAGCGCCTTGCCGAGTAAAAGTAAGTAAGAACATCTGTATAATTCCCTCTACCGTACTATTATGAATTTTCCTGTCCGCTTTTGACCTCTCCAAGATATTTTATCTCTAACTCTCTGAGCTTTTTTATCTCATCCCTTTTCTTGGCGGCGTCTTCATAGTGAAGCTTCTTCGCGGCTTCTCTCATTTCCCTGCCGAGGGTGGCGATTCTTTTAGGTATTTTTTCTGGGGCGATATCTATCTCTTCTTCTTTTATCTCGACAGGCACTGTGTAGTAGTCGGCCTCGTAAATGGTTGCGAGGATATCGGTTACGGATTTCTTTATGCTGGTGGGTGTAATGTCGTTGTCTTTATTGTACTTCTCCTGTATTTCTCTACGTCTGTCCGTCTCGCGGATAGCGCTCGCCATGGATGAGGTGATGGTATCGGCGTACATGATCACTTTACCGTTTACGTTTCTCGCTGCGCGCCCGAATATTTGGATCAGCGAGGTTTCGGAGCGGAGGTAACCCTCTTTATCGGCATCGAGCACGGCAACAAGGGATACTTCGGGTATATCGAGACCTTCTCTTAGGAGGTTAATACCGGCTAGCACGTCGAATTTACCGAGCCTGAGATCTCGTACGATAGCGATTCTCTCAAGCGTATCAATGTCCGAGTGCAGGTACCGGACCTTGATGCCGAGCTCTCTGTAATGATCCGTCAGGTCTTCGGCCATCTGTTTAGTGAGTGTGGTGACAAGCGCCCTTTCGCCGGCATTGACTCTGGAGTGTATCTCCTCTAGGAGGTCGTCTACCTGTTTATCCGCAGGCCTGACCTCGACCTCTGGGTCGGAAAGCCCAGTCGGACGTATTATCTGCTCGGTTATTACCCCCTGGGCAATATCTATTTCATAGGGGCCGGGAGTTGCTGAGACGTATATGGTTTGGGGCATTCTTTTTTCAAATTCTGTAAAATTAAGCGGTCTGTTGTCGAGCGCCGAAGGGAGCCTGAACCCGTGCTCTACGAGGCTCAGTTTGCGGCTCCTGTCCCCCGCGTACATTCCCCTCAGCTGAGGTATCATTTGATGGCTTTCATCTATTATCATAAGAAAGTCGTCGGGGAAATAATCAAGTAGCGTCCACGGGGGCTGCCCGGGCAGCCGGCCCGAGATGTGCCTCGAATAGTTCTCAATTCCGGAGCAGAACCCCATGTTGGCAAGTAGCTCGAGATCAAAGTTTGTTTTCGTTTGGAGTCTTTGCTTTTCGACATGCATACCCCTTTCTTCAAGCTCCGCTAGCCTCTCTTTTAGCTCTATCTTGATATTGTCGATTGCTTTCTCATGCCTGTATTTGGGGGCTACGTAGTGTGAGCCCGGGTATATGGCCGCCTTTGTCACCGTTCTGAGAGTTTTCCCCCTGAGAGGGTCTATCTCTTTAATCGAATCTATCTGGTCACCGAAAAACTCTATTCTGAGCGCGGTGCTGTCATGGTGAGACGGGAAGACATCGACTATGTCTCCCTTTACGCGGAAGCTGCTCCTGTGGAGCTCGACTCCGGTCCTCTCGTACTGTACGTCTGACAATTTTTCGAGGAGTTTGTCCCGCTCTATCTCCATGCCTTCCTCGAGCATCGTGAGGAGACCGTAATAATGCACGGGGGCGCCGATGCCGTAAATGCAGGATACGCTCGCCACTATAATTACGTCCCTTCTTTCAAAAAGCGAAGTGGTGGAGGCGTGCCGGAGCCTGTCGATGTGCTCATTTATCTGGGCGTCCTTTTCGATGTAAGTGTCGGTGGAGGGGATGTAAGCTTCGGGCTGGTAGTAATCGTAGTAGCTTACGAAATACCTGACGGAGTTTTGGGGGAAAAGCTCTTTTAACTCACCGTAGAGTTGGGCTGCCAGGGTCTTGTTATGCGCGATAATGAGGGTAGGGCGCCCTAGCTCCGCTATTACGTTTGCTATGGTGAACGTTTTTCCGCTCCCTGTAACACCGAGCAGCACTTGGTGCTTCTCCCCGCTACGCACCCCTTCGGTGAGCTCTTTTATGGCGGCGGGCTGGTCCCCGGTGGGGGAGAAGTCGCTACGGATTTTAAAGTCGCTTTTCATGATCACTTATTAAGGAAGTTTAGCATAGCTGTCAAAAGGAGCTTATAAATAGCGGCGGAACCTTTTATAATATAGCAAGCATGGCCCTAAAAAATTTCCACCCCGCTGTAGCCTCTTGGTTCGGGGGAGCGTTTGAGGCTCCTGCCGAGATTCAGACAGAGGCGTGGCCCCTTATACAAAAGCAGGAAAATACGCTTATCTCTGCCCCCACGGGCTCGGGCAAGACGCTTGCTGCATTTCTGGCTTCCATTGACGGCTTGGTGAAGAGGAGTCTCGATGGGAAACTCCCCGATAAAACGAAGATAGTATATGTATCGCCTCTTGTTTTAGGCAAGGACATTTGGCGGTTTAATTAACTTGTAATCAGCCAGGAACTCGTTCGGGGTCTTACCACTTAAACCGCAATGCTCCAGATTGTTGTAGTAAGTATTCCATACTCGAAT